>Ga0111166_1045_pt1 | contig 18209 bp, 9 predicted proteins | sample DeeMarSeWOR28_12_FD_80267 | JGI IMG/M metagenome (GOLD analysis project Ga0111166, IMG submission 80267) | Thiotrichales bacterium SG8_50
CCCAGCGTCAGAGCAAGCGGGAATTTGTAGTCACTGTGTGAGGCCAACAGAAAAGCCGATGGCACCAGATGCAAAAAAAGCAGCGGCCGGTTTGAGTTTATTGACCGAATTAGCAGCTTCGTATTCCAGGTGACAGACGCGAAAACGAGAACAAGCAATAATGCTCCTGTCCATGAATGATAGAAGAACTGCGAGAGGAATCGTGAAATGACTTCGTTTGGTCCTCCGGGGTAGCCTAAGAATTCATTGAAGAAGTGTCTCTCGAAAAAGAAGACCGGTTCTTGGGATTGATAGATGAGTTTCGGGTCTATGCGCAATAGCAAATAGACAAAGTAAAAGCACACGAGAATGGCCGTAAACAGCAAAGGATTTGCGGTCTGTCACTTTTTGGACTACTTTGTGACCTTTCGACTCTGCCACAATATCGAACTCGCATTTCCTAAGCCAAACGCATGCTTGCAAAACCTGGCTTCACAAATCCACAGGAACGCCAAGAACTACAGCCGACCCGTAACAATCTGGAACTGCTTATCAGCGAATATTTTAGTTATGTTCGCCAATAAAGCCAATGCTTTGTCCTTGCTGAAGGCGAATTTTCAGTTGCCTCGAACTCATCTGCACGAGATGAAGAACATCGCCAAGACCAGGGGACATCGTGTCTCTATTTTGTCTCCACACACCTTGATTTTTCCGTAATATCAGCCGATAAATATTATTCTCTCGGCCGAATAATGACTTTTTCAGATACGTGATAGTATTCAATGGACTCTGCGAAAAAGGAAAGGTTAACTCTCTTAAGCTGCCAGCCTTCTGGGTGTGCCGGGCGTCTTGTTTCTTTCTGAGGTTGCCTACCGTACCAGGGGGGTGGTTTGCTGCGGGCTCACCGCTCGGGAACCCCAAGTCAGCAATTCTCACCCGAACTGCTGCATGCTTCTGGTCAAGACACAGTGCTTATGACCGATCTTCCTGCCCGGATGGAATTTACGGTAGGAAAACCAACCACCCAGGAAAGTCACGTGAAAATATCGACTGGATTTGGTAATTTAATTGAATGAGAGATCGTAGCTAATACATCAGATCCCGAATATGTCACATGGCGCATAGAAAGAGCGCCGAGTAAGATGTCACGACGTCTGCGTTTTGGAGTCGTGCAGAATTGAATCGTTCTTGTGAGTACATGGTCTCAGGAGGATTGCTTTATGAGGAAGCTTGAACTGTCAGCCTGTTGTCTTGGGATGGTTTTGGCGTTGGGAGCAGGTAGCACGTTGGCGCAAACCTTGCCTGGAACTCCACGAATCGACAGCTTGGTTTCGCTGCGGCCAAGTCCTTTGGAAACTGATGCGGATGTCATCTGGTATGACGATTTCGACGGTTCACAAAAGCTGTACACCGAATCGCAGGGCAGAGTCGATACGAGCCATGGATTTGGAGGCAGTGGTGGCTCCATGTTGAGTTTCTACGAGAAGGGAACTCGAGGCATAGGCAACCGCAAGGTGTTCTTTGGTGACAGCCCTACGGGCAGGGTAGTAAACAAGGGCCGACAATACGACGAGATATATTGGCGCGTTTATGTGAAACATCAACACGGTTGGACGGGGGGCGGCCCCGCCAAACTGTCCCGTGCGACGAGTATTGTTTCGCCAAGGTGGGCGCAGGGGATGATCGCCCATGTCTGGAGCAGCGGAGAGGCGCTTACTCTCGACCCGGCGACCGGCGTTCGGGGCGATCGTGTGGTGACCACGAAATACAATGACTTCGACAATCTAAGGTGGCTGGGCAACAGGCCTGCTTCCAGTTTCAAGCTCCACAGCACTGAAGAATCTGGCCGATGGGTCTGCGTCGAGGCCAGGGTGAAACTCAACACACCCGGCAAGAAGGACGGCCTGAACCAACTGTGGATAGACGGACGGCTCGAGGCTGAACGCAAGGGCTTGGACTGGCGCGGCAGCTACAACAATCATGGCATCAACGCCGTCTTTCTCGAGACGTATTGGAACAAGGGTTCTCCGGTTACTCAGTCCCGCTGGCTTGACAACTTCGTCATATCGACCAAGCCTATCGGCCCCGTGGTATGTTCTGGAAACCCAGTTCTGATAAAGACGCCTTACTGCGGACCCGGCGCCCAACGGGGCTGGCAGGTGGAAATTGCAGCCGATGAGCGAGGCGAGAGCGTAGTATGGAAATCCGGTCTGGTCAAGACAGTCAACAAAGCACAGGTCGGGCCAGAAGCAGGGCGATTTGTGGGGCCGTTTTCGGCTAGGGTTCAACTTGATGCCGGCGGGGTCTACTTTGTTCGCGTGCGGCAGCAGAGCACTAACGGCACATGGTCGGCCTGGAGCCCATGGCATCAGCCATTCAAGATCTAACAAAGTCGAAAGTCTCTTGGAACCGTGTGTGAGGAATCACCATTCGTACCGGACCGCCTTAGTCTCTAGCATTTGGGATCGCATGGACTGGATGCACATAGGCTGTTTGTCCTTGACCTGCCCTCCTTTGGTAGTATGATCAGTCTTAAGGATGAAAGATCGAAATATCCATCGTTCATCCGTTCCTCTGGGGGTCTGGTCTTAGCGCACGAAATCGCGATGAAGTTGACAGTTTCAGACAAAGAGGACACGAATCTAGATTGCAGTGTTGCCAAGGGAAGGGATGATCATGTTTTTTGATACAAGAGGGTTGTGCGTTCTTTTTGCGATAACTATCTGGAGCATCAATGTTGGACTAGCGACGGAGCTCGGAGATGAGCCGAAAGATATAAGTTTTTCCGTGGATCCTGTCTGGCGGAGTGATGATCGAGAAAAACGGATGACCTACGGGCTGAATGTGGCTGCTCCTTGGCCGGGAGGCGGTACACTCTTCATCAATTTTCCCGAGCATCTGGAGTACGACCCCCAGGGAAACACCATCCTCCGCCACTGGGACAACCGGCGGAATCTCTGGATCATGTCCCCTGACCTCAAGCAAGTCTCCTATCGGGTCGAAAGTCTGGCCATGAAGGGAGTAACAGTGGAGGCCTTTGCACGGGTGGCTACTCGCACGGAGTGTCCGGCGGGTGCCCGGGGCATCTATCTGGCCATGCGCATAGCAAACAACTCCAGGATCACCCTTCCCGTCATCCGGCCCTTGATCTGCTTTCAGTACAAGAAGCTGACCGGTTTTCCCCAATATATGGAGAACTTTCAGCACAGTTTCATCGTCATGAATGGAGAACTCACGGCACTGAGCGATCTTCCAACTAAGAATCTCGATACCAAGTTCAAGGGCTGCGTAGTCCGGGGCTGCCCGCAACGAGACACTCGAGCCGAGCGCCAGGGAGGACTCATAAGGGAGGATATGGATTTGGCGCTCTCGGTGGTGACGGAATTGAAGGGCCCACGGAAGGTAATCTTCTGGTGGACGCCGGGAAAGAGCATGATCGCCAACGCCAACATTCCCTGCATGCACGCGGATCCCTATTTTGGATCTCTCAAGCCTGGAGAAAAGGCTAGTGCCGAGGGGCTGGTTCTTTTCACTGAGGATAAGACTGATCCAATTGTGGAAGAATTGATACGGAGAGATCGTAAATCTCCTCGGTGGCAACACTAGCGGATGATCCCAACTAAGAGGAAGTAGGGTCTCCATCTTTTTCTCCTATGCGAGCCAATTCCAATAACACTATAATTATGCCACCTGTCGACTCGGCAGTTCGGACTAAATCATGGTCACAGAATACCCCTCAGAGCTGCTTTGCGCTCGTAGAGGCGACGATCTCATCAGACCTCCTAATTAGCAGTCAAATCAGCACTCAAAAGTTCTTGACAGATGGCCGTGGACCGTGTATTATGCTGTCAAAGCGTACAGTGGATGTCTTGGAGGTAGGACATGAGAAATCTGTCACCGATCCAATTCATTTTGAAGAGACTCTTACCCTTTCTGTTCTTTGCGCTCGCCGCCCAAGCCAAATAGGACTGCGGACGATGACAAGGAAGTCCAGAGGCACGTCGGTTGCGTGCCGACTGCATTACGTTGCGGTGTGGCGAAGTATTGCGTGAAAGCTGCGGGCATGAAGGCTTGCAGTTCTTCCGGCCCCTGCTGTTCTTAGTCCTCCTTCCAGCAGGGGCTTTTTTTCCCCAACCCATCCCGGCGAACGCCGAAGAGGAGCTGCAAAACAACAGGGGCCTATACCGAGTCAATCAGTACAGGCCCCGAGTTCCAAACATGGCGGCTGCACAGCCACAAGCCGCACCAAATTGCACCAACGTTACCGAATCAGCCGAATGTCATCGAAGTACATCGTCCCTGTGCCGCCGGTGGCAAGCGGCGCGTTCTTGGTGCCGACGCCGATGGTAATCGAATCTACGTTGGCAAGGTTTACGCCGAACTCGGACAGGTCGATTACCCACTCATTCCATCCGAGTTGCGCTCGCGTCGTCATGATAGACCACCGCCGTTCCGTTAAGAGCGACAAACATCCGGTCGGCAGCATTGCCCGAAGCGCCGCGGAACCACAGTGACAGCTTCGCGACACCTTCTTCAGTCCAGTCACGAGGATACACCAACGTCAAAGTAGCTTCGGAGGTCTTATTGGCGTTGTCGTACAGATACGGCATCGACTGGGCACCGCCGTGAACAATGCTTTGCTCGGCGTAAGGCGGCATATCATTGCCAACCAGTGCTCCGTTTGTCGTGGTCCCGAAGCCGTCTATCCACTTGTCGAATATCCTGTTGCTCAACGCGTCAGGAGGGTCAATGTCATTGTAAGATTCGAAATCATCGACTGAGATGAAGTCAGCGGTTGCGAAACTCCAGACAAGACCTTTGACTGTCTCAGCCGGATAGACCTCATCCACGCGCCAGTAGTACGGTGTGTCCCAGGCAAGCTTGCCGGGATCGTAGCTCTCGGAACCAAGAACCTTGGGACCTATGTACTCGGGTGAGGCTGTAGTGGCGTTCTTGACGGCTTCGCCATCGGCGCCGAAGTACAGCTCATGCGAGGCTGCATTATCCGCCGCCGTCCAGCTTAGAATCGCTGTCATCTGCACATCTGCAGCGCCATTAGCCGGATCCGGGTTGCCCACAGCCCCCGGCGTAGTAAAGCTCCAGATATCGCCTTTGTACGTGTTCGGGGGATCAAACTCATCGACCCGCCAGTAGTAGACCTTCTCCGATTCCAGTGGGCTGGCGGGCTTATAGGTCGCAGCCCCCCGGCCTGTTCCACCAGTGGCGTTGTCGACATCTTCAAAATTGTCGCCGATGTACACGGTATGCAGCTTGGCGCCGAAGCCCGGTGTCCAGGTAAGAGTAGCATCCAGCGCTACGAACTCGGCGCCGTCAGCCGGATCGGGGGAATAGGCTGTCTTGGGTGGAATCGAGAAATGCCAGATCTTCCCTTTCAATGGGCTGTTCGGATCGGCGTCATTGACTTCGTCGATTCGCCAATAGTAAGTCGTACCCGGGACAAGGCCTTCGGGAAAGGTAAATCCGGGAAGGCCGACAAGAAGGGTTGTGTCAGCCTGGTTGCCTCGGAACGTGTCGGCGGTACCGTTGTTTGCGTCGTCAAAGTTCTCACTCAAGTACACGTCGTGCGAGACCGAATTTCGCCCCGGCGACCAGCCGAGCGTTGCCCATGTGTCCTCATGCAGCGCGCCGTCAGCGGGGCTGGGGTTATAGGCATTTCCCAGGGCATTTCCCAGGGCGAACTCCTCCAGTTTGAAAGCCATCATGGCATAGCCTTTACCACCACGATCAGCGTTTTCGGATTTGATGGAGAAGCTGCCGTTCGCACCACATGAAATATCGGTCCACTTCATGACATAACCATTGACGGTGTTATAGCCGACACAGAATTCCCCCGAAGCATCCGAGAGTTTCTCTACACCGGCACTGGCGGCATACGTATATGCGTCGGCTCCCTCAATGGTCACCCTGGCCCATCTGTCGGTATAACCGGAGTTGGCACGGTTTGACGTCAAAGTGATAGTGTAACTCATACCCGGATCCAAACCGTTGAAGATTATTGCCTTATGCTCGGCTGTACTGTCGAGTTCGTTGCCCCCGGTTAAATCGAGGATGCCGCCAAAGATATCATCCGCGTCGGTGCCCGCATCACAATTACCCCCGTTGTTCGGGTACACATCCCCGTTAGCATCGCCATCACCAACTACTTCCATGGTAATTGTGACGGGCAATGTGGCCCCGGTATCGAAATCTATCAGCGCCTTATTGGCATCCAAATAGGTATGGGTGGTAACATTCATACCCAGCGCGGCAGTGCCGCCGTTGCCATCGGACAGGTCGTTATAGGCGACCCAATCGGCGCGGGTAACAGTCGCCAAAGCGATTGTCAAAACAAAGCAAGTCAAAAAGATCAATTTCTTAGACATAACAATCCTCCTTTAAAACAGGTTAACATAAGGTCGACGATGGTGTTGGCTGCTTATTGCGTTCTGTCCGTATTCTGATGGGGGTACCATGGAATTTGCGACAGCCTCCTTCCTTTGACAGCCCGAAGGACGGCCGAATCCTACATAGATGACCTCAAATCCTGGGGCCTCACAATATCCTCCTTATACCAGATCAGCCACCCGAACGTCAAGAAGAATCACCGCCTGTAACCAAAAGTATCGTTGTTTGTTCTCCGGGATTCTGATGTTCAGACACATCCATCAATATCGCGCGACCGGGCCGGTCCGCTTCGCTTTGGGCTGCGACACACGGTATTTCAAGTCCGTCAGTCTGACTGAATGAGTTGCTGATGAGCAACGGACAGGCAAACCGTTGATCCCCTCGTGAGCTATCTCACTTGGAATTCACTCTATCCCAAGTATGATTCTATGCACGTCCCTTGTGTTCCTGGCGTTTGAGAGTGGATTCTGACTGTCTTACTCCTCGCCAATACAGACGAGTTCTCCCGACTGGCATGTAAGATAAACTCGACGGCTGGCGATCGCCAGACCATCCCAGACAGGCGGTGGGGCCTTCGTCTCGGCCAGAACGGAACCGTCCGCGACGGAGACAATCTTGAGTCGCCCATCCTTATGAACGACGAAGACTCGTCCGTTACCCGCGAGCGCCATTCCGTACACTTCATTTCTGAGTTGAGTGCCGCGAGCCCGAGTTTCCTTACGCTCTGATTCCGAGGTGAATGGATCCACTTTCCACGTGGCTTTCTCCGCAAGACGGTAAGTACGGAAAGGTGTACCGCCTTCGCTCCCTTCCTGAGCGGCCTGCCATCCCGTGATCCACTTGCTGTTGAACTGCTCGACGTTCTCAATGTCAAAATCGCGCCTGAAGAGGCCTGTGCTCCCATTGAAGGAGCTCAGAACCGTGTGATCTCGGAACGTGCACAGTGGGCGCCTGGGTGCCTCGCCCCGGAAACGTGCCTGATGGCGGGGGCCGTACGTCCAACACCCGCGCGGGACCCAGACCGAGCCGTCACCAGTGTTGAGTTTAGCGAAGGCATTCCATTTATCCACCGTGACTTTCTTGCCATCGAGAGAGATAATCCATCGCGATAACGCAATCCCATCCCCCTCCTGGTGAAGGATGTCGATAGGGTCGAATTCAAGCCCAGAGTTCTCGTAGTAGCCCTTCTGGGGGATGGTGTCCAAGCGGTGAACCCAGTGTTGGCGACCACTCACCGGGTCGACGGCAAAGATGAAAATTCCTCCATCGGCGAAAGGTTGACGCCCGGCTGCGAAGTAGGCGACGTCATTGATGATCAGGATGGTCCCCGGCACCGGCCAGGGCGATTCCACCTGTCCATAGGCGACGATACGCTCGCTGCTCGGCGCGGCCCGGAAGTGCCAGACCATCCGCCCGGAATCCGCGCTAAGAGCGTAGACCGATCCGGCGTGTGTGCCGAACAGGCAGAGGCCGCGGTAGATCGTAGGTGGCGTGTCGACGCGACCGTTTGCGGTGAAACGCCACCGCACTTCGCCGCTGTTGGCTTCAATCGCCACGACCTCATGCACATCTGGTCGGGCAACAAAGGCCAATGTGCCGGCAATGGTCGGTGCAGATACAGGACCTTTGACAAATTCATTCTCACGCCAGTCATGCAAAATCGGACCGTCGGGCAGCGCGGTTGCTGGAGCCAGAGAACATGACCAGAGAATGGCTAGCGTTTCCGGGCCTGGTGAGGTAGTACTACTGCTCCTCCAGCGGTCATGACGGTAGACGGGCCAGTCCGCCGAATCTGAGAGTTGGGATTCGGAATCTGAAGCCTGACCATAGGCAGGCCCCTTTTCGAGTGCGAATTGGATCTTATCCAGCGGTCTGTGTGCCGGTGCATTCTTGTCGGTGCCGAGCGGCGCCAGGGCCACGTACCCACGCAAAATGGGCCAGCAGGTGCAGTGTTTGGGTGTCGTATAGATGAGCCCGTTGGCTGGAACCCATCCGTATTCGCGTGAACAGTTGGCCTTTGTGATTGGATTCACCAGGAGCTTACCCGTTTTCAGGTCCGTTAAATCCATCACGCCAGAGAAAATATAATTGGCGGTGGCAACCGGCGGGAAGCAGTGGGCAAGGCCCGCGGGGTAGGTCACTCTGGCTTGTCCCGTGTCGGGATCGAGAGCCTGGACCTGTATGGGCAGGCGCTTCATTTCAGCCTTGTCCGCCGTGTTGACCTTTCCCCCGTGCAAAATCCACAGGTCGTTATCGATGAACATGGCGCGCGCCTGGCGGTTGTGATTCATGCCCGGCGGGTACGCCTTTTCCCACATCAGTTCGCCTGTCGCGGCATCGACGACGTGCAGCGCGTTGCCGGCGTCATGATCGTTGAGCGAAGAGACTTCGAAAGCAAGGTACTTGCCGTAGAGAACCGTACGAATGACCTTTTTGAGCCACGGATAGTCAGCGCGAGACCATTTCACTCGGCCCGAACCTATGTCGAGGGCCACGGCTTCATCATTCGACGGGTCATTGAGTCCCCCCCGAATGAAGGCGACCATTCCACCGTTGGCCACGAGATTGCGGACGCCGGCAGATTCCTGCTGCCATAACAATTTTCCACTCTCCACGTCAAATGCCGCTATGGCTTCTGTGTCACACGCGACAACCGTTTCGCTCCAGAGAAGCAGTTCTTGCGGTTGAGATATTCCTGTGAAGGTTCTTGCCAATTCGCCACTGAGAGCGTCAAGCGTGACAAGTCGTCCCTGTTCCACAGCAACAACGTACTTGCCGGATGCAACCGGGCGGGCTCGGTTTCGGCCGAGGCGAGGCAGTCGGAACGTGCTGATGTTTCGCGTGGCTTCGCCGAGATCGCGATGCCACAACCTGAGGCCGTTGAAGCTGTCACGGGCCAGGACACCGCCGTAGAAATTTCGTCCACCGGCCGTGACCACGCCTTCCACCTCTTCGGTTGCCCCTGCCACCCAGCGAATGCGATCAGGCGGACCCACCACAGTGTCGTTCGAGACGGGATTGCCGTTGGCCGCGTGCCTTGAATGAAACCACTCGTCCATCTCGGCGGGCCACGGCTTGCGTGCGGTGAGAGCTGCACCCGTTTCGATGATAGAATCAAAGCCGGCGGACTTAAGATTTGTCTGATCCATGATCCCTTTGCGCGTGATGACGAGTGTGCCGCCCGGCGCCAGCACGCGGAAAATCTCTGGCGCCGGTGCGCCGGCACGGGATATGATCATGTGGTTAACGAGATTCTCCGTGTAGGGCAAGCGCGCGAATCGAGCCACATGCTCGACACTGACCAGCCCGTAGCAGCCGTTCGCGGTCAGTTCCTTCTGTGCTGCAAGGACTCTTTCGACATTCGTTTCAAGCACATGTATCAGGTGTGCGCCCGTCCGGCTCAGCTCAGCCGGTAGTCTGATGTCCTCGGCGCCAAGTTGAACCACGAGGCCTCCAGAGGGCGTCAATTCCGCCACCACTGTCGGTAGAGGTTTTGCGGCTACGAGAGCGGCGACGATGGATAACTTTGCTATGGTGAACAGCCAGTTTGTCATGAGATCCTCCGACCTGCAGAGAAGGCCAAATCGTACCTAAAAGCAAGTAGCCCACATTGAAGAGGCGTGATCGCTCTTGCAGGGTCTGACAAGTCTTTCCGCTGTGGTTCGTACCAGGGACATTGCGTTCTGTGTTAGACCTTGTCGCTCAAGGGGTTACGGTGACTGATAGAAAGCTCGATTTAACAACCATAGAAATGATTATACGGTCGAGAGGAAGGCAGATCAACGGGAAACTCCGGTTTCGAGGGATCCGCCACACCTGCGCGTGGCATCCGAGCCCCGCGGTCGGTCCGTCGTACATGGGCTCTCCGCCCGGTCTGCTGGGGGACTCCAAGTTCCGGAAGGGCATCGCCTGCCTCGATAAGCTCGGCCTGAGCTACGATTCCTGGGCCTAAATGAACCAGTTCGGAGAACTCGCCGATCTGGCGCGAGCTTTCCCCGAGCTGACGATCGTCTGTGACCACACCGGCGGGGTGGTCGGTCTGGGCCCTTACGCCAGCCGCCGCGAGGAGGCATTCGCCGAGTGGAAGCGAGGAATGAAGGAACTCGCCTGCTGCCTCAACGTATCTATGAAGCTCGGCGGCCTGGCCATGCCGCTCTCGGGCTTCGGCTGGCAGGATCGGGACCTCCCCCCGACCTCGCTCGAGATGGCCGAGGCCACCGCTCCGTACTACCTCGAGTGCATCAAGGCCTTCGGCCCGGAGCGCTGCATGTTCGAGAGCAACTTTCCGGTCGAGAAGGTCTCCTGCTCCTACCGGGTGCTCTGGAATTCCTTCAAACGGATCGCCAAGGCGTTCTCGCCGGACGAGAAGGCCGCTCTTTTCCACGACACCGCGGCCCGGACGTACCGCATTGGCACCGCGCAGCACGCCTGACAAGGCAGCTTCCGGCAGCCTCATTCGTGAATGTGAGAAGCGTCGCGTAGTCGAGCTAGCCACCTGTGGTCGCCATCTCCTCGAGGCTGCGAAGGCCGTGGACCATCGACGCGGCGCTCGAGCGGTACTTGCCCGGTCTTGCCGAGTGACCTTCGCCACGGAGAGGGAAAGGACAGATACATGAGCAACGGACAGGCAAGCCGTTGGTCACCTGGTGGTGTTGCGCAGTGACTTCCATTATTCGTGCCGCAGGCATCACAAATTGCGTAGATAGAGCCGGCTTGGTATAATGCACAAAATGGGGCCAGTCGATATGGCTGGGCAAGGATATACAACGTTGCATAAGAAATATCAGGTCAAGGAGTGTACTATGTCGACTAGCGAGGACTCATTGACTGCGTGCCTTCTGTGGATGGTATTGTGTGTTTCACCAGTCTTGGGGAGGGTCTTGAAGGTTCCCAGCGAATATCCAACGATTGACGCTGCAATCATTGCCGCTTCCGATGGCGACACTATTCTGATAGCCCGCGGGACCTATGAGCATACGATCCTGACCATAAACAAGCCATTAACATTAGCCTCAGACTATTTAAACACGAAGGATCAAATTGACATAGACGAAACCGTCATCAAGGCAACACCAGCTTCGGGAGAACAATGGTTTGCATTGGATTCAAAGGACTCAAGGATTGTCGGATTGACAATCCTTGGAAACGAGAATCATACATTAAAGATCACCAGCCCGTACAGCGAAGTACTTCATTGCAGCTTCATCGGCGGCGGCGATCAATTGAGTTTCGAGGGCGGAGGTGGGCGCGTCGCTCACTGCCACTTTGACGGTGCCGGAGACGATGCTGTAGATGCTGATGATTCGGTCAGTTATATTGTCGAGTATTGTACTTTCGATAACGTCAAGGAAGATGCCGATGAGACCCGCCTTCAACCAAAGTCTGGCCCTTTGACAACGCATGTTTTCAGATACAACACGGTGTTCAAGGCGGGCCAGAGTGGCATACAGTTAGTTGATTACGCCGGCGACAGCAAACGCACATTCCAGGTTTACGGTAACCTGTTCCTGAACTGCGGTGGTTCAGGCGTTAGCATGATGGCCAACGAACACTCAGATGAGAACCACGAAGGTTCGGACATGGTTGAAAACGTCATAGTGTACAACAACACATTCTACGGCTGCGATCATGGCATGACCTTGTCCCCCAAGGCAATTGTACTGAACAATATCTTTTCCAACTGCCTAAAGGGCGTAGGCAAGGGAAAGTATATTACCAGCGACAACGATAAGACCTTTCTGGATTATTGCCTGTTCTTCAAAAACCAGATCGATTACGACGTCGGGGTCGCCAAAGGGTCAAATATCCTTAAAGAGGATCCGAAGTTTGAGGATACCAGGACGTTTGAATTGTCGCAAGGCAGCCCGGCTATTAACTCCGGAACGGCGAAATACGCTGAAGTCTTGAAAATCCCGGATGGAGCTTACCACGGCGGCGCACCGGATCTGGGTGCAAAAGAGCTGGAAAGGCGTCCTTGAGTCTTGAGATTATCACCAACGCGAGATGTTGAAATTTGAAAGTGATCCGCACTTTTCTGCTCGGCGTTTAATAATGCCGTACACACATATTGGGAAAGTACTCTCGAGTACTCAGAATCGTGATGCTATTGGCAAATCGTACAATGGATTTGATCTGTTGTTTGTCAGTGGGCGTGCAACTACTCACTCGTTACGAGGATTCGCCCCTCACCCGGTGGAATGCGAAAGCTTGTACCGAATTTGCCAGTTACAGAATCCTTCGCTGGTTTGTCGAGCTTGACATCATAAGGTACCTCAGCACCGGGCAGGTTCGCAACAACGAGCGCCTTCTCATATCGCCGTTGCCAAACATACGAGTTGATCTGCTCACCCGGTTCGGTTGGCAGGCCGATTTTCACGTCATACTCGGGATACCAATCGTGACGGTGGCTTGTGTTGTCTGAAAACAGATAGTAGAAATCGCCTATGCACAGGCTGTAGCAAAGGCTCCACCGTCGGGCTGCATCGTCGGCGGGTGGCTTCTGGCCCCGCTTGGGATCGCCGGGCCAGCCGGCACGCCCTCGCGTCTCTTCGAACCGCTCAATGAGACTGATTCGCGGCTGTCTCAACAACGATTGCGTGTGCCGCATCTGTCGGATGCAGTCGTCCCATTGTGTGCGATTGTGGCTCCAGCCCGACTCATACATCATCCCATTCAGATATGGAGCAGCAAAATCGTACTTGCCGACCGCATAGCCCGCATTAGCAAGGATCAAGAACTCATCGCCTACCGCCTCACGAACAGCCGTCAAGAAGGCCTCCCAGGGTTGCGGCTCATTGCGAATGTTATCGTAGAAAACACCGTCGACGCCAACCTCCTTGAGTGCAACCGTCTGTCGTACGACGTGCCGGCGGTAGACCTCGTTGTACCAGTCCATCCGGTGAGTCCCCGGCCAGAACTGCTGGCGTTCACCATCCTTGCGAAGCCACCAGGGATGGTCCTCGGGCAGCCATCTGTCGGGATACTCGTAGAACAGTAGGTCACCGATGATCACGGCGTCAAGGTTGAGCCTGCGAATTTCGGCGATCCGTTGCTTTGCGACGGCTACTGAGGCGGAGGCAAAGCAGTCCGCAAGACCCCTTGGATCACCATCCCACACGAGGCCAAGCCTTCCAACGCCCGACATGATCAGATCGTGCTTAGCCATACTTTCGAGGGAGTTGTCTCCGCGAACTGACGCCCAAAGCATTGCTACTCTTGGATAGGGCGTTTTCACAAATTCCCGCGGTTGGCCAGTGGCGGTCTCAGCATAGCTGCTGATACCCCCCGACATCAAGATCGCAATACACCCAAGAGCCAGCCGCGTGGTGTTGGGGCACATCATGTTCCTCGTTTCATAATTGCTCATCAAAACCATAGTTGCTACTCCTACTGGACTTGATATGCCCGATCGGATTCCCTCGTAAACAATCCGAGTCTAAGCAGACCATATGGATTTCATTATTTTAATCTTGAAACAACCACCTGGCTGGATTTTCTGCGAATGCCATAGATAAAACCTGGACGCGACCGGTCCCAGGCAATTCCCTGCCCCAAGACAGGCAGAGGCATCGTTTCGACTAATTCGAGAACAGAACCTCTATCCGGGATCTTCGTAACGTAAACTTCAGATCGGTCGTGACCCGTACAGTACAAATAGCCATCCGGTCCCCACGAACCGCCTGAGTTGCTCATCGGAATTATCCGTTCTACGACTTCTTTCGGAAAGACCCATCTCTTCAGTTCTTTCCGTCGCCCGTCGAACTTCACGAGTGTCGTCGACTCTGTCCCTTTTCCAGTTGCATGTTTCCATCTATCATATTGAGCAAACACGGCCCACCAGTAGCCATCGTGACGATCAAACCATGTGCAGGAACCGTATTGGACTCCAAAGTCATGCCTTCCGACATGTTCCAGTGTACCTGTATCCCAGATTTCCACTGAACTGGTCATTGGCAACTTCGGATAGTTGGAATGGGCGCAGTAGAGCTTTCCATCCACGACCACACCGCTATCGAGGTGAATGATAGGGCCATCTTCTGTGCCCTCCCACCGGGCGGTGCATTCAGCGGTCTGTTTGTCATATTTGCCAATCCGCCGGGTGCCGACCACATATACATATTCGGCATCCACAGCAACGCCCTGCTGAGCCTCCGGTGCCACGAATCGTCTGACCTCTTGAAACCGGCGAGAATAGGAACACGAAACCGAAGTGAAGACAAGTAGCGTAAGAACGCCCATGATGACAATTCTTCGATTCATGTCTTCACCGCCAAGAAGCCAGATAGTTCTCTGAGGATTTGACCTTTTCCAAGTCTTCTTAGTCCGAAGGTCTGAGCGCTCATGCTAACAGGTCCGAAAAGTCATGTCAACGTCACCATAAAACACTCGGTTCATGAGCGATCTAAAGGCTCAGGCATTTGTGAGATTGCTTGGCAGACGTGGGGCCAGGATCTTCTATTGTGTTCTGGGGTAGGCGATTGCAATTCTGGGCCAAGAAGCTCTCGACATCGAACCCCTGAGCCCCTGCTGCCACCGTCCACCTCGGCCAAACTCCAAGAAACCAGCCTATTCGTGCCATCTTCATCTCCAAAAACAAATAGGAAATTCTGCACCAAGTCCGTGGCGTGCTGCTTGGCTTGTTGGAACAGGTCACTTTGACTACGTTGGTGCTGTTATCAAATGACAACGATAACGGAGAGGGGGGGATTCGAACCCCCGGTGCGGGTGTATACCCACACGACGGTTTAGCAAACCGTTGCCTTAAGCCGCTCGGCCACCTCTCCAAGTACTTTAATATAGCATACTTATAGGTTTTTCAAAAAGCACGATCCTGCCGGACTACAGCCAACTTGTGTAGCTATAGTCCTGCTGTCCTGTTTGACCATGCGCTCATAGCTGAGAGCATCATCCATGGCAGTATCTAAGTCCAAAAGACAAACAGGTCCAGATAGATTCGCCGCTTACTTTACATAATGCGGACCAGTTCTGCAAGAAAATTAAGGACAAGCCTGTATTATTTCGGCACCGATAAGCTGAAAGCCTTCCAGCGGCACCTGGAACAAGCCGCGTTTCTGCATGCCGGCAACTTGCTAAGGCCGCCGTCGAAAGCTGGATGGTACATCCCACTTGTTCCTGAGCCGTGCAGCTGCTAAAATGGCAAGGAAGCTACTCTGAAAAATGTTCCCGACAATAAGGAGAATTGCCCGTGAAAGCCAAGCGTTGGCCCCTTATGAATTGCGCATCTGTTCTCTGTTTGGCATATTTTATTCCGGCGGCAATGGGCCAGCAGATTGATGCTGAGCAGAAAGCCAAACAGATTCTGGATACCTCCGGTGTCAAGGGTGGTCTGGTGGTTCATGTCGGCTGCGGCGACGGCAGGCTGACGGCTGCATTGCGTGCAAACGACAGCTTCCTGGTTCATGGCCTGGACACCGACTGGGTTGACATAGCCAAGGCCAGAGTTTACCTCCGTGCCAGGAATCTCTACGGCCAGGTGTCAGTAGGCAAGTACGACGGCAGGACCCTTCCCTATCGTGACAATTTGGTGAATCTGATTGTGGCCGACACGTTGGGCAATGTGCCCACGCAACAGGCACTGCGAGTTCTGACACCGCTCGGCGTCATGATCGTCGGCGGCAAGAAGACGGTAAAGCCGTGGCCCAAAGATATTGACGACTGGCCCCAATACCTCAACAAGGCCGACAACAACGCGGTGGCCAAAGACTCCGTAGCCGGACCGCCCCGCTACCTCCAGTGGGTCGATAGACCTACCTGGTGCCGTTCCCACATGGCCATTCCCACAGTGGCCAGTCTGGTCTCCGGCAACGGCCGTCTGTTCGCAATCGAAGACGCGGCGCCGCCCGACAACCCCTTTCTGCCTGCCGCCTTTCGAATTGTGGCACGAGACGCCTTTAACGGCAAAGAACTTTGGACCCGCAGCATAGCGCCCTGGGAAGCGGTGACCATGTACATCAAATGCCAGCCGGTTCAGCAACAGCGCCGCATGGCCGTGGTTGGCGATATGCTCTACTGCACCTTGCAGTTGGAAGGGCCCGTTGCAGCCCTTGACGCGGCTACCGGCGAGGTTCTTAAGGTTTATGAGAATACCAGCCCCACCCAGGAAGTGGCCTATGACCAGGGCATTCTTTTTCTCAATGTGGGTGAGCGCTTTCCAACCTCGGCCTATAACATTGTCAAGCTCAAAGGACGACCTTTCGTTGAAGGCGTCGATCCTAATGGTCCTTTCCACGGTGCAGGTTTCAAAGCCGGTTATGCTCCGGAAATCAGGGACAAGGCGAATCCCGTCAGCACGATTTCTGCAATTGACCCAACTACAGGCAGAGAGCTGTGGGCAATCCGTGATATTGCCAACTACACCGCCGCCTCATTCTCGGTCAAGGGAGACTACGCGGTGTACCAGGCAGCAAACGGATTATTCTGCATCAATCCCAGGACCGGCGAGAGAATCTGGGCTGAGAAGAAGTCTATTGTCAACGCAGTGGGGCACGACTCTTTGACACCGGGCACAACGCCGAATACGGTCGTTATCACTGATGACAAGGTCTTTGCCGTCGAGTCGAGTCGGCCAAAGAAGATCATCGCCAATGCAAAGAGCACCGTGTTTGCCCGCTCAATGGCCGACGGCAGGCTGCTCTGGCAGGCTCCGGTCCAGGGCAACTACGAGTCCTCATGCGATATCTGCTATGTCGGTGGGACCCTGTGGGTCGGTGGTCACAACCCGACTCAGTACGATGTGGAAACCGGTGAGGTCATTAAGAAAATCGTCCAAGAAATGACAGGGCCCATGGGCCATGACCGTTGTTACCGCAATTACATCACAGAAAAATACTTCATAAACAGCAAGACCGGCGGAGCAGACTTTCTCGAGCTTCAGACCGGCAAGGAATTCCCCAACCACTGGACCCGCGGCGGCTGCGGCATGGGCGTTCTGCCGGCGAATGGGCTTGTCTATTCCACCCCTTTCTCCTGTCAGTGCAGTATGGGGGCCATGTTCCAGGGGATGAACGCATATGCCTCGCAGCCCGGCTTGAAGACTCCAAATCAACCCATCACCGTCAGACGTTCAGTGCGGCTGGAGAAAGGACCAGCTTACGAACAAATCGAGAATCGGCAATCGCAAACCGCCGATTGGCCCGCTTATCGCTGCGATGGTTCACGCGGCGGCATTGCCAAAGCCGAAATCGGCGCAACATTATCTGCGCGTTGGGAAACCAAACTTCCAACGAAACCCAGTGCCCTCACTTCCGCGGCCGGTAAGGTATTCGTTAGTGACATTGATACGCACACGCTGTATGCCTTGGACAGCAACACGGGCGAGACAAAATGGACGTACACCGCGGAGGGAAGGATTGACTCGCCCCCTACTTACTACAAAGGTATGGTGCTGTTCGGCTCGCGTGACGGCTGGATCTACTGCCTCAGAGCCTCGGATGGAACGCTGGCGTGGCGGTTCAAGGATCTGCCCGACAGACTCATCGGAGCCTTTGGGCAATTGGAATCCGCTTGGCCGGTTTCGGGCAGTGTGTTGATACTGAACGATACGCTCTACTTCGCCGCAGGTCGCTCTTCATACCTGGACGGCGGTATCTTTGTCTACTCACTTAATCCACGCAGCGGTGAATTGTTGAAGAGCCGCTCATGCTACGGTCCCTTCGACGAATCGTCGGGGTTCCCTGTCGGCGGGCATGCAGGCTTCAAGAACGATGTCCTGGTCACCGACGGCACGAACCTCTACCTGCGCCACAGGGCCTTTGATCTGGACCTGGCGGATGCCGCCGCCGCCAGACACATCGTTGCCTCCGGCG
>Ga0111166_1025_pt1 | contig 17925 bp, 18 predicted proteins | sample DeeMarSeWOR28_12_FD_80267 | JGI IMG/M metagenome (GOLD analysis project Ga0111166, IMG submission 80267) | Thiotrichales bacterium SG8_50
GGCGTCGGAGCCGTCATGGCTTACGGTGCCTACGCACGAAGTCGGGTCTCTACCGGTCGTTCGGCTCTGTTGATCGCCACGATCGATAGCAGTGCCGGGATCCTCGCGGGTATTTTCGTTCTGTCGCTGATTTATGGCAGCGGCCAGGAAATCTCATCCGGGCCCTTGCTCCTGTTTCAGACCATACCTTACGCGCTAGCACGACTCCCCGGCGGGATAGTGATTGGACCGATCTTCTTTTTGACAATTGCCCTGGCCGCCCTGCTGTCGGCGGTTGCCCTGGTAGAGCCTGCCATCAGTTGGCTGCGCGAACGGCGGGGTGTCCGCCGCTCTCAGGCAGTACTGACCACCGGGCTCGCCGGATGGCTCCTTGGTGTGGTGTCGATTCTGTCGTTTAGCTACTGGTCGTTTTCTTTTAGCGTGCTCGGGCTGGAAAAGAAGCTGGGGGTATTTGATATCCTGCAACTGCTGACTGCCAATCTGTTATTACCGGCAGGCGGTATCCTGGCTGCCATATTCGTAGGCTGGGTGTTAAACCGCACGATCACGAAAAAGGAACTGGGCCTGACCGGGCCACTGGTGTTTCCATTGTGGTTGCGCACCGTACGCGTGGTTATCCCGGTGTTATTATTTATCGTCGCCATTGCACTGCCGAGCCTGTACCAATGACCATACTCAGTCGTCACGCCATTGTTTCCCATAGTGTCAGCGATATGTATCGCCTTGTTGCTGACATTGAGTCTTATCCCGGATTCCTGCCATGGTGCGGCGGAGCGAAGGTGTTGAGCGCCGATCAGGAAGTGGTGGAAGCGGAGATCGAGATTGACTACAAGGGCGTAAAGAAAGGCTTTACCACCCGCAATCGGCTGCAGCAGGACAAGACAATGGAAATGCACCTGGTCGATGGCCCGTTCAAGAAACTGCAGGGGTTCTGGCGATTTGATCCACTGGATGATAATGCCTGCAAGGTGTCGCTGGATCTGGAGTTTGAATTTTCCAATCGGATTGTCGGCATGACCGTTGGCCGCGTATTCAACGAGATTGCAGGGAAAATGGTAGATAGTTTTTGTCAGCGTGCCGATGAGGTCTATGGAAAATAGACCTACGTTGCGAATTCAGGTGTGTTGGGCCGCGCCCGAACAACAGCTGATAAAGGAACTGGAGTTGCCGGCGCCGGTGACGGTGGAGCAGGCTGTGCGGGCGTCAGGGATACTTGAGGAGTTGCCCGGCGTTACTCTGGCGGACAATGAGGTTGGCGTATTTAGTGAGCGTCGACGGCTTGGTGACTTGCTGCGGGACGGCGATCGAGTCGAGATCTACCGGGCATTGCTGGCAGATCCGAAGGAAGTGCGGCGCAAGCGGGCAGCGCTGGGCAAACGCAAGTAGCAATTAGCCAGGTTTTTTAATGCCTGCGGGCGGCTCACCGTCCTGCATGTTCCGAACAATTCTCGAAACGCGGTCGCCCTTAAATAAAATCGTGATCTGCTGTTTTTTTGTAACTTTCTTGCCGCCGGGTTTCAGGGTGTAGTAGTAGTCCCAGCGATCACCGTGGAACACGTCCGCCACCAGCGGCGTGCCGAGAATAAATATTACCTGCTTGCGTGTCATCCCGGGCCGGACCTGTTCAATCATCTCGGGCGTCAGGATGTTTCCCTGTTCAATATCCTGCACATACAGCAAATTGCAGCCGGAGACGGATATTGCGGTCAACAGTAAGAGTGAGAGTGCCAGGTATCGCATAGCGGCCAATACATTTGGGCATCGGGCCCGAGTGGTCTAAACTGGCCGCAATCATACCGGATGCCGGTGATAAGCGGTACCGGATACACCACCTGCGAACGCGAGCGTAACGATGAAGGACAGTACAGATCTTAGGAAGGTTGGTCTCAAGGCCACGCTGCCGCGCCTGAAAATCCTGGGCATCCTGGAAAGCAACGAGGACCGTCACATGACGGCCGAGGATGTGTACAAGACCCTGCTGGATGCCGGTGAGGAAATTGGTTTAGCGACGGTGTACCGAGTACTGACCCAGTTTGAGGCTGCCGGGCTGGTGATTCGCCACAATTTCGAGGGCGGCCGCTCGGTGTTTGAACTGGACCAGGGTGGACACCATGATCATATGGTTTGTGTCGAATGCGGGCGCGTATTCGAATTTTTCGACGAGGAGATTGAGTCCCGGCAGAAGCAGGTCGCATCCAAAGCCGGCTTCGTCATGGATGATCATGCCCTCTATATCTATGGCGTTTGTCAGGGCATGCGTGAAAACGGCGTATGCTCGAAGAAAGACGGCTGATCGCGACAGGCGTTTACCAGATCTCCAGCAACACCGCGGTCTCATCGCAGGCATTGAACTTGTAGCACTTGACGCAAATCCCCCAGACCTTTTCCGGCAGTGTATCTTTCGGGACCGTGCGAAAGCCCAGTTTGTGAAAGAAACCCGGTACGTACGTTAATGCCATGATTCGACGAAGGCCGATTTGCCGCGCCTCGTCGACAATACGCTGCACCAGATGCTTGCCCAGGCCGTGACCCTCGTACTCTTTGCTTACCACGAGGCTGCGCACCTCACCCAGATTCTCCGTGAAGATTTCGAGTGCGCCGCAGGCGACTACCTTTCCACCAATTTCGATGATGAAAAAATCGCGCAGATGCCGGTAGAGCTCACTGTAGGGGCGGGGCAGCAGGTTGCCCATGCGCGCGTACTCGTCCAGCAGCTCATGGATCTCCGGCACATCGGTAATGGCTGCCGCGCGGAGGTTCGGAACCGCGCCACCGAACGGGGAGTCGTTATCCAGATTGTCCTGGTCAGGCTGAGGCACGGGAAAGCATATCCTCCGCGTGATCACGGGTCTGTTGACTGATCTCAATACCGCCGATCATGCGTGCGATTTCCTCGACGCGCTCGTTTTCCGACAATGGCTTGATTCGGCTGACCGTTTCTCCTTCGGCAGATTCCTTGGCAACCTGGAGGTGCTGGTTGCCTTTGGCCGCCACTTGCGCCTGGTGGGTAATACATAACACCTGGCGTGCCTGACCCAGATCGCGCAATTGCTGGCCAACAATCTCCGCCACGCGTCCACCAATGCCAACATCGACTTCGTCGAAGATAAGTGTCGGGATGCGCCCGATCGAAGCCGTAATGACCTGTAACGCCAGGCTGATGCGGGACAATTCGCCACCGGATGCAACCTTGTTGAGCGACATTGGGGGTTGCCCCGGATTGGCGCTTACCAGAAATTCAACCCGTTCAAGGCCGTGTGCACCGAGCTCGCCCTCCGCCAGTGGGGTAATGGCAATCTCGAACTGGCCACCTTCCATCCCGAGTTCCTGCATGCTCTCCGAGACCGCAGATCCGAGTTTGGTCGCTGAGGCCGTGCGCGCCTCGCTGATGCGCTTTGCTTTTCCCATGTAATCAGTTTGATGGGTCTCGATGTCCTGCTCCAGTCGTGCAAGATTCACATCGAAATCCTCGATATCCGAAAGTTCGGTCTTGATCTGTTGTAGCACGTCGGGAAGCGCTTCCGCGTCAACATGGTGTTTGCGCGAGAGATCCTGAATCACGGCCAGGCGCTGATCCAGCCAGTCCAGCCGTTGTGGGTCCAGCTCAAGATCATCGAGATAGTTATGCAGGCCCGAGGCAGCTTCGTCGACATGGATCGAAGCTTCAGTGAGAAGCGTGATCAGTTCACCCAGCTTGGGATCGTGCTCGGCCAGATTCTCCAGCTTCTGCACCGAGTGGCCCAGCACTTGTGATACCGAACCGGTCTCGTTGTCATAAAGTTCCTGGGCAATGGTCTGTACGCCTTCGAGTAACTCGGCGCCGTTGGCAAGGCGCCCGTGTTCTTCCTCGATCTGACCGAGTTCGTCCGGTTGCAGGTCCAGGGCCTCAAGTTCCTGCACCTGGTATTGCAGCAGTTCGATGCGCGCGGAGCGATCCGCGTTCTGTGTACGCAATGTCGTCAGCCGGTCCTGTAGCGACCGAAGTTCGCGATAGACGTTGCCTAATTCGTCGACGGCGTCACTGATACCGCTGTAGTCATCAAGCACCTGTCGCTGGTTGTCACGTTTCAACAGCGACTGGTGTTCGTGTTGCCCGTGAATATCTACCAGATGGTCGCCCAGCTCACGCAACATCTGCATCGGAGCAGGGCGGCCGTTAATAAATCCTTTGGTGGGTTTATCGAGCTCAATGATGCGGCGCACAACGCACTCGCCGTCACCAAACAGGTCATTTTCGGCAAGCCATTTGGCCGCATCGCTGGTTTGCGTCAGCTCAAAGCTGGCCGTGATCTCGGTGCGTTGGCAGCCGTGACGAATTACCCGGTTGTCGGCACGTTGCCCCAGCACCAGTGCCAGCGCATCGATAATAATTGATTTGCCGGCGCCGGTTTCGCCGGTGAGTACGGTGAGACCGGCGTCGAGGGCGACCTCCAGCTGGGAGACGATGGTGAAATCGCGTATGTATAATTGCGACAGCATAGGCCAGACCTAATATATACCGCCCCAATGCAGTTTCGCCCGTAGCACACCGTAATAGCTTCGACCTGAGGGGTGTAGCAGGTGTACCGGTTTTTCAGCGCGCCGGATGTAAACCCGATCCTGCTGTTCCAGGGCATAGTTCTCCTGACCATCAAAGGTCGCATAGGTGCGCTGCTGGTTGACACCCTGGATGGCAATCTCAATCACGCTATCGGCACCGACCACGATCGGACGGTTGCTCAATGTGTGAGGGCAAATCGGTACCAGGGTAATGGCCGCCAGTTCCGGGTGCAGGATCGGGCCGCCGGCGGACATGGCATAGGCCGTCGAGCCGGTGGGCGTTGCGACGATAATACCATCGCCACGCATGCTGTGAACAAATTCACCATCATCGAAGATTTCCAGCTCAATCATGCGGGACAATTCACCCTTGCCGATGATGACATCGTTCAGCGCGCAACTGGTGTGATGAATCTTGCCGCCGCGCATGATTTCGGCGCTCAGCATAAACCGTTCTTCAGTATCAAATTCCCCTTCGAGAATCTTCCGAATGTCTTCGACCATGTGGTCGGCCGGGATATCGGTCAGGAATCCCAGTCGGCCAAGGTTGATGCCAACCAGTGGCACTTCATGCTCGACCAGTTTCCGCGCCACGTGCAGTAATGTGCCGTCGCCACCAATGACAACTGCCAGATCAATGTGCTTGCCGATTTCATCGATGGTTTCGGTTGGCGCCACAGACTCGGTTAGGAGTTCTGCCGAGGACTGCTCGATAACGACCGAGTATTTTTCCTTTTCCAGGAATTTGGCGAGCGCGACGATGTCGTCGCCGGCGACGTCATCGCCGTATTTGCCGAATAAACCAACGGTTTTTATTGCTTTAGGCATAGTATTTTCAGGTTTCCTGTTCGGCGCTAAAAGTAGCATGGGCTGTCACCGGGGCCAATGATATCGCGCGATCATTGCTGAAGGGGAGCCGCCAGTTGACACCTTTTTGGGTGGTTGTTAGCTTCGATCAAAGGACCCATATATAAGGTTCTGGTTTCAACTCGCCAAACGGATTATCCATGTCTTTGCTCACCCAGCGTGCCGAAGTACTGCTAAAAACCCTGATCGAGAGTTATATCGAGGAAGGCAAGCCGCTCGGTTCGCGTACGCTCGCCCGTCGGGCCGGGCTCGACCTCAGCCCGGCAACCATCCGCAGCGTCATGGCGGATCTCGAGGACATGGGTCTGGTCGTTTCGCCCCATACCTCGGCCGGCCGCATCCCTACCCAAGCAGGCTACCGACTGTTTGTTGATTCCTTGCTTAAGGTCACTCCACCGGAGTTTGTCGACGTCGAGAGGCTGGAAAGCGCGCTCAGCACGGGCAGGGGTCCCCAGTCCCTGATCGAGTCTGCTTCGGACCTGCTTTCGCAGGTCACTCACATGACTGGTCTCGTACGGGTACCGCGCCGAGACGAGGAAACCGTCTTCCAGCAGATTGAATTCATAAGCCTGTCGAGCAATCGGGTGCTGGTGATTCTGGTAACCAAGGATGGCCAGGTGCTCAATCGGGTAATCCAGCCGGATCGGCAGTACAGCGCCTCGGAACTGGTGGAGGCCGGAAATTACTTCAATGACACGTGGTCCGGCAAGTCGCTGAGCGCGGTCAAGCACATGCTGCTCGACGAAATTGAGCAGGACAGCGCCACCATGCAGCGCGTGGTGCGCATGGCCACCGCAATGACCCGGCGCGCTTTTGGTCAGGACGATAGTGGCGAAGATGATTTTGTCGTCAGGGGTGAGTCGAACCTGTTCGATATCCCGGAAATGGGCGATATGCGCAAACTGCGCCAATTGTTTGACGCCTTCAGCGCCAAGCGCGATCTGCTGCACCTGCTTGACCGCAGCATGCATGGCGGCGGTATCAATATATTCATTGGCGCCGAATCCGGCTATGACGCCCTGGAAAACTGCAGCCTCGTTACCGCGCCCTATACCGTCGGTGACAAGATTGTCGGCACGCTCGGCGTGATCGGTCCGACACGCATGCCCTACAACCGCGTGATACCAATTGTGGATGTCACCGCAAGATTGGTGAGCCACGCCCTCAGCCGCGGCGAGTCCTGATTCGCCGAGAATCTCCCCCGTAAGGGTAAATTTGTGGGCTCGCCTTGAAACATGGCTGGCATAACCCCATTTTTGCTCCCGAATCAGACAATTCCGTGGATACTGGATTATGACAAAAGAAAAAGCCGCTCAACCGGACCAAATTGAAGAGAGCGCCAGCCCGGAAGGGGCTACCGGAGCTGAAGCCGCCGAACCGACACTGGAAAGTCAGCTGGAGACGGCGCGAGCCGAAGCGGCAGAGCATCTGGACAATTTTCTGCGTGCCAAGGCCGAGACCGAGAATGTACGCAAGCGTGCAGCCGACGACGTGATCAAGGCGCGCAAATTCGCTATTGAGCAGTTCGCCGGTGAATTGCTGGCCGCGCGCGATAGCCTCGAATTGGCGAGCCAGCTCGACCTGGCGCAGGACAGCGCCGAGGCCATGCAACAAATGCATGAAGGAGTACTGCTAACGCTGAAACAGCTGGACAGCGCCTTTGAGAAATCCGGCATTACCGTACTGGATCCGGCTGGTGAAAAATTTAACCCGGAACTGCATCAGGCGATGAGCATGGTTGAGACCGCAGAGGTCGAGCCAAATCACGTCATCAATGTGATGCAGAAGGGTTATGTATTGAACGAGAGGCTGTTACGTCCGGCCATGGTGGTGGTTGCCAAGGCACCCGCACCGACAGTGGCTGACGGTGGTGAGGCTTGAAAACCGGCTGTACGGCCCCACTAAACCAGTGAGTTTTATGAATTATTACGCGATAAGCGAAATTTGAGCTGGAGAATCTGACGATGGGAAAAATTATTGGTATCGACCTGGGAACGACTAACTCCTGCGTCGCCGTGATGGAAGACGGGAAGGCCCGTGTCATTGAAAATAGCGAGGGTGATCGCACGACGCCGTCAATCGTCGCCTTTACCGAAGATAACGAGGTCCTGACCGGCCAGTCGGCAAAGCGTCAGGCGGTGACCAATCCGCACAACACCGTTTTTGCCTCGAAGCGCCTGATTGGACGCAAATTCGATGAAGAAGTGGTGCAGCGCGATATTGCCCTGATGCCTTACAAGATTGTGAAGGCCAAGAACGGTGATGCCTGGGTAGAGATCAACGGCAAGCAAATGGCGCCGCCAGAGGTTTCTGCGCGTGTTTTACAGAAGATGAAGAAAACCGCCGAGGACTACCTGGGCGAAGAGGTGACCGAAGCCGTGATTACGGTGCCGGCCTACTTCAACGATTCGCAGCGCCAGGCGACCAAGGACGCCGGCAAGATCGCGGGTCTAGAAGTGAAGCGCATCATCAACGAGCCGACTGCAGCCGCGCTCGCCTTCGGGCTCGACAAGAAAGAGGGCGATCGCAAGGTTGCCGTCTACGATCTCGGTGGCGGTACGTTTGATATCTCCATTATTGAAATTGCCGATGTCGACGGCGAACACCAGTTCGAAGTACTGTCGACCAATGGCGACACCTTCCTCGGCGGTGAGGATTTTGACCGTCGCCTGATCGATTATCTTGCCGCCGAGTTCAAAAAGGACCAGGGCGTGGATGTGAAGAATGATCCACTGGCACTGCAGCGCCTGAAAGAAGGCGCAGAAAAGGCCAAGATCGAGCTTTCCTCGAGTCAGCAGACCGAGGTAAACCTGCCTTACATTACCGCGGATGCCAGCGGGCCCAAGCATCTCAATATGAAGGTGACTCGTGCAAAGCTGGAATCACTGGTGGACGAACTGATTACGCGTTCGATTGAGCCGTGCAAGGTCGCATTGAAGGATGCAGGCCTGAAAGCAAGCGAGGTTGACGACGTGATTCTTGTCGGCGGCCAGACCCGCATGCCCAAGGTGCAGCAGGCCGTGCAGGACTTCTTTGGCAAGGAGCCTCGCCGGGATGTCAATCCGGATGAAGCCGTGGCCGTTGGTGCCGCTATTCAGGGCGGTGTGCTGGGCGGTGACGTCAAGGACGTACTGCTGCTGGACGTGACTCCGCTCTCTCTCGGTATCGAGACCATGGGTGGTGTTATGACCAAGCTGATCGAGAAGAACACCACGATCCCGACCAAGGCGTCACAGGTGTTTTCTACCGCCGACGATAACCAGACTGCTGTTACTGTCCACGTGCTGCAGGGCGAGCGCGAAATCGCTTCCGGCAACAAGTCGCTGGGTCGCTTCGACCTGAGTGATATCCCGCCTGCGCCGCGCGGTTTACCGCAGATCGAGGTGACCTTCGACATTGATGCCAACGGCATCATGCATGTTTCTGCCAAGGACAAGGCCACCGGCAAAGAGAACAAGATTGTCATCAAATCCAGTTCCGGTCTGTCCGACGAGGAAGTGGAGCAGATGATCAAGGATGCCGAGGCCCATGCCGATGAAGATCGGCAGGCACGTGAACTTGCCGATACCCGTAACCAGGCTGATTCCATGATTCATGGCGTCAAGAAGTCCATGACCGAAATGGGCGACAAGCTTGATGGCGCCGAGAAGGAAAAGATCGAGGCGGCAATCAAGGATCTGGAAGGGGTGCTCGATTCGGGCGACAAGGAAGAGATCGACGCCAAGACCAAGACGCTGGCCGAGGCAAGCCACAAGCTGGCCGAGCAGATGTATGCACAGGCGGGTGAAGCTGCCGGTGCCGAGACTGCCGATTCGACTTCAGGTAAGGACGACGTCGTTGATGCCGAGTTTGAGGAAGTTAAGGACGACAAGGACAAGAGCTAACGCGATTGTTCGGACCAAGGGCACGGCGGGCGAAACCGGACTGGTTTTACCGCTGTGCCTTTGTTCGTTTTATGGTTACTAACGATTAACAATTAAGAAAAAAGCGATATGTCAAAGAAGGATTACTACGAAACGCTTGGGGTTGCCCGCAACGCGTCTGATGCGGAGCTCAAAAAGGCGTATCGCAAGCTGGCGATGAAATACCATCCGGACCGAAACCCGGATGACAAGGAAGCCGAAGCGAAGTTCAAGGAAGCGAAAGAGGCGCACGAGGTGCTTTCGGACCCGCAGAAGCGCGCAGCCTATGACCAGTTTGGTCACGCCGGTGTTGATCCTTCCATGGGCGGTGGTGGAGGCCCAGGCGGCGGCGCCAGTTTCTCCGACATTTTTGGCGATGTTTTTGGTGACATCTTTGGTGGTGCGGCCGGCGGTCAGGGTGGCGGCACACGCGCCTATCGTGGTGCTGATCTGCGTTACACGCTCGAGCTGGGCCTGGAGGAGGCGGTAAAAGGCACTGACGTCAAGATTCGTGTTCCGGCGGCGGAGACCTGTGAAACCTGCGATGGCAGTGGTGCGAAAAAAGGTACCAGTGCCTCGACCTGCGAGACCTGTGGTGGTCATGGCCAGGTGCGCATGCAGCAGGGATTCTTTTCGGTGCAGCAAACCTGCCCGCACTGCAGAGGCAGCGGCAAAGTCATATCCGACCCCTGCCCGGACTGCCGTGGCAGCGGCCGCGTTCAAAAAACCAAGACGCTTTCAGTGAAGGTACCAGCCGGCGTCGATACAGGTGACCAGATTCGGTTGGCTGGCGAGGGCGAAGCAGGGGAGCACGGTGGCCCGTCAGGCGATCTCTACGTCCAGGTAAAACTGAAGCCGCACGACATTTTCAAGCGAGAGGAAGATGACCTGTATTGCGAGATGCCGGTAAGCATCGCGACCGCGGCATTGGGTGGCGAGCTGGTGGTGCCCACACTCGGCGGGCGCGCCAGCATCAAGGTCCCCGCGGGTACCCAGAGCGAGAAACTGTTTCGACTCAAGGGCAAAGGGGTACGCAACGTTCGTTCAGGACGGGTAGGCGACCTGTACTGCCGAGTCAGTATCGAAACCCCGGTCAACCTTACCGATGAGCAAACACAACTGTTAAAACAGCTGGAAGAATCACTCAAGAAAGGTGGCTCAAAGCACAGTCCGCGCGAGCAGTCCTGGCTCGACAAGATCAAGGGCTTCTTCGGCTAGTCACTTTTTATTCAAAGGCGTTAGCGTCTCCCGCACAAATCCTTTATGCTTTTTGCTACTGAATCCTCGGGCAAGAAGTAACAAAATTTATGACTGATATAGCCATTGCCGGCGCGGCCGGCAGGATGGGCCGGACGCTCATCGCAGCATGTAATAATTTTGAGGGTCTGCAACTGACGGTCGCTTTCGAGCGCCCGGGCAGTACCGATATTGGCGCCGATGCCGGCGAGCTCGGCGGCATTGGTCGAAACGGTGTGCAGGTTCGAGCCAACCTGGAAAACGGGGGCTACGATGTGCTGGTGGATTTCACACGCCCCGACGTGACCCTGGACAACCTGGCTCACTGCGTCGCTTACAAGAAAGGTATCGTAATCGGTACCACGGGCTTCGATGATGGCGGCAAGCAGAAGATCACCGATGCTTCCAGGGAAATACCCGTTGTCTTTGCGCCCAACATGAGTGTTGGCGTCAACGTCTGCCTTGGCCTGCTGGAAATGGCAGCGCGGATAATCGGCGAAGAGACGGACATCGAAGTGATTGAGGCTCACCATCGCCACAAAGTGGATGCCCCTTCGGGCACGGCACTACGCATGGGTGAGGTGGTGGCGAATACTCTCGGGCGCAAGCTCAGCGACTGCGCTGTTTACGGGCGCGAGGGCATTACCGGTGAACGAGATCGGAAGACGATCGGTTTTTCCACCATTCGTGCCGGCGATATCGTCGGCGATCACACGGTGATGTTTGCCAGCGAGGGAGAGCGTGTGGAAATTACCCACAAGGCCTCGAGTCGCATGACTTTTGCCATGGGAGCCATGCGTGCGGCCCGCTGGCTCAGTGATCGTGAAGCCGGGCTATACGATATGCAGGATGTCCTTGGTTTACGTTGATTTTGCCAGGCCTGTAACGTAAAATTTCCTTCCAGTCCAAGGCATGAAGTATCGTGCCTTTCGAGGACATAAAAGCGGGAGTCGCATTTAGCACTCCCGCCTTTTTATGCCCAAAATCTACAGTTTTTAGCGCTTTGCGAGGCATCATTGGCGGACTCCGCTCTGCTTGTACTGGAAGACGGATCCCTGTTTAAGGGGACATCGATAGGTATTTCCGGTCAGGCAGTCGGGGAAGTGGTATTCAATACCGCCATGACCGGGTACCAGGAGATCCTGACCGACCCGTCCTACGCTCGCCAGATCGTTACCCTGACCTATCCCCATATCGGAAATACCGGCACGACCGATGAAGATATGGAATCATCACGCACCTACGCCACTGGCCTGGTCATTCGCGATCTGCCGCCAAGGCTTAGCAACTGGCGTTCCAGCGACGATCTGAGCTCTTTCCTGAAAAAACAGAAAGTGGTTGGCATTGCCGATATCGATACCCGGCGTCTTACCCGGCTGCTGCGTGAAAAGGGTGCCCAGAATGGCTGCATCATGGCCGTTGGTAAGGGTGAGAAACTGGACCGCAAGGCGGCGTTGGCCGCGGCAAAAGAGTTTGCTGGTCTCAAGGGACTGGATCTTGCCAAGTCAGTTACTACTCGCAAGACCTATCACTGGGATGAGGGCGAGTGGCAGCTGGGGCTGGGGTATCGCAAGGTTGGCGCAGAAACGCACAAGGTCGTTGCTTACGATTTTGGTGTGAAACGCAATATCCTGCGCATGCTCGCGAGCCGTGGTTGCGACGTCACCGTGGTGCCGGCCAAGACAACCGCCGAAGAGGTGTTGGCGATGAAGCCCGATGGCGTGTTCCTGTCAAATGGCCCGGGTGACCCGGAGCCATGCGACTACGCGATTGAGGCAATTGGCAAGATTCTGGAAAAAGACATACCGGTGTTCGGTATCTGCCTTGGCCATCAGCTGCTCGGCCTGGCATCCGGCGCCCGTTCACTGAAGATGAAGTTTGGCCATCACGGCGCCAATCACCCGGTGCAGGATCTGGCGTCGGGCCACGTGATGATCACCAGTCAGAATCATGGTTTCGCACTCGATGACGACGCGCTGCCGACCCATCTGCAAGTTACCCACCGCTCGCTGTTTGATAACAGCATCCAGGGAATAAAACGCACCGACAAACAGGCATTTTCCTTCCAGGGCCATCCGGAAGCGAGCCCCGGTCCACATGATGTGGCGCCACTGTTTGATCAGTTCGTGTCGATGATGGAGGCAGCCAAGGGCTGATTATGCCGAAGCGTAACGACATCGACAGTATCCTTATTATAGGTGCCGGCCCGATTGTCATCGGCCAGGGCTGTGAGTTCGATTATTCCGGCGCACAGGCATGCAAGGCGTTGAAGGAAGAGGGTTATCGGGTTGTCCTGGTCAACTCCAATCCGGCCACGATCATGACTGATCCGGAAACCGCCGATGCGACCTATATCGAGCCAATACACTGGAAGAACGTCGCCCGCATTATCGAAAAGGAGCGCCCTGACGCGCTGCTACCTACCATGGGCGGTCAGACCGGGCTGAATTGTGCGCTCGATCTGGAGCGGGAAGGGGTGCTAAAAGAATTCGGCGTACAAATGATCGGTGCAACCAAGGAAGCGATCGACAAGGCCGAGGACCGCGAGAAGTTCAAGGCGGCTATGGAAAGAATCGGTCTGGAGTGCGCGCGTGGCGCCATTGCGCATAGCATTGAAGAAGCACAGCAGGTGCAGGCCATGGTCGGATTCCCGGCCATTATTCGTCCTTCATTCACCCTTGGCGGCAGTGGCGGCGGTGTTGCCTATAACAAGGAAGAATTTCTCGAAATCTGTAAACGCGGTCTGGATGCCTCGCCTACCTGTGAGCTTCTTATCGAGGAGTCAATCCTCGGCTGGAAGGAATACGAAATGGAAGTGGTGCGGGACAACAAGGACAACTGCATCATTGTCTGTTCGATCGAGAATTTTGATCCCATGGGTGTGCACACCGGTGATTCCATCACGGTGGCGCCGGCACAGACGCTCACTGACAAAGAATATCAATTGATGCGCGATGCCTCGATCGCTGTATTGCGCGAGATTGGTGTTGATACCGGTGGCTCCAACGTTCAGTTCGCGGTGAATCCGGAAGATGGTCGCATGGTGATTATCGAGATGAACCCGAGGGTGTCGCGTTCGTCGGCGCTGGCGTCCAAGGCGACCGGTTTCCCGATTGCCAAGATCGCAGCCAAGCTTGCGGTTGGGTACACCCTTGATGAATTGCGTAACGATATTACCGGTGGTCTGACACCGGCCTCATTCGAGCCGAGCATTGACTACGTGGTGACCAAGTTCCCGCGTTTCACGTTCGAGAAATTCCCCAAGGCCGATGCCACGTTAACAACCCAGATGAAATCCGTGGGCGAGGCCATGGCCATTGGTCGAACCTTCCAGGAGTCGCTGCAGAAGGCCATGCGCAGTCTGGAAATTGGTTCCTATGGATTTGAGCCAGTGTTGCCGGAGGGCGCGGAACTGGAAGAAGTGAAGACAGAGCTGATAAACCGCCTGAAGGTGCCTAATGCCGAACGCCTATGGTATATCGGCGACGCGATCCGGTTTGGTATGTCGCTTGAAGAGGTGTTTGAGCTGACACACATTGACCCATGGTTTCTGGAGTGGCTGTTTGACCTGATCGCTACCGAGGCGCAGATCGCCAGGAGTGCTGGCCGCAAGGTTGGCGCCAAGCGCATGCGTGGCTGGAAGCGAAAGGGATTTTCCGATCGGCGTCTCGCGCAACTCCTCAAATCGACCGAGAATGAAGTGCGCGCGCTGCGTCACGAGCTCGATGTTCGCCCGGTGTTCAAGCGCGTTGATTCCTGTGCTGCCGAGTTTTCGACCAGCACCGCCTACATGTATTCGACTTACGAGGAAGAGTGCGAGGCACAGCCCGAGGATCGCCAGAAAATCGTGGTCCTGGGTGGCGGCCCCAACCGTATTGGCCAGGGCATTGAATTCGATTACTGCTGTGTACATGCGGCGTTTGCCATGCGCGATGACGGTTACCAGACCATCATGATTAACTGCAACCCCGAGACGGTGTCTACCGATTACGATACATCGGACCGACTGTACTTCGAGCCCCTGACGCTGGAGGATGTGCTGGAGATCGTTCAGATGGAAGATCCGACCGGCGTTATCGTCCAGTATGGTGGTCAGACACCGTTGAAGCTGGCGCGCGGTCTTGAAGCAGAAAACGTCCCCATCATCGGAACCTCGCCGGATTCGATTGATCTCGCCGAGGATCGCGAGCGGTTCCAGCGTCTGTTAAAGCGCCACAAAATGCTGCAACCGCCCAACGCTATTGCCCGCACAACCAAAGAGGCAATCAAGAACGCGGAGAAGATCGGCTACCCGCTGGTGGTGCGCCCCTCGTATGTGCTCGGCGGTCGCGCCATGGAAATTGTCCATAGCAAGGAAGACCTGGAGACCTACATGCGGGTTGCGGTCAAGGTCTCCGAGGATTCGCCGGTATTGCTTGATCGTTACCTGACCGAGGCCACGGAAGTGGATGTTGATGCCATTTGCGACGGTAAGGATGTCGTGATCGGTGGCATCATGGAGCATATCGAGGAGGCCGGTGTCCATTCTGGCGACTCGGCCTGTTCATTGCCACCGTTCAGCTTGTCGAAGAAGATTCAGAAAGAGCTGCGCGAACAGGCAGTGAAGCTGGCCCATGCGCTGAAGGTCGTTGGTCTGATGAACATCCAGTTCGCTGTGAAAGACAACGAGATCTATGTGCTTGAAGTCAATCCGCGGGCATCGCGGACGGTGCCATTTGTTTCCAAGGCCACCGGTCGCCCGTTGGCGAAGATTGCAGCGCGTTGCATGGCCGGCAAATCGCTTAAAAAGCAGGGCGTGGTAAAAGAGATTGTCCCGGACTATTATTCGGTAAAGGAAGCAGTCTTTCCTTTTATCAAGTTCTCGGATGTCGATACCTTGCTGGGTCCGGAGATGCGTTCCACCGGCGAAGTGATGGGTGTCGGCGCTACCTTCGGTGAAGCGTTCTCCAAATCGCAGCTGGCAGCAGGCAACGAAATACCGGCGGGTGGTAGAATATTTATCAGCGTCCGTGATGAAGACCAGAAGTCAGTGATAGATGTGGCGCGCTATTTCAGTGAAAACGGATTCGAGGTACTGGCGACGCGCGGTACCGCCAAGGCAATCGAGTCGGCCGGTATCCCGGTGCGACAGGTAAACAAGCTTTCCGAAGGACGCCCGCATATTGTGGACATGATTGTGAATGACGAGATCGACATAATTGTTAATACCCATTCGGACAAGAAGAGCCGGGAGGATTCCTATGTCATTCGACGTGAGGCATTGCTTCACCATTTGACCAATTACACGACGGTTGCAGCGGCGCGCGCGGCGTGTGAAGGCCATCGCCAGGCGAGCGATTTCAGTGTAAATCGCCTGCAGGACCTGCATAAGGAGATTGCACAATGAACAAGGTGCCAATGACGGTTGCTGGCGCCAAGGCGCTGGAAGAGGAATTGCATCGGCTTAAAACTGTTGATCGGCCGCGCATTATTGCTGCTATTTCCGAGGCGAGGGCACACGGCGATCTGTCGGAAAATGCCGAGTACCATGCGGCGAAAGAGCAGCAGAGTTTCATGGAAGGTCGAATCGCCGAAGTTGAAGGCAAGTTATCAAACGCGCAGGTAATTGATCCAAGGACCGTCAAGGCCGAAGGCCGGGTCGTGTTTGGCGCCACGGTCACGCTGTTTGATGACAATAGTGATGCGGAAGTCACCTACCAGATCGTTGGTGATGACGAGGCGGACATTGAGGCCAACAAAATTTCGATCAACTCACCGATCGCCCGGGGCCTGATTGGCAAGGAGGAAGGTGAGGAGGTCGAAGTAAAAGTGCCTGACGGTGTCCGGAATTACGAAATCCTTTCGGTAAAATACATCTGATTGCATCTGCCGTGGTCATCGTTGCCACCATGCTTCTTTTTATTATCTGTTCATTGTGAAGCACGCCCTCGCAACAGAGCGACTTGTACTGGTGATATGGATCGGTGGTATCTGGACTATCGGTTTCCTGGTTGCCCCAACCCTTTTCGCCATAATCGAAGATCGCACATTGGCTGGCACCGTTGCCGGCAGGCTTTTCACGACTATCAGCTACGTCGGCCTGCTCTGTGGTGCGCTATTGTTGACGTTGGTGTGGCAGCAGCGTGGTCCCCGGGTTCTTCGACACTGGCGCAGTTGGGTAATCGTCGTGATGCTGGCGCTGACTGCGATTGGACAATTCCTTGTCACGCCGAAGATGCACTCGATCCGACAGTTGGAGCTTGGTGCAAAGCTGGTGGATCCGCAGCTGCTGGAGCAGTTTCAGTTGTTGCACGGAATTTCCAGCGGGCTGTTTGTGGTAACCAGCGTTCTGGGGCTGACTCTTGTTATTACCGGGGTGATCGGTCCGGACGCAGATTCACGCCGGTAATTTGATTTTTGGATCTTTGCCGGGACGATAGATCACGGCCATTTGCCCGATCTCCTGAACCGCGTCCGCTTTGGTTTCGCCGCAGATCTTCTCCAGCGCCTCACGGCGAGCCTGACGGTCACCCACTCGCAATTTCAGCTTGACCAGCTCATGATGATCCAGTGCCTGTTCGATTTCTGCCATGACCGACGCGGTCGCACCGGCATCACCCAGGGTAACGATCGGTTTGCTGTGATGAGCCAGTCCGCGAAGGAAATGGCGCTGTTTTCCGGTGAGAGACATTTGTGTTCTGAAGCAATGAAGAGCGCGCGATTATACGCCCTTTCTCATTTGCCGGTAGTATGTGAACTACGATTTCCCATGTTTTCGAGTTGAGCCATGAGCCCGCCCAAACAAACCTCCGGCAACCGATGGATGCGCGAACACCTGCAGGATGAATATGTCCGACGCGCGCAGAAAGAGGGCTTCCGCGCGCGTGCCATCTACAAACTGCAGGAGATTGACGAACGCGATCGCCTGATCAGGCCCGGGATGACTGTCGTCGATCTGGGCGCTGCCCCCGGTAGCTGGTGCGAATATGTCGTGTCTCGCGTGGGCGAGAAGGGCCGGGTGTTCGCGCTGGATATTCTTCCCATGGAACCAATTGCGGGGGTCGAATTCATACAGGGGGATTTTACCGAGCAAGAAGTGCTGGATCGGCTCCTGGAGCGCCTTGGCGGGGGCCGGGTCGACCTTGTTTTGTCTGATATGGCCCCCAATATCAGTGGTATAGGTGTGTCAGATCAGGCACGAGCGATGCATCTTGTTGAATTGGCATTGGATTTGGCCGAACAGGTATTAAGGCCAGGTGGAGATCTGCTGATGAAGGTATTCCAGGGGCAGGGATTTCCCGAGTTCCAGAAGGTGGTCCAGAACCGGTTCAAGTCGGTGCGCACGCGCAAACCCAGGGCGTCGCGGTCGAGAAGTCGGGAGATCTACTTGCTAGCGCAAGGG
>Ga0111166_1033_pt1 | contig 16359 bp, 17 predicted proteins | sample DeeMarSeWOR28_12_FD_80267 | JGI IMG/M metagenome (GOLD analysis project Ga0111166, IMG submission 80267) | Thiotrichales bacterium SG8_50
TCGGTGAAGAAGAATGCGGATGGCTCGGTGGACATCTACTTTGGGCCAAAGGCTCCTAAAGGCAAGGAAAGCAACTGGCTGCCCACGGATCCCAGACGACGCTTCTTCCTGCTGTTCCGAGCTTACGGCCCCGAGCCTGCCATACTCGATGGCAGCTTCGTGCTCAATGACATTGAGTTGATGAAGTAGCTGCAATGCAGATCAGTTAACAACCGGTTTCAGCGGATGGCGTACCGCCTCCGATGAACCAGAACATTATGTCCGCTATTGGCCTAAAGCTGACACAAAAACAGCCCCGATTGGGGCTGTTTTTTACTGGAGTGCCTGAACTGGTTTGCTAGTTCAGGTCGGCGCCACAACGCATATTGCCAGGCAAAGACTCTTTCAGGCGGGCCGGGGCAGGGAGGTTAAGGTTATCCATAATCTCCGCAAAGGCTTCCAGATCCTTGCCAGCGCCCAGCCGCGGGTTGAAGGTCTTTTCCTCACCGACCGTCGACACGGTATGGCCCTTGTAGTCATGTCCCGGGTAGATCAACGTCTCATCAGGCAGACTGAAGATCTTGTCGTGGATCGAACTGTAAAGGCTCTCTGAACTGCCAGCCTGGAAATCGGTACGGCCACAGCCACGGACAAACAACGCATCACCGGTAAACACAGCGCCTTCGATCTGGAAGGTTGCATCCGCGTCGGTATGACCCGGCGTATGCATTACCTTGATCTCCTTGTCGCCCAATGTCAGCACGTCGCCGTCTTTCGCGAGAATATCGGCACAACTCGCATTGCTGGCTTGCTGCAGTACTACCTTTGAACCAAAGCGGTCGCGTAACCTGCCGGAACTGGTAATGTGATCTGCATGCACGTGTGTTTCCAGCACGTACTTCAGGTTGAAACCAAGTTCTTCGATCAGTTGTGCATCGCGATCGAATTGTTCCTTTACCGGGTCGATGATTGCGGCTTCCTTGCTCGCCGTATCCGCAACCAGGTAGGTATAGGTCCAGGTATCCCGATCAAACATTTGACGTACAAACATTTTTCCACTCCTCTTTGATTTCAATCTGCTCGATTAGCAAGTGAGGTATTTGCGGATCGACCCAAGATTGTGAACATTGTCAAAACCCATGCTCTGCAAGAAGGACTGTGCCTGGGCACTGCGGGCGCCGCTGACGCAATACACGATAACCGGTTTGCTCTTGTCGAGGTGCTGATGTGCGTGCTGGATGTGCTGAAGCGGTACGTTTAGCGAGCCAGGGAGCGTGCCGTTTGCGTGCTCTTCCGGCGAACGTACGTCAACCAGCTGTGCGCCATGATTCTGAATCATCTGGCGAGCTTCAGGGCAATCGATTTGCTGTGGGGCATTAAACATTCCAAACATCATTATTCTCCTTTACAAAATATTGGTTAAGTCAGGTTGTTACGAGACTGCTTTCAACTTGTTGCATAGCGTCAGCAGTAAATTCAGTTCTTCTTCCGACAGCGCCGACATCAGGCGCTGTTGTACTTCCATCCGAACAGGCAGGATCTTCTGGATCAGCCTTTTCCCTTCTTCGGTGAGCACGAACGTCTTTTCCTTACCCGATGTTTCCGGGTCTTCCTGAATCCAGCCGCTTTTTTCCATTACCTGGAGTTTGCGACTCATCACGCTGCGCTCGGTTTCCAGTTCGTCCGCGATTTCCCGAATGGTTATCGGCTGACGTCGGGCGACTGCACCCAGGACCGGCATCTGCGTGGCCCGGATTCCGAAAGGGCGATAGGCCTCGTCATATGCCTTCAGGATGTAGTGGCTCGACCGCATCACCTGCAGGTTTATACAGGCGGGGCTAGTGGCCTCCACCGGGAATATTTCGTTTGTCGCGTTTTCCATCTCTCAATCACATCATCTGTGTATATGCACATTATTATATGTGCATATACACAGAAATCAAGTCGAACAAGAGAAATTTTGCACCGGCGTGGAAAAACAATTAAAAACAGCAGGTTATGAGGTTGTTTTGGTGCGAGCCCGTGTCATAATCGGCGCCGCAAACCCATCATGAGAAGGTCAAATGAGCGATATTAGTGTGGAGCACAACCCGTCCCCGGCCAAGCTTGAGGTCATCGGTGTTTATGACTGGCCCATCTGGACCAAGGAAGAATCGACGTTCCCCTGGAAATACGATACCAAGGAGACCTGCTACCTGTTGGACGGGGAGGCGATCGTGACCCCGGACGGTGGTGAACCGGTGGAGATCCGGGCCGGAGACCTGGTGATATTTCCCGCCGGCCTTTCCTGCACCTGGGAAATCACCCAGGCCGTCGAGAAGCATTACGATTCCGACTGATTAAAAGTAATACGCGACGCGGGCGTAAATGCTCGTCGGTGGTTTGTAATATTGTCCGCCAACAATCGGTATGCCGCCGTATTCCGTACCCAGCGGGCCCACCGGGATGATGCCGCCAATCAGTAGAGTGGCATTCTGTTTCCAGTCGTAGTTGGCAGCGAACTGCCACAACGAGCTGGCATCATCCAGGTTTACGAACAAGGTAGGTGAGAATTGCCAGCGTGGCGTCAGCTCGATGGTTACGCCCGCTGCGCCATTGTCCAGGCCAAGATTAAACACTTCCCCCCGGGTGATGCGGTCTACCAATGGTTGCGGTAACGAACTGTAGTCACCATTCCCGATACCAAAACCGTTTCTGTAATACTCGGCGAATCCGGTCACGTTGTGGTTGCGCCACGTCCAGGAATAGCTAACGTTGCTCACGCCACTGTAGATAACACCGTCTGGGGTAAAACTCAGGGTGCTATCGCTTCGGAATACGGCACCACCCCAGTCGGCAGCAAGCCCCAGGCCGGCGAAGGGCTCATCGTAATGTCGCGCCACCAGGAGGTTGGTCTCGAACGTGCCTATATACCCACGGTACTTTCCGGCTAGTGAAGAAGCTGCTGCATCAACAGCGCCTGCCGAATTGCGTCGTGCTACGGCGACTAGCTGAAGATCATTGCCGGATTCGTATAGCCATTGTGAGTAGAGCATGTCATCGCCGGACTTGTACTCCTTGTCTATCGATGTCGGCGAGAAAGGATTAAAGATATCCATGGGCTGAAACAAGACACCATTACCCCAGCTAATGGCATCGCGACCCGCACGAAAAACGAAGTTCCCTTTCGCGTAACCGATCGACGCGCGGTCCAGCCGATGTGCCACTGCACCTCGACCCTCGTCGTAGATAACTGATGTTAGATTGAAAAGTCGATTGTTGTCATTGGGCAGCGCGTAAAGCGGATAAGGCAATGTCGGCAGCGAGCGTGACGCCTCTAGCGAATCTCCGTACAGCGCGCCGATTTCGTAATGGACCTTGTAATCCCAACTGCTATCGCGTTTCTCTGCCTTCAGACGCAGGTTGGCGTTTTGATCCAGCGCGGCCACATTGCCGCCGGAGCCGAAGATAGAGGTGGCATCGTAGAGGTTTATTGCGGCCTGGTATTTGACGTGGCCGCCAAACTGCCAGTCGTCAGCGACGCCGGCAACCGGCAGCAAGAGTAGAGCGGATAACGCGATCCGTCTAGCGTTGTTGAATATCATCAATAATCTTGCCGTCGTGCATTTTGAGCAGGCGGCGTGCATGACTCATCACCAGTTTGTCATGGGTGGAGATTACAAAGGTAATGCCGTGCTCATCGTTTAGATGACGCAGTAGATCCATGAGATTCTCTGCAGTAACAGAGTCCAGGTTGGCGGTTGGCTCATCGGCAAGAATCAGGGCGGGTTCCGATACCAGTGCTCGTGCCACCGCAACGCGTTGTTGTTGCCCACCGGACAGTTCCGCCGGTTTGCGGTCATCGAGGCCACTCAAACCGACTTCCTCGAGAATTTCTCTGGATTTCCGGTGCCGAACATCGGCCGGGATGCCTTGAAGCTGCATGACAAATTCCACATTTTCGCGCGCCGTCAGTACCGGAATCAGGTTGTACGCCTGGAAAATAAATCCGATCGTCGTCAGCCTCATCTCTGCAAGTTGACCCTTGTCCATCTGGTCTACGCGCTGGTCGGCAACTATGATTTCGCCACTGGTGGCGCGATCGAGTCCGCCTACCATATTCAGCAACGTCGTTTTTCCAGAACCCGATGGCCCTGACAAGCAAACAAAATCCCCTTTACCGATATCCATATCAATGTCGCGCAGTGCATGCACGGCGAGTTCGCCCTCACCAAATGTTTTACAGACTTTACGAAGAGATACAGTAGACATAATCAGGTCCTTGTAATGGCTTCTACCGGTACATAACGCGCCGCTTTCACAGCAGGATAGAGACTGGCTAACAGACCTAACGCAATCACAAGAGCATTGATTTGCAGCAGGTCGTTTGGCCTGAGAGTCAGGTACATGGTGCTGGCCATATTGAATTGCTCAGTACCCTGGGCAAAAGCAGAGAGATCAATCCCGCTCGCCAGCAGCACGTCGGTAGTTAGCCATCCGGCCAGGTTGCCAATCGTGATCCCGATCACCAGCAGAATTAGTGTTTCCATCAGCACCTGACCGACAATAAAGCGTGGGCGCATACCCAGGGCCTGGAATAGACCGATTTCCCGCGTGCGCTCAAACACGGACATGAGCATTGTATTGGTGAGTCCAATGCCCATCGCGGCAAAGATAATCAGATACCAATAGACCATAAACGCCTCATAGAACTCCATTGCAGTGACCACCAGTGGCTCGAGTTCCTGCCACGACATGGATTCGAGTTCTGGCGCTGCATTGCTCAGGCGCGCCACCAGAGGATCAAGACCCTCTCGCGAGTTGGTCACGAGTGAAATTTCGGAGATATCACTGCCCATGCCTAGCAATTTTTGAGTGGTAGCCAGCCCGGCAAAGACGTATGCAGTTTCGGTGGCTTCGAGTTCGGCCTGAAATAGCCCGACGATGCGAAATCCCCGGTCCGCAACTTCCTTGTCTCTATCCTGCGACATGATCACGATACGCTGGCCAATGCGTGTTTCAAGCTTCTCGGCCATGCGACGACCAATGATGATGCCATTGTCACTAATGGATTCGAGCGCGCGACCTTCGACTACGGGTTCTCCAATAAAAGACAGGCCTCGTTCACGCTGTGGGTCGATGCCGACGAGCATTACGCCGCGCGACTCTCTTACGCTCATCGCCACTGCCGGCAGACGAACTCGAGCAGACCACTGGACAACATCTCTGCTGTTCAGGACTTCAAGCAGTGCCTGGTTCGGGGCAGGCATGGAATGCTCAATCGCCGGGTCATCGCGAAATTTTGGATTATGAATCTGGGCGTGACCCGTCAGATTAAAGATAGTGTCTTGTAGTTGTTGCTCCACGATGCCAATCATCAAGGCCGCACTGAAGATCATGAACCAGACACCCAGCACGATGGCAAACAATATAACCAGGGTGCGCCGCGGGTGGCGCCAGAGATTGCGCCATCCCAATGTAGCAAGTAACGGTAAGCTTTGACCCGTCATATTGTGCGCATTGCCTCGATGGGTTCAAGTTTGCGGATGCGCAGGATCGGTACCCAGGCCGCGAGATTGGTTGCGACAAATATCGTAATTGGGCCCAGCAGAAAGTTGAATAGTTTCATTTGCGGATATATACGGCCCATTTCCGGCATATTGAATTGCTCCATTATATCTTCCGCTCCCGGAAACTGGATTCCCGAAACATGCGCCCAATACACGAGCGCTGTACCAATAATGAATCCAATACTTAAACCGATTAGCGTCAGCAACGCTGACTCCAGCATCATCAATCCCGCGATACGCTTAGGTCGCGAGCCGAGCGCCAGCATAAGCCCGAATTCCCGTGTGCGCTCGAGGATAGACATAAGAAATGTATTGAGGATGCTAAAGACCACAATAGCGATCAGAATACCAAGAAAGATAAATCCCGAAACTTTATCAATCTGAATCGCTTCCTTCATGCCGGGAACCAGCTCTTCCCAGCCGAGCACAACCACGTCGCCACGATCACGAATCGCATCGTTAAGTGCAGTTAGAAGCTGGGCTTGATCTTCGACCGACTTGCCCATAATCGTGATGGTGTGTGCCGAATCTCCCATGGTAAAAATGTCCTGGAAGGTGTGAAGCGGAATTTCCGAAAAGAAACGGTCGAGTTCCCTGGATCCGGAATCGAAAATGCCCACTACCGGCAAGATTGCAGCGGCAACTGAACCATCCTTGCCACCACCCAACAATGTTACTTCGTCGCCAACTTTGAGTTTTAAATTGCGCGCCAGGGCGCTGCCTATGACCAACTCCTGCGCATCGATTGAAGAAAGATAACGACCCTCTTTAATCAGGCCGGGAATACTGGAAGTGTCTCCTTCGTACTCGGGTTCGACACCAACGATTTGTGCTCCGTAGCTGCGGCTTCCGGAAGAGAGCAGGACAAAACCCTGCGCCCGAACCGCGACACCGGTGAAATGCTTGCTTCCATTCCGCAGTGAATTCGCCAGTGTCTCCGCATCGTCAATGGCGTTCCGAATTTTCGGTTTGCCCTGATAACCCGGCCGCTGTACCTGGGCATGCCCTGGAAAAACGCGCAGAGTCGCGTTGATCATGATGTCGTACGCACCAAACTGGATCGGTACCCAGCCCACCAACAAAATTGTAGAGAATGCGATGGCCCCGGCGGTTAGCCATGTGCGTCGGCGGTTCCGCCAGAGATTGCGCCACGCTAGACGAAGTACGGTTCCCATTTTCTAGAACCTTGGGTTTCTCAGATTGGATTGGGTAAACATGCTGTCGGGCACTTTCAAATCAAACTTCGCCGATAACACTTTGATTTCGGTATATTCGTTTGGCGTATCTATTTTGGCCATGCGCTCTTGAATCGCCACCATGCGACCCCCCATCATGCCTACTTTCGACGTGAGCATGCGCTTGATCGGCTTCATGTCCTGATCAAAGAACGTGTGTTCCAGTAAAACGTAGTCGTCACGAATTCGCAATACTTCCTTGCCCCAGACGACAGGCGCATCTTCCTTGGGTACCGATTGAATAACGTAGACCTTGTGACCTTCACTGGTTTGCGTCTCGAGAAGTGTGTGGTGGTACTGGTCGATAATGTCGGCGGAGCGGGCAATATCCTTGTTGGAAAAATCAGACCCCATCCAGCTCTGGTTCATCATGCTTGACGGGATTTTTATTACGCGATTTACCTTCGGGGAGAAGGTCCACATATTGTTGTCTATTAACAAGGTACCGTTACCGGCATCTTTCTTCGGCTCCAGAACCCGGACCAGTGATTTCTTCTCGCCCGCAGTCCAGCCCTCCATGACCATCGTGCGCTCCCAGTCGGGCCGGTGAATGGTCATGGACATGGTGGAGTGGGAGGTGGTGCCACGCCACTGGTCCATCGCCGCCTTGATGATGGCAGCAGCATCGAGGGCGTGCGCCGGCGCAATCGGAACCAGTGTCATGGCGAGGAGAGTGGCGAACCTGGCTATTTTCATCAAATTTGAGAGCATCACGCGAACACCTGTGTCGGTCATAATATTGTTTAGTACCGCTTGTCGTTTAGTTCGGAATATAGAGTAACAATGCCCGCAACCCGGTTTATTGTCGAGGATCAAAGGAGTTTGCTGGCGGCTGCCGTTCTCGGGTAGCATTCGGCCACTCGTACAATGGGCAAGCCAGGGAGATAAATAAGTGTTCGCAGATTTCACAGCCGGGGCAGGTTATCTGCTGAGAGGATTCAGGCTGATACGTCAGCCGGGTTTGCGTCGTTATTTTATAGCCCCGGTCATGGTGAACGTACTGGTTTTTGGTAGCCTGGTATGGATCGGGGCAACAGGCGTTTCCGAATTCATGCAGAAATTCTTGCCCCAGGGTGACAACTGGTGGATGAGCGGCATAATCGGGATAATTTTCTGGATTCTGTTTGGGCTGTTGGCTGTGATTACAGTCTTCTTCCTGTTTACCTTGACGGTTAATTTGATCGGGGCACCGTTTAACGGACTATTGTCTGAAAAAGTCGAGCGGTTGCTGGTACCGGCAGAGATTCAGTCCAAACCGCGTAAAAGCCATTTCTTTACTGATTTTATTCGCTCGATAGCCGGGGAAATCCGCAAGTACATGGTATTTCTGGTTATCTGGCTGGTAATACTCATTGCTACCTTTCTGCCACTGATAAATATCATCACGGGTCCGCCCGCGGCGATTCTCACACCGATCATTGGTGCCTGGATGATGGCGATCGAGTATGTTTCCTATCCCATGAATAACCACAACAAGTATTTCAGCGATGTGCGAAAGTGGTTGCGCGACAATCGTATGCTTACGCTGGGATTCGGTGCCGCCGTGATGGTGATGACGCTGGTCCCTGTTGTGAATCTGCTGATCATGCCCGCGGCGGTTGCCGGTGCCACGGCGTTATGGGGGGAGCGTCGCGACATCGACAGTGTCCAGATTGATTGATAGTTGAACGATTTTTATGACTGAGTAAAACATGACGGAAAACGAGAACACCAGACGTATTCGCGCTTTTGTGCGTACATTCATAAGTCCTGCCATCTGGCTGTTTGCCGGTTCCCAGGTGCTGTTGCTGGTGCTGCTGCGAATCGACCTGTCCGCGTATGGTGACAATGTCAGTGGTTTATACGGGCCGTTGGTATTTACCGTCCTGTTCATGGGGCTGTTCTTCCTTGCCGCCGGCATCTACCAGTCTTTTGCCGTCAGTCAATCGGTAATCCAGATTCCCATGGCGCTGGCGAACGCCCGCCGCATTTTTTCAGCGTTCATCGTGCTATCGCTCAAGGCGGGCCTGCTGGGCCTGCTGGCGATCAATGTACTGGTGGTATTCGTCCAGGTATTTTCGGGGATGGAGCCCGATGTCCTGTTCAGGACCTATGCCCGGTATCTGTCGGCGATTGTCGCCGTGCTTGCCCTGGTATTCGTCTATTGGCTGCCGCTGGTATTCGTTCGGGGCAATTTCCGGCTGTTTGAAACGCTGGGTGAGGCCTTTCGGATAGGGCGCAGCCGACTGCCGCAGGCCGGTTTTCTTGCCGCCTTGCTGCTGATTCCCTCGTTTCTGATAATGATCCTCCCGATTGACACTGCAGATGGCGTCGTAATCGCACTCAGTGTTGTCGGTGAGCTGCTGGCGTGGGTCGCATTCGCCTACTGTGCCGAATATCTCCAGTCTGCGGCGCCACCGCCAGCGGCCAGTGAGGGATAGCGAAACAGCCTGAGAAATACCCGCCAAGGCCCGAATTTCCCTTGAAAATCCTATATTTCGGCTGTACACTCCGCGCCTCGTGTTGCGGGGTGGAGCAGTCTGGCAGCTCGTCGGGCTCATAACCCGAAGGTCGTAGGTTCAAATCCTGCCCCCGCTACCAAACACTCTGGGGCGCGTTGTTTTCCCGTCCGGCTTGGGATAATCTGGGCAGATCGGGCGAGCAGCGCGCGATAAATAAGAAAGTGGGCCAACGGCCCACTTTTTCGTTTGGGGATCGGTATCAACGGGTACCGGCCCAAGGAAGATGGCATTGGATACATCGGCGCTGCGAGACCTGATCGAACCGAGTGTGAGTGGACTCGGATACGACCTGGTAGCAGTAGAGCTGACCGGCGACGGTAGCAATACCATACTTCGGGTATATATCGACCTGCCTGGCGGGATCACGATTAAAGACTGCGAGGCAGTCAGCCGACAGTTGAGCGCGGTTCTCGATGTCGAGGATCCGATTCGGGGTGAGTATGCCCTCGAGGTGTCCTCACCCGGCCTGGATCGCCCGTTGGTCAGGCGCGAGGATTTTGAGCAGTACGTCGGCGAGGACGTAAAGATTCGCATGGCAGAACAGGTTTTGGGTCGCCGGAATTTTACCGGCCGCCTGCAGGGAGTCGAGGGCAACCTCGTCCTGGTTGAAGTCGACAATGAAATATACGAGCTGGATCTGGAGCATATGGAGCGCGCTCGACTGGTGCCGAAGCTCTAGAGATAGATGGAGACTAAGCGTTGAAGAACGAAGAAATTTTGATGATCGTTGATGCAGTGTCGCGTGAGAAAGGCATTGCGAAAGATATTATCTTTCGCGCGATTGAAGCGGCATTGGCGACTGCAACACGTAAAAAGCATCCGAAAGATATTGATGCGCGCGTGGAGATTGATCGCGCAACGGGTGACTACAAAACTTTCCGTCGCTGGGAAGTGATGGATGATGAATCAGAAGAGTTCGAAACACCCGAGCGCCAAATCCTGTTCGCCGCTGCGCAGCAACGCGATCCTGAAATTCAGATAGGTGATTTCATTGAAGAACCGCTTGATGCGGTTGAATTTGGTCGTATTGCCGCACAGGCTGCCAAACAGGTAATCGTACAGAAAGTGCGTGAGGCCGAGCGCGAACAAATCGTCGAGTTATTCCAGGATCGAAAGGGCGAGATGATGACCGGTGTGGTCAAGCGCATGGAGCGCGGCGATGCCATTATCGAGCTAAGTGGAGCCGAAGCGCTACTCCCCAAAGGCAAAATGATTCCACGCGAAGGTCTTCGTCCCGGAGACCGGCTTCGTGTCTACCTTGAAGACGTGCAGCTGGTGCCGCGCGGCCCGCAACTGTTCCTGAGTCGTACTGCGCCGGAATTGCTAATCGAGCTTTTTCGCCTTGAGGTGCCAGAGGCCGGCGAAGGCCTGATCCAGATTCATAGCGCAGCCCGCGACCCGGGCTTACGCGCAAAAATCGCTGTGTCGACCTCGGACGCGCGCATCGATCCGATCGGCGCCTGTGTCGGCATGCGTGGTTCACGCGTTCAGAGTGTTTCCAACGAGCTGGCCGGCGAACGTGTCGATATTATCCTGTTCTCGAACAATCCGGCGGAGTACGTAATTAACGCCCTGGCCCCGGCGGAAGTTGCCAGTATCGTGGTTGACGAAGAGTCCAATAGCATGGACGTGATCGTCGACGAGACCCAGCTTTCCCAGTCGATCGGCCGTGGTGGGCAGAATGTGCGCCTGGCGTCCGAGCTCACCGGCTGGGAACTGAACATCATGACTGATGAAGAGGCCCAGGAGAAAGGTGAGGCTGAAGCCAAGGATGTTATTACGATGTTCATGGAGAGCCTGGATGTCGATCGGGAAGTCGCTGATGTGCTGGTCGAAGAGGGGTTTACCACTCTTGACGAAGTGGCCTATGTGCCGAAACAGGAGATGGTGGCGATTGAAGGGTTTGACGAAGACATTGTTGAGGAATTACGTACGCGTGCACGCGACGCCTTGCTGACCAAGGCCATTGCGATGGAAGAGAAGATTAGTGGCGCCGAGCCAGACCAGACCTTGCTGGATATTGAGGGTGTGGATGAGCACATGGCCAAACTGCTCGCCAGCAATGGTATTGTTACCGGCGAAGATCTTGCCGAACAGTCCGTGGATGAGCTGTTGGAGCTGGAAGACCTCGGAATAGATGAGGAACGCGCCAAGGAGCTGATTATGGCTGCACGTGCCCCCTGGTTTGCCGAAGAGTAGTAGAATGGCTCTTCAAACAATATGAGTTGTTATTGAAAAATTTATGTCTGACACAAGCGTAAAATCATTTGCAGAGAAAATCGGCGTTCCCGCCGAGACTCTGGTGCGTCAACTGGAATCTGCTGGTATCGCGGCAAAAGGGGTTGATGACTCACTCACTGACGACGAGAAGATGTCGCTACTGACCTTCTTGCGCGGTGATCAAACCGAGGAACCTGCCAAGAAACGCATTACGCTCAAACGCAAGACAACCAGCGAAGTCAAACAGAAGAGCCGTACCGGTAGCAGCCATACCGTTCAGGTGGAAGTGCGCAAGAAACGCACATACGTAAAACGCAGCGTGGTTGAAGAGGAAGCCAAGGCCCAGGCCGAGGCGGAAGAAAAGGCAAGGCTCGAGGCAGAAGAAAAGGCAAAGGCCGAAGCCGAGAAGCGTGCTGCCGAAGAGAAGGCTGCACGCGAGGCCAAACCCAAGAAAGCAGAAGTGGCCGCCAAGCCGGCAGAGAAGAAGGTTGCTGCCAAACCCGAACCATCGAAAAAATCCCCGGACGACATAAAAGAAGCGCGCAAAGAGAAGGAAGAGCAGGCGCGGGAAGAGTTGCAGCTGGCACAAGTACAGCGCAGCAAACGTCGTCGCCCGGCCGCCAAGCCCAAGAGAAAGGCAGTTGAGACCAGCCTTTCCGGCCAGCACGGCTTTGAAATGCCGAGCGAGCCCGCCAAGCGCGAGGTGTTGCTGCCGGAGTCGATTTCTGTTGCCGAGCTGGCGCAGAAGATGTCGGTCAAGGCTACCGAAGTGATCAAGGCCCTGATGCAACTGGGTACCATGGTAACGATTAACCAGATTCTGGATCGCGACACGGCGACCATTGTCGCGGAAGAACTGGGCCACACGGTCAGAGACGCTCAGCCGGAGAATCCCGAAGCGCTGTTGTTTGACCAGGAAGTAGATGAGGGCGAAGTTGTGCCGCGACCCCCGGTCGTTACCGTGATGGGCCACGTCGACCACGGTAAAACCTCATTACTTGATTACATTCGTACGGCGTCGGTTGTTACCGGGGAAGCCGGCGGTATTACCCAGCATATCGGCGCCTACCATGTGGAAACCCCGAAGGGCGTAATCACTTTCCTGGATACACCGGGGCATGAAGCATTCTCCGCCATGCGTGCTCGCGGCGCCAAGGCCACCGACCTGGTGATCCTGGTGGTGGCCGCCGACGATGGCGTGAAACCTCAGACGATTGAAGCAATTCACCATGCGCGATCCGCGGAGGTTCCGCTGGTCGTGGCAGTAAACAAGATTGATAAACCCGAGGCCGATCCGGAACGCGTGCGTACCGAGCTGACACAACACGAAGTGGTGCCTGAGTCCTGGGGTGGTAACGATATTTTCGTTAACGTCTCGGCCAAATCGGGTGATGGTATTGATGAATTACTGGATGCGGTATTGCTCCAGGCAGAAGTGCTGGAGCTGAAGGCACGCAATACCGGTCCGGCGGCCGGGCTCGTGGTAGAGGCCCGTCTTGATAAAGGCCGCGGTCCGGTTGCCACAGTGCTGATACAAAAAGGTCGGCTAAACAAGGGCGATATACTGCTAGCCGGTCAGGAATTTGGTCGCGTGCGTGCGATGAATGACGAGAACGGACAACCGGTCGAGTATGCCGGCCCGTCGATTCCGGTCGAAGTCCTGGGACTAAATGGCGTACCTGCTGCCGGTGATGAAGCCATCGTCGTCAAGAACGAGCGCAAGGCTAGAGAGATCGCGTTGTTCCGCCAGGGGCAGTTCAAGGAAGTGAAGCTGGCGCGTCAGCAGGCCGCAAAGCTGGAAAACGTCTTCAACCAGATGCAGGAAGGCGCGGTGCAAATGCTGAACGTGGTCATCAAGGCCGATGTGCAAGGCTCCGTGGGAGCATTGACCGAATCGCTGGAGAAGCTGTCCACTGACGAGGTAGCGGTTAGAGTTGTTCACGGCATGGTTGGTGGAATCTCCGAGTCTGACGTGAATCTGGCCATTACCTCCGGTGCGATTATTATTGGCTTCAATGTCCGTGCCGATGCTACCGCGCGCAAGCTGATTGAGTCCGAAGGTGTTGATCTGCATTACTACAGTGTCATTTACGATGCTGTGAACGATATCAAGGAAGCGCTTGGCGGTATGTTGTCACCCGAGATTCGGGAAGAGATTGTTGGTCTTGCCGAAGTGCGCGATGTATTCAAATCGCCCAAGCTCGGTGCCATCGCCGGTTGCTACGTGCTGGAAGGTACGGTCAAACGAAATAATCCTATCCGTGTATTACGCGAGAACGTCGTTATATATGAAGGCGAACTGGAATCCCTGCGTCGTTTCAAGGATGACGTCAACGAAGTGAAGGCAGGCACGGAGTGTGGCATCGGCGTCAAGAATTACAACGATGTCAAACCCGGCGACCAGATTGAAGTTTACGAGAGGGTGGAAGTCGCGCGAACACTGTAGTCCGGTTTCGCCACTTCCCGCTTTCTACCGCCGCCAATTAATCGAACGGTTCCGTTCATGTCCCAGGAATCCAATCGTCCACGACGCGTTGCGCATCTTCTGCAACGCGAAGTAGCGAATCTCATCAAGCGCGAAGTTAACGACCCTCGCGTGCAACACGTCACTATCACCAGCGTTGATGTCAGTCGCGACCTGTCACAGGCGAAGGTCTACTTTACCTGTCTTGATACCGACACTGATGCCAAGGCCGCGGAGAAGGCGCTGAATCATGCCAAGGATTTCCTGCGCTACCATTTGAAATCGCGCCTGGATCTCCGCGGCGTGCCCCACCTGCGTTTCGTCTACGACGAGTCTGTCGCACGAGGCGCCCATATTAGCGAGCTTATCGATCGTGCCATTCAGCGCGATGCCGAAGACTGATTCCCCGGGAGCGTAATTGGCCAGACGAAACAAACGTAATTGCCGCAATGTGAACGGCATCCTGTTGCTGGACAAGCCCGAAGGTTTTACCTCCAACCAGGCCCTGCAAAAAGTGAAGGGAATTTTCCGGGCCTGCAAGGCCGGCCATACCGGCAGCCTCGACCCGATTGCCACCGGTCTGTTGCCCCTGTGTTTTGGCGAGGCCACCAAGGTTTCACAGTTCATGCTGGATGCCGATAAGCGATATTGGGCCAGTATTCGGCTCGGGGTGGAGACCGCGACCTATGACGCCGAGGGTGAGGTGGTCGAGACCCGACCCGTCGATGTCAGTAAAAGGGATCTGGAGCGGGCGTTAAGCGCATTTGAGGGTGAAATTGAGCAGTTGCCGCCGATGTACTCTGCCATCAAAAAGAACGGCGAGGCATTGTACAAGCTGGCACGAAAGGGCATCGAGGTGGAGCGTGAGCCGCGGACCGTAGCCATTCATGAGCTGAAACTGCTGTCCTACGCTGACGACGTGCTCGAGCTGGAAATGGCCTGTTCCAAGGGCACCTATGTCCGTTCGCTGGCCCATGATCTGGGGCAGGTGCTGGGCTGCGGGGCACATGTGGACGGGCTCCGGCGCCTGGGCGTCGGTGATTTCGACATCGAGGAGGCGGTAGGCCTGGAGGAGCTCGAGGCGCTGTCGCCTGATGATCGGGACGCGCTGCTGTTGCCGGTCGATGAGGCCCTGCACGACATCCCGGAGGTGAGTTTGACCTCGCTGGCGGCCCATTATCTGGTCCAGGGACAGCCGGTATCGGTGCCGCACGCCCACGAACCGGGGCTGATTCGCCTTTACGAGGAGGGTGAGAGATTTCTGGGGATGGGCGAGGTTTTGGACGATGGGCGGGTCGCGCCCAAGCGCCTGATGCTGAAAGCGTCTGAAATAGTGGAATCAGAGCAAAAAGCCTGAATTTTCAACGAAAATTGGTTGTGGGAGGGCATTCTCGCGGTTAGAATACGCGCCCTTAAGACAACCGGAATCCGGCAAGCGGAACAGTAAAGCGACGAGGTAGAAATGGCTTTTCAAGCAGAAGATAAAGCGAACATAGTTAAGGAATACCAGACCAAGCCTGGTGACACCGGCTCAGCAGAAGTGCAGGTAGCACTGCTGTCAGCCCGTATTAACGACCTGACCGGTCACTTCCAGGAACACGGTAAGGACAACCATTCCCGTGTCGGCCTGCTGCGCATGGTGAACAAGCGCCGCAAGCTGCTTGACTACCTGAAGAATCGTGATGTGAATCGCTACCGTTCGCTAATTGAGCGTCTCGGTCTACGTAAGTAAAACAAAGGCCGGGGGGCAATACATTGGCAAAAGTTACTAAGAGTTTTCAGTTCGGTCAGCACACAGTTACTCTCGAAACAGGTGAAATAGGTCGTCAGGCATCCGGTGCCGTGATGGCGAGCATGGGCGATACGGTTGTCTTCGCTACTGTCGTTGCCGCCAAAGAGGCGCGCCCGGGTTTCGATTTCTTCCCGCTGACTATCGATTATCAGGAAAAAACCTACGCCGCCGGCCAGATACCAGGCGGCTTTTTTAAGCGCGAAGGCCGTCCCTCGGAAAAGGAAATTCTGACCTGCCGACTGATTGACCGCCCGGTTCGCCCGCTTTTCCCGAAAGGTTTTTACAACGAAGTCCAGGTCATCCTCACGGTCATGTCCAGTGACCCGGCCATCGACCCCGAAATCATTTCCATGCTCGGCACCTCGGCAGCACTGTCTATCTCCGGTGTTCCGTTTAATGGCCCGATTGGCGCCGCCCGCGTGGGTTACCGCGATGGCGAGTACATGCTGAATCCGACTAACGAAGAGCTCAAGACCTCCGATCTCGACCTGGTGGTTGCAGGTACCGACAAGGCCGTGCTGATGGTGGAATCTGAAGCCAATGTGCTGTCCGAAGAAGTCATGCTGGGCGCGGTTATGTACGGTCACGAGCAGTTCCAGGTGGCCATTAATGCCATTCG
>Ga0111166_1034_pt1 | contig 16042 bp, 13 predicted proteins | sample DeeMarSeWOR28_12_FD_80267 | JGI IMG/M metagenome (GOLD analysis project Ga0111166, IMG submission 80267) | Thiotrichales bacterium SG8_50
AAGACCATTCTCGCCATGCCTGACGATCTCACGACAACCGCCAGTGTCCGTCGCGACGATTGGCCGACCACATGCCGCCGCTTCTATCAAGACCTTTGGTACCCCTTCTCCGTAATAGGTTGGAAGACAGACTATGTGGGAGTCTGCGAAAACCGCTGGCATATCGTCTTGTCGGCCACGCCATTCCACTACTTCCGATTTGTTCCATGCGTTGAGCTGCGCTATCGACACAGCTCGCGGGTTGCCCGAATCGGTGCCGCCAACAAGCGCGAACCGCGCGGCAATCCCTCGGTCGCAAAGGTCCCGAGCAGCCGTAACGAATTCCCCTACCCCCTTGTCCCACAACATCCGTGAAGCCAACAAAACAAGCGGGACCCCATCGGGCTCGGGCTGTGGGACATATTCCGACAGATCCACTCCCGATCCGCGAATCAAGACGGTGCGTGCCGGTTCGAGCACGCTGTTTTTCGCCAACCGCTCGAGATCATCCGAATTCTGCAGGATGGTACGTGTATTCGGGCGCTTCAGCAGCCAGCGCAACGCACTCTCGAGCAGCGTGCGAGCGAGCCGCGCCCGTGGGTCAGCCGAAGCGTAAAGATACCCGAGCCCCGGAAAGGCATTGACTACGGCTGGCACACCTGCCATTAGCGCTGCCAAGGAGCCGTAGAGAATTGGTTTCATGGCAACGTGATGGACGAGCACCGGCCGCTCTTCCCTGTAGATGCGAACAAGCCGTGCGACCAGCGGCAAGTCTGCCAGCGGATTGAGTCCATGACGGGACAGCTCAATCGGAACAAGCTTGAGCCCGTGCGACTTGATGACACCCCCATGTTGCCGCACCCGCGTAAGAACAGTCACCTCATGGCCCGCCTCTCTAGCCGCCACAGCCAGCGGCAGACGATGGGAACAGAAGTACCAATCTTCCGTAACGAAGAAGAGAATCTTAGCCGGCACGTTGCTCCCACCGCTCATGCCACGCCTGGAACATCAGAATGTCCCAAAGATAGTACTGCCAGTTTCGATGCCCCGAAACGTGCTCACTCCACTTCTCCCGAATTGGTTTTGGGTTAAAGAATCCTTCGACGCGCAAACGCTGCTCGTCCAGTAACGACTCAGCCCAATCGCGCAGTGGTCCCCGAAGCCAATCGTCGATTGGAACGCTAAAGCCCATTTTAGGGCGTTCCACAAGTTGCCTTGGGACATGCCGATAAAGGACCTGGCGTAACAGCCACTTTCCTTGTCCCCCGCGTATCTTCATCGATAGCGGCAGCTGCCAGGCAAACTCGACTACTCGATGGTCCAGCAGTGGAACACGGGTTTCGAGACTCACTCCCATTGCCGCACGGTCCACCTTCACCAATATGTCGTCTGGCAGGTAAGTGAGCATGTCGAGGTACATCATGCGCTGCGTGAAGTCCATGCCATCCGGCGCCCTGGACTCGGTCAGAACAGTTGGTGGCTCGTGTGATTCTCTGACCACTGCTGACGGGTCTTTCCAGTGAGAGACGAGCCGGTAGTACATCTCATCCGGACTTCCAGCCGTCAGTACTTCTGCAAGCTTCTGGAGCTTGTCGATCGGGTTGCGCACCGCCATTGCTGCCGGTACACGCCGTCCAACGCCATCCACCAGTGCCCGGAATCGGTCCTGCGACGCCAATTCGCAAACGGACGCTGCTAATGCCCGCAGCCAGTTCGGCATCCAGCCTATCGTGCGCCAGATGTTTCGTCCCCAGAAGTACCGGTTGTAACCGGCAAACAACTCGTCGCCGCCGTCACCAGAAAGACTCACCGTCACATGGCGCCGTGCCAGCTCCGATACTAGAAAGGTTGGAATCTGGGACGAATCGGAGAACGGCTCGTCGTAGAGTTCCGGGAGCCGCGGTATGACTGCCATGGTCTCCGCTGGCGTCACGTACAATTCGGTGTGGTCGGTGCCCAAATGTCGAGCCACGGCCTCGGCCTGTTGCGCCTCGTTGTATGCCCGGTCGTGGAATCCGATGGAAAACGTCTTCACAGGGCGGTCACTTTGCGCCTGCATCAGTGCGATGACCGTCGAGGAATCAATTCCGCCGGAGAGAAACGCCCCCAGCGGAACATCGGCCTCCATACGCAGCTTGACCGCCTCGCGCAGCAGTCGTTCCGCTTCGTTCACCGCCCCGGCATCGTCTGTTGCCAGCGGCGAAGCAATACCCGACTCGGCGACCGCACGGACTGACCAGTACGGCTTGATTTCGACCTGACGCGCACGAGCGCGCGACCATGGTAGGCTAAGCCAACTCGCTGCCGGCAGTTTCTGCACTCCCTCGTAGATCGAATACGGAGTCGGGACGTGATTGTGCCGTAGGAACAACGCAAGTGCCTTGCGATCAATTGCGCCACGCCAACCGGAATAGGTGCGCAATGCCTTCAGCTCGGAGGCGAACACGAATACTCCGTTGAGCCAGGAATAATAGAGTGGTTTCTCGCCCATGCGATCGCGTGCCAGATACAACACCTGCTCACGCCCATCCCACAACGCGAACGCAAACATCCCGTTGAAACGTTTTAGCGCAGCCTCCACGCCCCAGCCGACAACAGCCGCGAGCATCACCTCGGTGTCAGAATGACCACGCCAAGGCGGTGCAACCCCTTCATTTTCCAGATCGCGCCGGATTGCCGCATGATTATAGATTTCGCCGTTAAAGGCGATTATGTAACGCCCGCAAGCCGACTGCATCGGCTGATGTCCTTGGGGCGATAAGTCGAGAATCGATAGGCGCCGGTGGCCAAGCGCGAGTCCGAGTTGGGGTTGCACCCACACGCCGCTGTCATCCGGTCCACGATGGCGGATCGATTCGGTCATAGCTGTGACGACAGCGGTCAGCTCCGCCGCGTGGGTCCCTGCCAAGGGATCAAGCAACCCAGCGATTCCACACATTACTGATTCCCAGCTCTGCTCAACACGTGGACGAATCCGGGTCTCTCACCAAAGGAAAATCGCCACGTGTCCGTCGACACAAGGAGAGAGCACACTCATGGCGCAATGTCATCCGAAACTAGTTAATCTGCCACACGCGCAGCGAGCACGGAGGGTCGTTGGTCAATTGTCACGGGCAACGTCAGAGCCGAAAGATTGCTCGGGCGTACCTTCTCCCGAACGCGATCCAAGACCTGCCTGGCCGCCCGAAAACCTAATTAAGTAGCGGCCCACATCCCCAACGACGGACGACTAGGGTCGTTCTGCGTATGGAGCATCGCTACTCCGACCGAAATACTGACGATCTGAAACACCGGGCTGAAAGGCAGAAACCAGTCCGCCGTCAACATGCAACCGGCGAAGAGTATCCAAACAAAGGGTTGAATGCTCTCCGTGACCGCGGTAGTTCCCGCATACATGCGGCGATACGTCGCTAGTACAAGCTTTTGCCACAGCCATACACCGATGGTTAGGCCAAACAATCCCCCGGAAACCAGCAATTCAACCCAAACGTTTATTGCATAAAAGCCGATTCTTCCTTGCTCATAAAACAGAATACTCTCCTGCGGCACGTAGGCATGCCACGGTATCTCCCTAAAACGCCATGAAGTGGCCTCATAACCGGCCCCTAACCACCAGTTGAGCTTTACGAGTTCAATCGACACCAAGAAATTGCCCAATCTGTCCGCGCTGGCCCGATATATATCGGCTGATATGTGACTCGAAGTTTCAGTCGAAGTTTGACTAGTCAGGGTCTGAACACCAGCGGTCTCGAAAAGCCGGTTGTATACTGTCAGCAGACCTGCGTTACGCGGGTACGTGCACGGTGGATGGGCACAGGGCGTGAAGTCTGGGAGAGGAATCGACGCTGCCATCATTCCAAAGCCTATCCACAGACCGACAAAGACGCGTTTCTTCCATAAACGTTGAAAGTCATCTTTCCTATTGCGCAGACGATCCAGGGTCGCAAGCACAAGAGCAATCAACCCTAGTGTAACCAGCGGTCCAATCGAACCGGTCAGCGCCAGTGCCACACCCCCCAGCGCGCACCTCCCCCTCGCTCCGCGCAGCCACCAAACCGCCACGAACGCTGCAATGATCCACGCCGCGCTATCCCCGAAGGGACCGAAAGACCGAATGCCGAACCAGGGATGTATCACCTCGCCTAACCTCCAATCGAACATTGCGTAGCCCATATGGGCCGCAATCACTGAAAGGCAGACGACAATCCCCGCCGTTCCAAGTGCACGCTCCAGCCGTTGCAGCACATCGGGTTCGCACCGTCCTTTCGCTACTACGTAGACGACAGTGCCAAAGCCCTGCGCAAAGAGAAATCCAAACTCACCCAGTGGCACGTACCACCGCGCAGTCGTAGTTTGCGCGGCCGCCGCGACACTGGAGACCAAGAGCACGCATCCAAGCGTTGCCAATCCCACGTATTGCGATGCTGACACTCCGATTGCGATGCCAGCCTTCTTACAATGCCTGAGCTCATACAAAGCACAGAGGAGAATCACCGCGACGCAGACGAGCCAAACGCTTCGACTGTTTGCATAGCCCACGCCCGCGAGAGAGGCAGCGCCCAATGGCAGCCATAGCGCAACGACAGGCAGCGTATCCGTGTTGATTCGCCGTTCTAGCCACTCAATTCTTGAGTCCCTGAGCATCAATCCGACCAGTCGCCTTACAACTGCTGTGCCGGTCGGCACACGTTGCGCAAGATGCTTTCCCAGCGGTCGCACACCTGTTCTATCGAATAGCGCGTGAACACGCGCTTCCTTGCTAGTCGCCCCATTTCTTCACGTTGCCGTTTGCTAATTATTAGGCTCCGCAATCCGTCGGCCATCGACTTGATTGGATCCGTCCCTCTTACAAGAAGTCCGGTCTCGCCATCGTCGATAACGTCGCTGACCCCCTGACAATCAGCAAGAGCAACCGACGCCTTGCCACAAGCCATAGCCTCTATAATCACCAAGCCGAAGCTCTCGTACTTGGAAGCCAGCGCAAAAAAAGATGCATCAGCAAGTTCCTGCGCAACATCCGAGGCAGCACCCGGAAGGGAGACCCTATCCTGCAGACCTAATCGCTTCGCCTCCCTCAAAAGAACTGGGCGCTGGACGCCCTCTCCGACAATTCTTAGCGACCACCCTGGAAACTCATGGGCCAGAGAAGCAAAAGCGGCGAGCAAGGTCGCATGACCTTTGCGCTCGGAAAATCGACCAATGGAGAGAATCCTGCAGGGATCCTCTTGCTTGCTGGATTCAACTTTCTTGCGAAAGCTCGGACTGATCGGGTTTGTGACCGTGACCATTTTCCTTTGGATCCATCGTGGGTACTCTCGCGCGATGGACTCCGAAAGCACTGTGACCCTGCTAATGAACGGGATTGCCGCCGCAAAAAGCGCAAATTGTACCCGCCGTGAGCGATAGTAGCCTCTGACAATGTGCTCGCTCGCCACAAGCGGGATCCTAGTGCCAGCCAAGGCAAAGGACATTGGGATGAACATGCTGTGCATGAACGCGACGACAACATCCGGTGCCTCAGATCCAACCGCTTGTCGCAACGCATGAATACGTCGGACCAGTGTGCGCATCGAGGTTGGCGCACGCGAATCGCCAATGCCCAGCTGAATCAATCTCACTTTTCGGGACAACGGATAGAATGGCGCCGCTCCTGGGCGGTCGAATGTGAGCACGGACACATCATGTCCGTGTTGGTCCGCTAGATGGGAACAGACGTCGCCGATCACGCGCTCCGCTCCTCCCGCCGCCTGATGTAGCCCTTTTATAGCGAACAGGAGTTTCATCTCAGCATCTGCTCGTGAGTTACGTAGTTTCCGAACTCATGCGACCCAGCATCAGAAGCGAAGTTTGGATCATGGACCGACGCAGAACTGCTACCGCGGAGGCACACCGCCTTTCATATTGACCATACCGTCGGCGAAACTCTGTCAGGTCAACCGCGAAAAGCGCAACCATCGTCCTTCAGCTGATCGCGTTAGTGCTTTACGCCCCAGAAAGCCGAAGACATCCGGTCGCGAACCCGATCCTCCAATTGCTGCCAAATCGCGCTCAGTGGCTCGATGTGCATTCGCCTTCGACTGATCCAGAAATTGGCAAACTGGATGTCGAAGTAGTTTGGGTTGCTCAATAGGTAGCAACCGAGAAGGTATTGCTCGTTATAGCCGCGCTCTGACCAACTTTCGAAGTAATCGAACGGCAGGAATATGTCATGGATGCCGACCAGGACGCCAGGTTTCAGCCGTGGCAGCACATCCAACATGAATGTCGTAACGTCCGAATTCATAAAAGATCGATGCGAGTTGTCCACAAACAGCGTATCTCCAACATCCAATTCATCGAACACCGAAAGATCCATATCTTCCAGCGGCACGCGGTACGTGACGTCACAAACTGAATCGACCATTGCACGCGGTGCCGGGTCAATAGAAACAATTCTGGTCTTCTTATTCTCATCAATTAGGGCTGCCTTGGCGAAAAGCGTCGATGTGCCAGAACCAATCTCCATAAATGTCGACTTGGCCCGCGATGCCGCCCACATCAGTGAGAGCCCATCTAGAGCGGGCATATGATGATTGTGCCAGTCGATGGTGAATGGGAATTCATTCTCGTTGATGCCCTTCACCACAGAAATGTACCGTGCCAGCGAATCTAGATTCTTCCTGTATGTTCCTTCTGCCGCCGAGATGATCTCCGCAAGGTAGCGATTACCTTTTTCATCCGTCCAGCGTGGCTTGAACGTAATGTCAAACTCTATATAAACAGGCGTGTATCCCTTGCTGAGTCTGCGAATGCTCTTGAGATATTTGTTCCGTCTTAATAGTTCACGCATGGGGTGGTCTAATCCTTATGACATACGTATGTATTGCTCTCGCTCGCGTACAACATCGTTGAACCAGATGGAATATCGAGGGCCATGTAGTCACGCTTGCTACCAAATATCGCGTCATTGGCACGATATGTCGTCACCCGAAATCCAACATTCGATAGTCTCGCCAGTATATCTTCGCCATAGAGCCTAACGTGGTCAGTTTTTCCATACCGTTCACGCCGCAATTCGGGTGTATCCAAATGCTCTTCTTGAGTAACAATTGCTCGACCGACCGGGACCTGAACAAATAGCCTTCCGCCTGGCGTGAGCACCCGGTGCATTTCGCGCAGCGCTAGCACGTCATTCTCTACATGCTCGAGGACATGAGAAAGCAACATGGCATAAATGCTTTCGTCCGGCAAATCAATCGACTGAACGTCTAGACTAATGTCGGCCTCAGACGACGAGAGATCCGCTGATACATAGGTCTGCAATGGAAAATGTCTCCGGATCCACCGCTGGAGACCAATTTCCGGCGCGAAATGCAGCAGCTTCCCATTGCCACTCGCGTCTGACTGATTCACGCTTAGCTCTCGCTCGAGCACGAGAGCCAATAGTCGTTGACGTCCGTACGAATGACATACCGGGCACACCCGATTACCGTGATCTCGGGGCCCTGCGAAGATCCAGTCGCTCAAACGAGCGTCGCACACATTGCAGTAATACTGGCTGCCCCGGTATTGCCAACGCCGTAGCAGCGCTCTATTCCACCGATACGCCATCAACAATGGACGCGGCAATTTCCCTCGAATGCTTTCCTTCAGTCGTTGCATACCGTGAGCTGCTTGATCAGCGATTCCCAAAGGTCATACGATGCTTGCGGAGAGTACATTGAAGCTATCTCCCTCGCGTTCCTCGACATTCGTCTGCGACGACTCGCGTCGCCCATCAGCGCAGCCAGACCAGTCGCGAATGCCTCGACCGTTGAATCAACCAAGAGGCCGTTGACCCCCTCTTTGATCATGGAGTTAACGCCCAGCGTATCTTTCAAACCAACACAAGGAATGCCCCACGAAAGCGATTCGGCAAGCGCATTCGGGAAGCCTTCGAACAACGACGGGAAGGCCACAAGATCCGCGGAGCGATACCACGAGTCCACATCCTTTACCGCGCCACAAAACACGACTCGCTGTTTCAGCCCCAGTTGGGCAACTTGCTCGTGTAGCAGACTATCGTAGTCTCCATCGCCTATCAGAACGAGTTTCCAGTCATCGAAGTTCTCGTGCACTTGGGCGAAGGCGTCGAGCAGTAGTCTGTGATTCTTTTGAAAACAAAGCCGGGCAACGTAGAGCAACACCTTCTCGCCGTGCTCGTTCGGGGGCCGATTCATCTCACCAGCCGGAACCACGGGGTTATAAATGGCAACCATCTTTTTTCGCAGGAATCGCGGGTACTTCTCGATGTAGGTGGGAAACTGTACCGTGATCCGGTCGGCGAACCCTAACGCATAAATATCAGTGATTCTATTGAAGAAGCCAGTCCTGACGTACTTCCACATGTCCGGGGAAACCCTCTCTGCAGCAATGATTTTTGTTTTCATCCCTACGGTAGCCACACGCGAGAAGAGGGCCGCACCTGACTGGAATCCCAGAATGACGTCAGGCTTGAAGCTGGAAATGAAGCTCCGAAACTTCCTAAGTCGCGCTATCTTGACGTGGAAACCAGCCGGTATCGCCGGATCGCCAATATTAAGTTTCAACCATACTATTCGGGGATCCATTTGGTAATGCGAAGCTGCCTCGCTGCTGTCCCAGGTCATCAGTCCGACGCTGTGACCGCGATTCACCATCTCGTTCATCAGATCAATCGATATTCTTTCAAGTCCGCCTGCCATGTTGGCGAATTTGCGCGCGACGAAAATCAGACGAACGCCGCGGGTGTCGTGATTCGCCTCTAACATCTGCTCCTTTCCCTGTCGTAAAGCGACGCTGTCCATCTTCTCTACTTGTATCTTCGTCATCACCGCTGTTTGCCGAAACTCTCAAGATACCTCAGTTGAACGGCACGCCCTGAAGCCCGACCAGCATCAGTGCCGCATGTCAGCCACGGTGCGCATCCTGCGTTCGTGAATCCATCGCCTGGGAAACGATCGCGCCAAATGCTTCATTCCGCTAACCGGATTTCGCACCACAAAACTTAATAACGCAACGAGAAACCTAAGACGCTGCTTGCTGAAATGATAATAGCGAAGATGGAACCAGTCTCGCGCATAGCGGTATCTATTCCGCTTCGTGAGGTATTGCGCATGTTTTTCGATCAAACGCAGCTCTGCATCGAGATTCCTCTCCGGTGTCTTGTCTGAAGCGACGGTGGCATACTGTACAAACAGCCGTGCCTCGCTTCCGACGAAATGACCGCCGGCGAGCGCCAGCCTTACGGCGAAGTCGACGTCCTCGACGCGACGCAGTCTCTCATCAAATCCCCCAATGGCCCGGAAGGTCGAGGCACGGGCCATCAAAGCGCAGGTCGGCGTCCCCGATCCGTAAAACACACCTTCGCGACGCTCGTTGAACAGGAGGTAGTCCGCCACCATTTCTCCCACCGGAACCATCGGCTGTGACCCAATGGCGGGCAAGTCCACCTTGTAGCCGTTCGAATATCGACGCAGTCCGGACGCGTAACATGCAACAAGATCGGTTGCGTTACTCAGTTCGTATCGGTGCAATGTGTCATATTGCTGACGAACGCGTTCCGGCAGGCTCTCATCGTCATCATCGAAGAAAGCGACGAATTGTCCCTTCGCTTGTTTCAGTACAGTATTGCGTGCTGCCGCGGTGCCAAGATTTACGCCATGGCGAATCAACTGCGCATCGCGAACACCCGCCGCTGCTTTTTCGATCATGCTCGTGGATTCGTCTGAAGAGCAATCATCTACGACGATCACTTCGGTGTTTGGCCAGTCTTGATGCAACGCGCTCCTGAGTGCTCGTTCGATAGTATCGGCTGCATTGAAACAGGTAATACCGATCGTTATTAGCGGGGCATCAGACACGAGCTGATCAACCTATGGTTTGCGGCACACAAAGGTGCTTGTTTTGATATGACAGTCTCTCCTGCTCTTTAGGGATGGACACAAAGAGCTGTTATCGTTTTCGTTCGCAAATTCGAGCTTTTCCAGCAATACTTGAAACCCGGCTCTTTCAATCGCAAAGCGATGCTGCGATGGAGTCATGCGATTTAGAAGATAAGGACGCCCTCCAACAATCACGGACCAGAGTTTATTGGGAATCGCGTAGTGGCCGTTCCACGACTTTGTTATGGCGTGGGATGAATGGTCAATCTTGTGACTCATGATGCCCCCTGGCTTCAGCCAATGGAAACAGGCCCTGTAGGCTTCCAGGGGTTTCGTCATATGCTCCATAACGCTATGGCTGAATATCAGTTCCACGAAATTTCTGGGCAAAATGTTCAAATCGGTCCACGGTGCTACGTATTTCAGCAAGGTCTCAGATTGTTTAGAGCCAACCCTCATCACTGCCTCAGCCAAAAGAGAATGATCCAATACCCGGTTTGAATCTGGAATTAGTTCTTCTAGCACCCCAAGATTGATAGAAGCGTCTGAAGCGTAGGGGCACACGTCAAGTGCAATAGCGTTGTCAACACCATCGCATAACGCGGCGATACAAGTACCAAGTGTCGCTCCCGGCCCAAATTCAGCTACGACACGTGGCGTACGATCGTCGACGAATTTCTTGTAGTTTTCGAGATGAAAACGCCAGACACCGCGCGCATAGGTGGCGGACGAAGTATTTCCCATTGGTCGGCGCCTGTCCCACCAAGAAAATAGACCGGGGATATTGGACAGGATGCCCGTCGCGATGGGACGGATCCTCGCCTCACGCAAAAGGCACAACACTAGACCACGCTCCCGGCCCTCACATAATTTTCTTCGTGAGTCGTCGCAGCTGAACATAGCGGGCGATACCCAATCGAATCGCACTTCAAGGTCATGTGCGCGGGTTTATTCACGCCACTCCTAATAAGAAGATATACAATGTCGGAGTGCGCCAATTCGCGTCCCTACGCGATTCGGGATCATCATGAACTGCTCTGGCGCACATCTGGAGAAACAAGACCCGCTGCGAGGACTTCTCCATGATTTCGGAGCTCTTGATATTCTGAAAATAAAGTTCGCACATCTACTGAACTGGTGGGCAATCCTGATCAGGACATCAGTAAGACATGAGATGTGCGATTGATCAGATCTTCATCGCCGTAATCTTGGAAATCGATGTGCATGGACGTGCGGGGCGTTGGTAATTGGGGCCACCGCCCAAAAGCTTCTTGTTTGATCTGGAAACCTGCGGCCTTGAACATGTTATGCATTGTCACCGCCGGAATTCGATTGGTGTAGAAACCGGAATTAACAAAAAACGACGACTCCCAGAGCCTTTCCGAAAACCGAAGGTTATTAAGAGCGGAATCGAGGTGATCTTGGAAATCAATATTGTGCGACGAAAGTGAGCCGGGTTTCAGGGCACGCTTGAGCTCACGTAGCACCGCTTCGAATTCATTCTTTCGAACATGCTCAAGCACCGAATGGGACCAGGCGAAATCCACGCTCCCCGTAGGCACCTGCCGCAAACCGGAAATTCCGTCGGTGAAATACTCGGCCCTGCAACTATCCAAAATCTCTTCGAAAGAAGTTGTCCTGGAGAGATCGGGCACATTCATTCCCAGCTTTCTCAGTCCTGCCGCCAACGATTGATAGAAGGCAACGTCCTTGATGGCAAAGGGCCCCACGTCAATTAAATAGGTACGTCTCACGCCATATGCGCAGGCTATGAGCGCAGAGGCTACGCTATCGCCCGGTCCGAGCTCCAGAACCACGGTATGCGGCGGCAACCCGTCGGGGTAGGCGCGTTCTGCGTGCAGCTTGAATATCTTCAGCGGATACTGCGTTGAGTCCATACGTCCGTGTCGAAATATGCCCACCGATTTCCAAAATGCATAGGGAACAGGGAGTCTGGCAAACACAATTTTTGCAGCAATCTTTAGCGCCCATTTCATCGTTATGTCGCCTTCGTATCTTGAAAGCGCGAAGGCTCAGGATCTTCCAGCGCGATGAAAATGGCGGAAGGCACGGTTCAGTTCGACATTGCGCAGGGCGAAAAACAAACGACGGCCAGCAAGGACAGGGTGGGTAACAGCTAGCAAGAACAAGATTGCCACGAAAGCCCCACGCCGCCTTTCAAGCCACGCCCGTTTTGCATCTGTCCAACGGCAACAAAAGGAGTACTGCCCCACATAATCCATAATCGCGCGATGTTTCTCCATAAGGAGAGTCCAGTTCCGATACTCTTCCGCCAGACTTTTTTCCGATGTCTTGGTCATGCTCTGGATCACCAAGGGTCGACCAATACCAACGAAGTGACCGCCTGCTTGGGCCAGCCGGATATTGAAGTCCGTGTCTTCCGCACGTCTAAAAGCGGGGTCAAAGCCATTGAGGCTCCTATAAACGGAAAGCCGTGCCATTTGGCTACAGGTGGGGCATGCTCCATAGCCGTCTTTGAGCGGCGTGCCAAGCAGAATACGCTCCGCGACAGCATTCCCAGAGGGTGCCCGCACGCCTTCGGTTTGACCCATCGTTGGCTCAACGCGCTCCTTTCCTTGCGCATAAATCAATTTGCGGGCGGTGTGGCATATCACCGGCGCGCCATCTGCGAAGTTGCGCTCGTAATCCACGATGCGAGCATATTGAAGAGCAATACGGTCCCGCAAACTCTCGTCATCATCATCGAAGAACGCGACGAATTCTCCTCGCGCCTCAGCGAGAATGCGGTTGCGGGACGCCGCCACACCGGTATTAGCGTCATTTACGAACACCCTTATTTTCGAGTGCTTTACTGCCATACCTTGAAGAATCTCCCACGACCCGTCGTTCGAGCAATCGTCAACAGCCACAACTTCGAGGTTTGGCCAGCGCTGCTTCAGGGCGCTCTCCAATGCCCGTCTGACGGTAGCGGCGGCGTTATAGCAGGTAATGCCTACCGTAATCAGGGGCGATTCACGACTGTTCATGGGGTACGCAGAACCGAGGCAAGTTTTGGACATAGCGAGCGAGTCCCAACGTTCGCATCACTGGACTCCCGTGCGGCAGCGGTTCCGAGAATCACTTCCTGCCTCTTCTCTGACTTGCGAAGATGCAGGAAACTCTCGCTCACTTGACCTCGCGCCGCTGTCCAGCGCGCAAGGTACTCATCCCTGGTCAACTGGCCGCGGTTTTCTCGCCGAAATGAGAAACCCGAGTGGCGCATTGCAGATTGCCATTCCCACCGCCCCCGTGTAGCGCTTGCGATCGTAACGATAGAGTCTTCGCGCATAAAGCCAATCAAGCAGCAGCGCTGCTCGCATGCGCGCGCGCTTAAGCGGGCCGGGAATGCCCGCCACGCTCAGCCCCGTTGACATCGGCCCCCATAGCAATGGCGTCATGACGATCTTCGAGAACCCGATCCGTTCTAACGTGCGCCCCCACCAGCTTGGCGTGCCCCGCAAAAAGTCGTCTGGATGCCCGTGAATCCGAAAGAGAAACGGAACAGTTGCAACCAGCTCACCTTCTGGCTTCAGCACACGCAACAATTCCTGGAGCGCCTGTTGAACCTCGAAAATATGTTCCAGCGTGTTCAGGGTGATGACAATATCGAAGGTATTGCTCTCGACAGGCAACGGTTGGCCGGGCTCAATCAAGTACGTCGGTTCAATCGCGCGATCAATGTTGGCAGTTTCGTAGGTACAGCCGGCTGTCCACTCTTGCATCCTATCTCTGTAGTTGGAGTTTCTTCCTCCACCAAAATCAAGAATTTTTCCTGAATATTTCATCTGTCCAAGTATCTCGTATTCCAGCGCACGGAGTACGCTTAACTCTGCCGATCCGCCAAACAACTTTCGGAACCGATTCCAGCTTGGCAACAGCGGAGGCTGTACGATCTGCGGATGCATGCATTATTTCTTGACCGCACTTAGGCAGTCGTTGAAACGGGTCTCCATTACCCAAACAGAGTGAATTCTTAGGAGGTTACTTTTGGGGAAACATGGTTCTGCGGGGACGCATAATGACGTCGAATTACAAGCTGTACCACGCCCATCAGTGCCAGTCGGTAAATAAAGGTGCCAATCACTGCGCCCACCAGACCGAAAGGAGGAACCAAAACCAAGAATGCCACAAGACGAATCGTGCTAGACACGAGCGTGATATCACGGAAACTGCGGGCATCGATTTGCGATCGGATGAATCGAAATCGCAGATTCGCCAGATTGCCCACGGCGACTGAGCATGCCAGAGCCTGGGCATAAGGAATGGCCTCGGCGTAGTTATCTCCAAACAGAAACGTGACGACAAACGGCATCCCTGTAAACGCAAAAAGCACGATTACAACCCCATACAGGAGCGACAATAGTCGAAAAATCCGGTCGAGGCGGTGCGTGTAGGAATGATGCTTGGCCAAACGTGGCGCGAACACTGCTGACACATCCTGCATAATTCCGCCTAAGAGATCGGGTAGTCGTCCTGCCGCCACGAAAACAGCGAGCGCTGTCGGAGACAGAAACCAAAAAAGGAGAACTCGATCGATGTTCGATCCGATAGCTCCAAGGCCAGAATACACGGTCGTCTTGATTCCATACCGAACATTCTGTTGCTCGACGGGAGAACGCGGCGGAATCTGTCGAAAGTTGGTCGCAGTAAGCACGACATTGTAAAAGGCGGGCACGGCCAGTGTGAGAACGATCGGAAGCACGTAGTTACCAGGAAAGAGCTGAACCGCTCCTATTATCGAACCATAGGTTATGACGCTAATCGCTCCGTCATGCACGAGCAACTGCCCAAAACTTTCGCCCCCCGTAATGATGCTCTTCCATTGCACGAGACCATGTGCGAACGGGAATAGTGCCGCTGCTATGCATAGTGCACCCCCCATCGGCTCCTCTCCCTGCATGAGATACCACGCCCCCATGATCAGGAGGACAATGCCGCCGATGGAGCTGCTGGCGAAGGCGATCGGAACCGTTGCGCGATAAGTCCCTGTGTATCCACGCGCGACCGCCTGCATGAGCGAATTGTTTAATCCGCTCAGTGCAAATATCGTCAGCATACCCACAGAGTTGAGCACCATGTGGTACTCGCCGAAGTCGTCCTTGCTCAATGAGCGAGCCAGAAAATAAGTCGCCGCCAGCCCCATACCAAGTTGTACGACTCGTAGGAGAGAAATGAACACCATGCCATGATAAAGGCGCAGTCGCTCGGGACTTCGGAGCGTCAACTCGCGAAGCGCAGACTTCACAATGCCGCCCTCAGTAGCACAGGAGTAGCGGCTTCGACGACGAGCGTCCGTGCACCTCTTTCACGATTTGGTAGCTATCGCGCAATACCTTCTCAACGTGGCTTGTGTCACAGAAATTGGGGTGAAGCTCCACTACGAGATTTCGTGCACGTTTCAACAGCGATGGCTCCGCACACAGAAACGCCTCTTCGCTGCCTTCGATATCCACTTTCAACAGGTCCACGATACCTGACCCACCGACAAAACCATCCAATAGACTCTTCAGGCTGATGCCTTCCACAATCGTGTTGCCCTTGCTGCTCACTCGATGACTCATGCTCGGGCCAACCGAGAAGAAGCGAACGGCATCACAATCGGTACTCCAAGCGGCCGCGTGCACTGCCTTCCACTCGGAACCTTGGCTCCTGGCATCCGCAATATTGCTCAACAGCACACGATATGTTTCCGGATCAGCTTCGACAGACTGTGCGCGTGCACTTGGAATCGCCTTTAGCACCGCCAACGCAAAGAGACCGATATGAGCTCCAACATCAAGCACCGTTGGTGACGCCAAGTGAGCAATTCGGTCTACAGCAAAAGCATACTCCCTATCCACCAACACCTCTTTGATCGCCATCGCGTCAATTCCACGGAACGACACGGGCGTGCCGAGATAGGTCCCCCGGGCGACATGACTAGGATCCCGCGATGCCGACAACCAGAACACGAGCGCCGACCACGGCCCACTCGCGATGGGCGACAGCCAGTTGACGCGCTCAAGAAAGTTGCGTGTACGAGAAACGAAGTTCACTGGGTCCTGGTTTCCCAGAGGCGTGATAGCGCCCACAGGCGCGTCCCCGAACCACCGGAGAGAATGACCGGCTGCAGCTTCATGGGTTGCGTCGTCGTCCCGTCAGGTCGCTACTTGATCTTGTAA
>Ga0111166_1035_pt1 | contig 15401 bp, 22 predicted proteins | sample DeeMarSeWOR28_12_FD_80267 | JGI IMG/M metagenome (GOLD analysis project Ga0111166, IMG submission 80267) | Thiotrichales bacterium SG8_50
CTGCGTTACGATGTACGCGCCCTTCTGACCGGCGAGATTCGGGATATCATCGCTCACACTAATACCATTGGCGCCGTGACAGGCCGTGCAGGCCTGCGCTTTTACCTTCCCAGCCTCGAGATCTGCGCTGATCGAAGCGAGCGGAATGAGCATCCCGACGGTCATCATCATAAGCCTGCGCATTGATTCTGCTCCCTTGGTTGACAATTCATCATCATCTTAGCGGCGCACAAAACGTTCGGCGGCATTGCCCGGCATAACCGTCGCCTAGGCACCGGGTATCCTTGGAACCTCCGCTGGTATGGCGTAAGGATAAAGCTCATCCAGTGGAACGGACATTCCGTTAGATTGCACGATCCTCGCGTGGAATCGTTTGAGCTCGCGTGGTTCCCTGACACCGCAGGCATGTGCGAGGACGCCGACCTCATAAACCATGTTCTTGACGTAGCTCGCCACCCGAACGGCTTTGTCGGCCGGGTTGAGACCGCGTTGGAGCTTCGGATTATGCATCGTAATGCCGGTCGGGCAGGTATTCTTATTACATTGCAAAGCCTGTATGCAACCGAGCGCGAACATAAGACCGCGCGCCGAGCTAACGAAATCGGCCCCTACCGCCAGGGCCCACGCGACATTCGCCGGGCTGATCAACTTACCTGACGCAATCACCTTTACGCGCTCCCTCAGTCCGTGGCGACAGAGCATATCGGTCACCATCGGCAGGCTTTCCTGAACGGGTAATCCCATGTAGTCCATCAAGCTCATCGGCGCCGCGCCTGTACCGCCGTCCGCACTGTCGACGGTAATGAAGTCCGGTGCCGATTCCTGCCCACGCCGGTTAATCTCCTGGAACAGTTCATCCAGCCAGCCGTAGGCGCCGATCACGGTCTTGAACCCCACCGGCTTGCCCGTGATATCGCGGACACGGCCGATCAAAAGGAATCGGTCTGGTAAGGCTCGCGAGCATGCGGTCCAATCGTGATAGGCTGGGTAGGCGCGGCATCTTCACCGAGGGTCGGATAGGGACAGTTGACGAAATAGACCGTACCGGGGGACGTAGATCGCGGGTGGAACCAAAGGCAACGGTGGAATCGACATTCTTTGCTGCGCGATAGACCCAGGAACGCTCGGCCCGGTTGAACGGCAGTTCCTCGCGGTCCATGGCGAAGAAGTACTGCCGGAAAAACTCCCCCATGTGTTCGAAGAAATACCTGAACCGTCCGATCACCGGGTAGTTGCGACGGATCGCATGCTGGGTCTGAGTAACGTCCCGTATGTAGAGGTACACCACAACCAGGAGACCCCCGCCGAGCACAAAGATCAGTAGCACCGCGAGAAATTCCAGCAGCGCAAACATCCAGCTCTCAGTGATGGCTGTCACCACGCTACCGTCCTTGTCCCGTGCGCTCGGTTACCACGCTCCGCCATTGTTTATGATACCCACACGAACCATGCACCTTCGAGCGAAAGCGATAGCCCTTTACACAGCTCATGGCCTCAATGGTGTCGGTAAGTATGGTAGACCCGCTTGCAGTGATCAAGGTCGACACCAGCAAGCGGCCATCCCTCGCCTGCGTTCGCCGGCACAGTCTTTTCGCAGCGCAGGGGTCAACGGCTGTAAACCTTTTCGTGAGTTCGCGATCTGAGTTACTCGAGGCACATAGGCAAAATGCCGGGTATCACGGAGGACCCGAAGATGAACAGACTATGCCGACTCGCGCTGACACTCGCCTTCTGGCCAACGCTTCTGTTGGCCAATGCGCCGAGCCCCGCGAATATCCTTCGCAACGCGACAGACGAGGTGCTGGCCGAACCCAACGCCGCCCCCGCGGTGCGGCAGGACCCCGACAAGCTCAACCGCCTCATCGAAACGCATATTCTCCCCCACGTCGATTTTGTCGGTTTGTCACGCCTGACACTCGGGAAACACTGGGGCCGCACCACGCGCCAACAGCAGGCAGAATTTGTCCGGAAATTCCGGACACTGCTGCTTCGCACCTACTCGGCATCCCTGACCGAGTATACCGAGCGTCGCGTGGAGTACCTGTCGTCCACCATGTCGGCCGACGAGCGCCGGGCAGGCATCCGGACGCGGATCGTAGCGAACGGCAAACCCCCGATCGCCATAAACACAGCCTCAGGCAAGTGAAGAACACCTGGAAGATCTATGGCCTATCCATCGAGGGCGTCAGTCTGGTCGTGAACTACCGAACGACTTTCGCCCACGTGATCCGCGACCAGGGGCTGGATGGCCTGATCCAGGATCTCGCTGCACGCAATACCACCGGTTGTGTTGCCCAGGGTGAACCCGCATCAACGGCGGCCACTGCGCCCTGCTGATGCCTGCCGTCACGTCTGTTGATCCGTCAGGGGATGTCCGGCGGTACTGACACTGGCCTGCCTACGGGCTGTATCGCTGCAGCGTTCCAATGAACTTCTCCGGTTCCTCGACGCTGAGCAACAGCGAGTAGCCGTCCGATGTCGGCACATAGACGACGTCGCGACGTCGCGTCAGATATACCAGCGCCTTCTCACCGCTACGCAGGCGAAACCAGCCCGAGGCATAGCCTGGCAGGCCCGTCCCCAACGTACGGCGTTTCGGTGCGTACTCCGAGTTACTGCTGAGATTCAGGATACGTGCGCCAGACACATCCAGCAGCTCGAACGGAATGTCGCGACCCCAAAAATCACCGATAAGTTTGATCCGATCGCCTGCTATCTCGACTCGGGAATGTCGCGACGAATATGCCGTGTACACCAGAGCGAACAACACAACCGCCAGCAGGACACAGATTACGCCGAGGAACCACAAAGGCTTGGCTGACGCCGGGCTGATCGCAAAGACGTCCATTTTATCTCCAGTAACAGCGTGTCAGTTGGGATCGCGAATCGGCCGATTCGACACCGATCGAGTGGCTCTGCCTCGTCATGCGCCCAACTAGCAGGTTGTTGAAAAAGTCTCAGGCGAGTGCGAGTCAAGGCAAAAATCGGCGAGAAAGCGCAGTGTACACGCAGTACATGAGCATTTTGAGCCGGTTTTTAACGCAGGATCGTGCCGCATGAGGGTTTTTCAACAGCCTGCTAGGTTTCAAACGAGGCGAGCGGGGAAGTCTTCCTGGGCCCAATGAAACCCCAAGCTGTCAGTTGATCATCTTTCGGTATTCATTTCGCTGGCAGCGAACGTGCAAAAGACTCGCACATATCGATCCAGTATCGCAATGCCTCGTCGGACGCGAGCCCTTCGGGAGAGACATACACTAAGCCCTTCATGGCTTTTCCGGTAAAGTCCATTTCCCTGACATGAGGTTTCCTGAGCGCAGTCTGGTACTGCGCCGGGCCCACCCGTGCCATCAAGGTGTCACCGATGACTCCGCAGCACATGTTGCCCGACAGCATAAACGCGATGCCGCCGAACATCTTTTTCTCCACAATGTCCGTGCGCTCGTTGAAGAGTTCACGGAGCCGTTCTGCTAATCCTTCGTCGTACGACATAAGATCTCTTCCCCTTCGCGGTTCGCAGACAATCGCGTCCGGACACGCTGTCTCTATTTCCAGATCATAGCCGGTTTGCGGCTGCATTCAGAACGGAGCTGAGCGCAGGAGACTGTGCAGTGGCCTGTCACCACCGTGCAAGGTATGCGCTCCGTGGTCTCATCGTGGGCATCGGGCGGCGCCCCGAGAACAGGCCTGTGCGAATGAACCACCTCACGGTACGGCCCACGTTGCTCGCCGTCGATGTGTCCCCGAACCACTGGCGCAGACATCGCCGTACCTGAAGCTTCTGCCCGCCCCGGAGTGCGGCCCGGACTCGGCGCATGGCCGGATTCGGGACACCGTGCGTTACACTGACTCCGCCGCTCACGGATTCAATCGCGAATGGCGGGACGGGATGATGCTGGAGAAGATTGTTTCAGGTGGCCAGACGGGCGTCGATCGCGCGGCACTCGATGTGGCGCTGCAACTGGGAATTCCCTGCGGGGGCTGGTGCCCCAGGCGGCGCCGAGCCGAGAACGGCCCTATTCCCTCGCTCTACCCGCTGCAGGAAACCGCCTCGTCAGTCTACCGGGATCGCACCGAACGCAACGTACGCGATTCCGATGCAACCCTGGTGCTCACGGTCGGGCCGCCGCGCGGCGGAACCGCGACGACAATCCAGCTCGCGGCGCAACATCACAGGCCTTGCCTGGTGCTGGATCTGTCGCAGAATCCCGGCCCGGGGGCTGTTCGCGCCTGGCTGAACGACAACGGAATCGCAACACTCAATGTTGCCGGACCCAGGGAAAGCGGCATTCCCGGCATTCACGGTCAGGCAAGAGATTTTCTGCGCCAGTGCCTGGTTGATCGCGCTGCAACGGCCTCACCACCGCGGATGCCCGACGGGACCTGAGACCGTCTCGCAAAAACAGGCGCGACCACGCTCCAGGAACCGGCCGGGTGGCCAGCACGGGCGGTCACGAGCGCGTGCTGGCAGTGCTGTTGCGTGACGCCAAACCTGCTGCAGGAATCTGTTTGTACAGGGCCGACTTTCCACACGGTCAGCATCCCGCGCTGCCGGCGACCGAGGCCACGGGCAGCTCGTTAATACGCCTGAATTCAGTCCCTTACGAACACATTCCCGGCCTTTGACAAAAACTGGCACGCCGTCTGCAATAGCGTATACGACGGCGCAGCACCCACGGGTCACCCGCCCTAAACCAAACCTTGAACCTTTAACGAAACTGGAGAATTAAAATGGCAACTCTGACGATCAAAGATCTGACTGCAAGCAAGGAACTCGACGGCAAGGCGATGGCGGCTGTGGCCGGTGGTCATTCGGAACTCGCCGCGCTGGTACTGGGCTACACCTCGGTCGCGACCAGCTTCCCCGTGTACAACGCTGCGGAGAACGTCGGCATCCAGTCCAACTCCGTTGGCTCCTTCAACTTCGGCGTGATCGACCAGTCGAACAGCCAGGGTCAGTACACCGAGCAGCTCGGCAACCTTCTCGGCGGTGCCTGAGTCTGCAGGACGAACAGCAGATCGGCAGCAAAACAGCGGAGGTCTTCGGACCTCCGCCTTTTTATTGTCCAGGTGTTTTTCGATCAGATTGCGCAACAACGCTTGATGCTGGGCTGATCGTGCCCTATCACCGCGACCGCTGCGAAGGCAATGTCAGCACTCAGCCTGTTGTGACGAGTAGGCCGCACCTGGCCAGGTTTCTTTGATTTCTTTCGCCTGCTGTTCCGGGCTGAAATGCTCCCAGAGAACACCGTTGACGTCTGTCTCCACGGTAAACGCGCTGCAGGAAGCATCTTCCCACCCTAAATGCCGAAGCTGCCCGGACTCCTGACTGGAGACTTTTCTTACAGAGAAGTTGAGTGTATCGGTTCGCCACAAGGCGTACTCATTCGCGACCACCACCTCGGGACTGCGGCCAAACCGAACGGAATAATCCTGAACGGTAGCCTCGATATTTAATACGCCAATGGCGATGTGTAGTTTTCGCATGATCTTGCTGTCTGAGTCTAACGTTTAAATGCATAGCGCACGTTAGGGTGAATAATATGCCGATTTTCGGGTGGCTGAAGCCCGCCAGGTTTAGAGCTCAGGTCTTGAAATGCAAATCTGCGTTCAAGATTCAAGACCTGACCCCCATTGCGCTAGTTACGGGTCTGATCTGGATTCCACTCACGGGTTTTGATGCCTGATAGCGCGCACAAGCCGCCCGCTGGCGCCACGCGGAAATGGATCGGGCGAACGACAGCGAGCGAACTTGATGCGCATAGTCAGGCGAACGTTACAGTGCTTCCCATTTTTGCCATGACTTCATTGGCCCGGTTACGGGAGTAGTCATCGCCTGATAGTTGTGGCTATCCGGATTGTTACACCACCCTATGGATTCGCAGTAGACAGTCTTCTTATCCTCTGAGACTCTGCGAATTCCGCCCCAGAAACGACAAGTCGCACAGATACCTTGTTCGCCTGCATCGACGACGACAGCGTGGACACCTTTCTTACCCTCCATGCGTCCCTCATGCTCGGACGCCATCGCGTTCACGCCAACACCACCGAGCACACCGGCTGCCAGCATAGCTCCACCACTCTTGAGCAGGTTTCGACGATTTTCATCACGCATATTACGTTCCCCTCTGTTTAACAAAATGGTCATAATCGGCCGGCCAACGAGCCTTCGTGAAAAGTATCCCCTGAAACTGCCGGATTGTATTTTCTACTCCTGCTCGTTGAGTTGTGCATTGTTGAAGATCATTTGTGATCAGCGCTGTTCTTGTTCTGATCGATTCGGTCTGTTTCTGGCGGCATCGCCTTTCATGTGCTTCCCAACTCGCCGTTTCGGTGGCGCTTTAGTATCTATCTTCTGCTTCGTCAGGTCCAGGTCACTGGGCTTCGCCTGTCTGGAACCTCCACTGCATGCAGAGTCTTAGGGGTTCCGCCTTAACCATCCACCGCCAAGTCCTGAATCGTGAACTCGCACTCAAGATTCCAGACGTAACCGCCACCCCTCAGGCGGTCGCGAGCGCGGGCGAACTGTGCTGTTGTGTGACGCCAAACCTGGCAAGGCATTCTGTTTGTACACAGCCGACTTTCCACAGCGATCGCATCTTGCGCTACCGGCGCATGAGACCACAGATATTTTATTAATGGTTTTAGATTCACTTTCTTACGAACACAGCTCCAGCCTTTCATGAAAACTGGCACGCCGCCTGCAACAATGTCTACGACGGCGCAGCACCCACGGGTCACCCGCCTTAAACCAAACCCTGAACCTCTAACGAAACTGGAGAATTACAATGGCAACTCTGACAATCAAAGATCTGACTGCAAGCAAGGAACTCGATGGGAAGGCGATGGCGGCTGTGGCTGGTGGTAGCCTGGAGAGTGCCCACTCACCCCTTTCCGCGCTGCTTCTGGACGTCACCTCGGTGAGCACCAGCTTCCCGGTCGGCAACTACGCCGTCAACGAGAGTCTGCAGGCCAACGCGGTCGGCTCCTTCAGCTTCGGCATGGTCAACCAGTCGAACGACAGCCACCAGCACATCGATCAGCTCGGCAACGTGCTCGGCGGCGCCTAAGCCTGCCGGACGAACAGCAGATCGGCAGCAACACGGCGGAGGTCCTCGGACCTCCGCTTTTTTGTTGTCCCGGCACTCTTCGCTCGGATTGCGCAACCACGCGTCCGGCCACCTGGCATTTCAATAGACAGGTGCCGGGCTACCGCTTGATCGATCACGCAGGTCTGCCGCGTGCCTGAGCACGCCAATCACCAGACAGCTTCCGGCGAGAATGTCTCAGGGGGCATCCCGACTCCTCGTTGCGCGTAAGCCGCGCGAGTACTTTCGCGAGAATTGGCCTACTTGCACATTTCAGACATCTATCGCTGCCTTCAGTTTTCGGCCACCGGCTACTTCAAAGCCGTTCGCCTGATAAAACCGCAAGGTTCTCTCGAACTGAGGCAGCGGAGGTGTCGTCACTTCGAGCCTTCGCCAAGCTCTTTCCTTTCCGAACTGCATGGCCTTCTTCAGTAGACGGCGGCCAATGTGCCTTGACCGCCACGCCGGGCGAACATACAACTCCGGGATCGTGCCGTAGGCACCTTCCGCATACAGGGCGTAACTTTCGTACAGCGACACAAAGCCGACAAGTGTTTGCGGGTCCTTGTCGAGGGCGATAAACACCCAGTATTTCTCATTTTCGATAAGATCTCTGGCCCTTCTTTCGGTGTCGATCTCGTCATAATTGAATGCCTTTTGCTTTATCGCATCCATGATTTCCTGCAAAAGTTCCCCGACGAGCACAGACAGCTCTCGATAGTTCTCCTCCGAAATGGGTTTGATCTGGATTCCACTCACGCGTCTTGATGCCTCACAACGTGGTGACTGAGGAGGCAGCGTAGCAATGCCCCGCCAGGCGGTTATTCGCAATACGCCTCGACAACCGGCTTGTCGAGAAACCGCTGACTGAAGGGTAGCTACTCCCTCCAGTATTCCGGCTTGTCTAACGCATTGGCGCAAACAACCCTTCCCTGCAGAGTGCCGATCACATTTTCCTGCAGCGCCTGCACCATCCAGGCGTCAGCGTCCTTTTCCGGTATTGGATATGGCGCAGCAAATCCCAGGGAACCTGCTGGTGTGAAACCATAGCGGGTATAGTAATCCGGGCAGCCAAGAACGAACACCAATTCGGTACCCGCCACGCTCAGGCGGGCCAGTCCTTCACCAATTAGTCTGCCGCCGATTCCTCGCCCCTTAGCATGCGACACAACAGCCAATGGGGCCAATATGCTTGCCGATACTGCCCGTGGCGCATTGGACAATGCTGCCCTGGTGAAGAGTATATGACCTAAGGCCCGATCGCCGGCAAACGCCAGAAGAGACAGGCAAGGCCTCGCGCTAGGATCATTCACCAGCGCGCTTACCAGCTTTGCCTCCTCATCACGACCGAAAGCGTCCCTTTGAACAGTCAGAACGGCTGGCATGTCCTGTTCCGATGCTTCACGAATAGTCATGTCTTGCCGCATAGGGAGCGGCCGTACTCGTCCCGGCCTGCCGGAGTATCTATCTTCTGCTTGGTCAGATCCAGGCAATTGGGCTTCGCCGGTCTGCAAGCTGCGCTGAATACAGCGTCTTCGGGGTCACCCCCTGGCCCGCCAGCGTCGGGCTTGAGCCCTGAATTCGCCTTGAAAATGCGAGACATTCCTCCCTCCTCCGACGGTTACAGGCGCCTCCAGCCTGTGCTGTTGTGTGACGCCAAACGTCCTGCAGGCATCCTGTTTGTGTACCGCCGACTTTCCACACGGTCAATACCTCGCATACTCACGCTATCAGGCCAGAGGCGCTCTGCTAATTGTCTTAGCTGCAATCGCTTACGAACCCCTCACCAGTCTTTCACCAAAACTGGCACGCCGCCTGCACTAGCGTATACAACGGCGCAGCGCCCCCGGGTCAACCGCCTTAAACCAAACCCTGAACCTGTAACGAAACTGGAGAACTGAAATGGCAACTCTGACGATCAAAGACCTGACTGCAAGCAAGGAACTCGACGGCAAGGCGATGACGGCCGTAGCCGGTGGTAGCTCGGAACTCGCCGCGCTGGTACTGGCGTACACCTCGGTCGCGACCAGCTTCCCCGTGAGCAACGCCGCCGCCAATGTCGGCGTCCAGTCCAACTCCGTTGGTTCCTTCAACTTCGGCGTGGTCAACCAGTCGAACAACCAGGAACAGTACATCGATCAGCTCGGCAACCTTCTCGCCGCCGTCTGAACCTGGCAGAGCAACGGCGAATGGGCGGAGGTCTTCGGACCTCCGCTTTTTTTGTTGTCGAAATGTCTTTGACACCGCATCAAAGATCGGAAAACGTGCTACACGACCGCGACCGCCGGTGGCAAGAGTCGTAACGACGTCCGTCGCTGCTAGCCTTTCATCCCCGCGTGTATCGCCTGCGCAAGTTCTTCCGGGCGTTGTGACCCAATCAGTAAGCCTTTACCGCTTGCCAGCTTGAGTTGTACGCCTCGGTTGCCACTGACATTGTAGGCCTTCCCTGCCCGTCCAAACCGGATACCCCAGCCCCCGTACTCCCGGATCGGCCGGTAGGTGCGGACCTCGCAACTGACGATGTTCCCGAACGATACGGTCTGACGCGCCAGTGGAACAAAGTGGATATGGACCCCATCATCGCGAACCTCCGTGAGCAGCATTATGGCATGGAAAAGCCAGGCCAGGCCTATCCCCAGCAGGATCATGAGCGGCCCGACGATTGTCAGTGCCGTATCAGACAACGGCCTGCTACCCCAGGGCTGACCCAGGACCAGCTGGGTAACCATTCCGTATCCGAAAGTAATGACGGAACCCAGCGCGACCGCTACCAGGGTGAGCTGAAGCCACTTCTGTCGAAAACGCTGCACCTCGCGAAACTTCACCGTAGTCTCAATCACCGTATTCCTGCCCCCATCGCCGACGCTCAAGTCTCAGACCTTGAATCGTCAATTCGCGCGAAAGATTCAACTCCGCCCCCTGCTTCGGAAGACTTCAAACCTGTGAGGAGCAAACCGCCTTGCAGCGGAGCGCCCCGTCAGCCCTCCTCCTTGCCGTAAGGAAATCGCGTGTGGCCAAAGCGAATGACCAGGATAGCGACCGCAATGAGCAAAGTTGCGCCAGAGATACCGACCATTCTCCAGGTGTCCAGGTTTTTCATATCCAGAATCAGATAACGTGCCAATGCCACGATCGCGATGTAAAGCGGCATGCGCACAGGCAGCTTTCCTGAATCAAGATAGATGCCTACCATCGCGAGCACTTCGAGATAGATAAACAGCAGCAGAAGGTCCGCCAGCGTGACGGTCTCTGCTGCAACCATGACTGAAATTTCGATCCCCCCGGCGACCACCGTGCAGATCGCAATTATCACCAGCCCGAGGTCCTGAACCCAGCTCAGCGCCTTATGTCCGATGCTTCTCACGTTATTCATAAAGGATTCTTCTCCGCTGTTAACCTGCAGCTTCACGCTGTTCCGTGAACCGGCTCGTTGGGCCTCTGATCACGCTGACACGTAATCGATCAGGATTTCACTATCACTCCCACGATCAGCCCTGCGACAATTGCTTGAACCAGGCTGCCGGCAAACCAGCTCCATGCCAGCTCTAAAGGAATTGGCATATAGGAATAAGAGCCGAAGCCCATCGAAACACCGGAAGCCAGACCGAAAAGCACGCCAAATTTGATACCGGATCCCAGGGATTTCTCTTTAACCAGGAATGCGTAAATAGCTACAAAGGAAGCAGTAAACAACAATGTGACGACATACATGAGAGACATCTTCATTTCTTCCATGGGGCGCCACAGATTCGCAGTAGCCTCATAGGTAGATTGAAGTAGCACACCGTGAATAATGAAATCCAGAATCGACCATGCGATAAACACCACAATTACCGCCAGCACTATTCTTCTGTTCATTTACCGTTCCTCTTGCGTTTGATCGGTTCAACCGGACGCCTCCAGGCTGCCGACAATCCCCTTAGCTTCGATTTCTCCCGTTTCCGTTCGCAGTCCGCAAGTCCTAAGGACTCCTCAATAGCCGTCTGCCAAGCCGCAGTCAACGCCCATCACCTCATCCTCCGCGAGCCGCGAGCGCCTCGCGCACAGGGTCCGCTCACGAGACCCTACTCCGCCTCGACCCTCAAGCGCCCGCCGGTGGCCTTGCTGAGATCCACGTCCAGCCGCTTTGGTGTCCAGCCGTGCACGCTGTCGTGGGCCTCGATGTAAACCATCGTCATGCCCTCCGGCACCACCACGCCGCCCAGGCCACGGGTAAAGGGCTGCTCGTCGACATGTGGATGGAGAAGCACCCTCTCCCCCAGCGTACTGCCCTCGCCATCCACGACCCGCCAGTTGTCCGCGTAATGGTCCCAGCCGGTATCATCATGTTGCAGGGTCACGTTCACCGACCAGCGGTTGCCGCCACTGTTTTCAACATCCGCGGCAAGGATCTGTACCTCATCGGCATCTGCCGTGTTGAGCACCATGAGGGCCAGGAGGCTTGTCGCGAAGACGTTGGTTTTATTTTGCTTATGCATAGCAATAGTCACTCCTTAGACAGGTATCGGGGCAACTCAACGATTAAGCCCAGCCGCAACCGCTAAGCCTCTTGAGATTGATTAGAACGATGCCGGTCATTCGAAAGGATTGTATCCCGGCTTCTTGTAAAGCGTGTCCTGCTTATCCAGGATGTCGGGCTTGTACACCTTCTCGGGCCAGCCAGTCGGTTCAATCTCTTCGATTGCCACCGACACGGATTTCTCCTTGCACTGCACAGTCGCAACCAGCGCCTTTACGATCTCATCGGCAAGTCGCTTCTTCTGCTGCTCTGGTCTTCCCGGGTAAAGCTTTACGATGACATGGGGCATATTGCTTTTCCTTTCTAACGCTCTGCCACATCTGTATAGCTCATGCGTTTCGCTATTGCCATGGTAGTCGCGACCCGTGTTGAAGCTGTTGCCTTTAAAGCGGCCATACCAGCAACAGCATCGGGATACTGATGAGTACCACCAGAATTTCCAAGGGCAAGCCCAACTGCCAGTAGTCGCTGAAGCGAAAACCACCTGGACCGAGGATCAAGGTATTGTTCTGATGTCCGACTGGCGTCAGGAAGGCACAGGCGGCACCGATCGCAATCGCCATGAGAAAGGGGTCTGCATTCACGCCGAGCTGGCTGGCCGTGCTGATTGCAATCGGACACATCACGGCGGCGGTGGCCGCGTTGTTCATAAAGTCTGACAAGGCCATCGTCAGGATCAGCATGAGCGTAAGCGCAATAATCGGCTGCCCCTGGGCAAGGTTGTCTAGCAGCATCCGGGCAAGCAGATCGGCAGTGCCCGTCGAGGCGATGGCACCGGCCACCGTAATCATGGCACCCAGCAGCACAATGACCGGCCAGTCGATTGCCTCATAGATCTCCCGGGCCGGTACCAGCCGAAGGACGGTGAACATCAGCACACCGGTCGCAAAGGAAATGGCCGCGGGCAGCAGACCAAAGGCGGCACCGCCAATCGCCAGGGCCATGACGAGCATAGCGAGTGTTGTGCGGCCCTTGTCGGGGATACGGATGGCACGCCTGGCAAGCGGCACACAGCCGACCTCGGCGGCAAAGCCGGACAAGGCATCCGGCACCCCCTGCATCAGGAGGACGTCGCCCGCCCGGACCCGCATCGAGCGGACCCGACTGATGGAGCGTCGTCCCTGGCGGGATATGGCCAGCAGGTTGAGACCGTAACGCGCGCACACCTCGAGGTCACAGGCGGAACGACCGACCAGACTGGACGTCGGCATGGCGACCAGCTCCTGCAAGACCACCTCTTCGGCTTCGCGTTCCTTCTTTCTGGTCGTCTCGCCTTTTGCCGAATCCTTCCCCTGATTTTCCGATGGCGTGGGTTTGTGGCTTTTGCCCTGGTCTTCCGCCGTCTCTGCTTCGGGCGGAGCCGCGCCCGCGAATTCCAGTCCCAGGCTGGACAGTGCGGCACTCATGGCTTCGGGTTCTACCTCGATGACCAGGATGTCGCCCGCGCGCAAGCGCCGCAGGGGATTGGGCGCGTAAACGCGAAACTCATTCCGCACCATACCGATGATCTGCGCACCGGCTTCATCGAGGATTTGCTGCGCCTCGTTAAGGGTTTTCGCCACTGCGGCGCTGTCCTCGGTTACCCGGGCCTCGGTCAGATAGGTCCCGGTATCGAAACCCGCGGCACCCTTTTGTTCCCGCGACGGAATGATGCGCCAGCCGATCAGGGTCACGAAGAGGACACCCACACCGGCCACCGCGAGCCCCACGGGGGTGAAATCAAACATGCCGAAACTGCTCTCGCCACTGACGGCACGAAAACCCGAAACGATGAGATTGGGCGGCGTGCCGATCAAGGTCGTCATACCACCGAGTATCGTTCCGAATGCCAGCGGCATCAGCACCTTGCCGGGCGGCAGTTTCTGCTTGTCCGCGATCTGAAGGGCCAGCGGCAACAAGAGCGCCAGCGCGCCGACGTTGTTCATGAACGAGGACAGTACCGCACCCACCCCGGTGATCGCCGTAATGGTTAAGGTGGGGCCCGCCGACGTGGGGACCGTATAGTGCGCGATCGCATCGACCGCACCGGTGGTCAGCAATCCGCGGCTCAAGACCAGCACACAGGCTACGGTGATGACGGCGGGATGCGCAAAACCTGAAAATGCCGCGTCGGCGGGTACCAGCCCGGCGAACACGCAGGCCAACAGCGAGGCCAGCGCCACCACATCATGACGCCAGCGCCCCCACAGAAACAGCACAATGGTCGCGAACAGAATAAGGAGGATGGATAGCTGATCCGGCGTCATAGGCTTCCAAGCTTATCGTGAATGAACGTAGGGTGGGTTAGCGTTCTTCGCGTAACCCACCAGGCGTTGCGAAGCAACACAACGCGTTTCTTGACGGAGTGCCTATCGGCACAGCCGGTGGGTTACGGCACAAACTGCGTGCCTGACCCACCCTACCTCGGTCGGGCATCAGCCTAACAGGTCAGCCATGCCGCGGGGTCTCAATTCCGAAACGCCCGAGTCCGCATCAACCGCCGTTCCCCCAGATCCTCGCTCTGCCCTGCGATGAGAATCAGCTGCCGGACAAAGCTCGCTATCCGCCAGTCGTCGATGTCGTTATGGTCCCGGATCAGCTGCTCGTCGACGCGAATCACCAGGTAGGGGTTGCGCCCCGCCGAGTTCGGCGTGCGTGCCAGCACCGAGCCCTCGAACTCGATCACGCTCCCCGGCGCATCGTTCTCCCAGCGGCCGCTCACGTCGAAGAACCGCTCTACGGAGGCTGCGACCGATGGCGGGTCGGGCGACTCCGCGCCGGGTTCGACGGCAGCGCGCAGATAATGCGTCCGGTAGGGTTCGAAATGTCCGACTGCCGTGATGTTGGCCTTTTTCTGGTCAATCACCTCAGCCTCGCCGGTCACGCCGTTTTTTCTGGTTTCCTCTCTGTGTTTTTCAAAGAAGGTCGAAAACCAGCGACCCATCGGGAAGGCCCGCTTGGTCGCGTCGTCTGCCTCGGACGTCAGGACCGCAATAACCGGCAGCTGCGCCGGAAAATAGCTGGGGCGCTCATTGGCCATGTCGCTCAAGGACGTAAACAGCGTCGCCTCAAACGCCGGATTGATCAACACGACCAGATCCCCAAACCCCTTCACATCGGTAATCGTGCCCGCGGGTCCCACCGTATCGACGAATCCCGTCGCCAGGATCTGGGAAAGCGCCGAATACACCACGGCACCACCAAAGCTGTGACCAATAACTACCAGGCGCGTTCGGCTCCGGCCCTGCTCGCCCTCCATTGCGTCCTTGGTCTTGCGCACCAGCTCGAGCCGGCTGACCACTTCCGTCACGCCGCCGTGGCCGACCTTGTGCGCGGTATTCTTGCGGTCCCAGAAGGTCAGCTCCTTCACACCCGGCCATGTGATCGACCCACCGCGCCAGCCCAGGTAGATCCCGACAACCTTGCGCGCCTCGGCACCGGTTTCGCGACTGATACGGGATTCCAGCTCGCTGATACGCTCCAGGCTCCGGCGAAAGGTCTCGATGTTGGTGTCACCGGGCGCGGCACTGTGCTTCCAGCCATGCACAAAAACGACCATCAACAGATTCTTGGAAGCCGCCTCCGTCTGCAGCGCAGTGAGGACAGCGTCCATCTGCTGCCGCTCGAAGACCTGCCCCTGATCATCGAACTCGATGAACCCCAATAAGTAACCGGCATCCGGATGTGCAGGATCCTTGAACTCCTGCAGCGCCCGTTCCTGGCAGTCCTGCGCCGGCTGGCTGCTTACGCAGGGTTCGGTGTCCGTCCGGTACAGCTTGTGGGGTGTACAACCCGCGGAGACAAACGCGCTGACCAGA
>Ga0111166_1044_pt1 | contig 15228 bp, 8 predicted proteins | sample DeeMarSeWOR28_12_FD_80267 | JGI IMG/M metagenome (GOLD analysis project Ga0111166, IMG submission 80267) | Thiotrichales bacterium SG8_50
GCCGATACCGCCATCTTCGGATTACCCGCGTTATCCCGGAAAGGATAGTCATCGCTGTAGCGAAACCCCTCCGGCAACGCGACCCGCTTTCGGCCGGAACCGCCGCGTTGCATGACCCAACTAGTGCGGGTATTGAAACCCACGCTCGAAGCAATATTCGCAAACACCAGCGTGGTGTCATCCACCCATTCCGGCAGCACATCGTCATTCAGCAAACTGCTTCCCAACGCCACAGAGACATTCACCTCGTTCAGCGGGCTCGCCGCCGGTACCACGAATATTCGCCAGCCAAAGCCGTTGGCGCCTGAATTAGGCGCTCGCCTGATAAAGGCCACCCGGCTCCCATCGGGAGACAGTTTCGGGTCGTTCTCGGCGACGTCGTCACCATAGCGAATGGCCGCGGCGCTGTCCCGGCCGGCTCGAGGGTTTGCAGGAATATGCTCTTCACCAGACCTGGACTGCCATATAGGCCGCCGATGTCTGGCACGCCAGCGTTGCACAATCGCCCGTGCCATTGTCGCGACCGCGGCAACCGACGGCGAACGCGCACAGTATGCAAGTAATGCCGAGCTTGTACATGACTGTCGCTGTTTAGCTACCGCAAATGACGATCTAGCCTAGCAGATCAACAGGAAATTGTGATCGATCCTTGCACACTCCGTCGGGACCCGTCCTAGCCAAAATGTTGCCCAGTAACTCGGAGAGCGTACGTGGTGTCTTTGTGGGGCCAGAAAATAGACCGAGCACTGGATCGGCCGGTTCTGACGCGATTCGTCAGTATCGACCAAGGCGGGACTGGCTGTGAACGGTGCGACAGGATCGATAGGGCGCAGGCCCCATCGATCCCAGCCAACCGTTCCCCCTCTCTCAAGGGGGCGCTCCTAAGCGATCGATTAGAAATTAGTGGACGTCAACTCAGTCGTTGAGGTATTTGGGCCAAAACGGTCGACATGTTTGATCACACCAACGCCACTTGCCACATAGAACGTCGCGGTTCCCGTTAAGGTGATTCCAGTGCCCACATCGGTATATTCAAAGCTGTAGTCAATCTGCGTCGTGTTATACGTGCCCGCTGCTACCGTAACTGAGACATTGTCAGTAACCGATAGCACGGTCGCTTTTGAGGTAGAGGTATAGGTCCCAGCTGTCGTGGTTTGCTCCTGGAACGCGAGACCGCTGCGCTCAAGCGGGCAGAATTGCCACGGGGTCGTATAGGTGCTAACCGAAGTGGTGAAATCATCTTCCACGTCGAGCACCGCCCCATCAACCACATATAGCGTACTCACATAGTCCTGGGAATCGGAAAAATCGGACTGTTTTGTGATGACAGAACCATCATTGGCCGTGACGGTTTCCGTCAGGGTGCTTGAGGTCGCAGGAGAACTCGTGGTGATACTGTAAGCCCAAGTATCACCCACGTTGAATGGCGGACACGAGGCATCCAGCGCACCACCGGTGGGCGTGATCGCGCCGCCGCCCGTATCTCCGCCATCCCCTGGGACTACGAAAGGGATGCTGGCATAACTTAGCGTACCATCTAGAGTTATGGGCCCAGTCGCAAGCCAGGACGTGATCGCCGGGACGGCGACATCACTAAAGCTGATCGTTTTCGCGTTCTCGTCGACGGTGACGCCGCTGCAGTCGTCATAAGCGCAGAAGATAGAATAGTCGTACGAACCATCCCCAGTGATCCGCGTGTACGAGACCCGCGTCAAGCTGCCGTCTGCAGCAAATTCTACTTCGACCATATTTGCCAAAGTAGTACCCCAGCGAAGAATATTGGTATCTCGCTCAGAAACCACCGGCGGCGCGAACGCCGTACCGACTGCTGCGGCATCGGCACCGCTCAAGGTCAACGTGCCCAACCCAGGCTCAACACTGCCTTCACCTTCGCCGCCGCCTGTCCCGGTGCAGGCTTCCGACGCGCCACTGACACGACTGCCGGAATAGGTGCCACTGGTGCCAAAGGGCGCGTTCTCCCAAGTCCCGGTTACCGAACCATCCAAGGCCACTGTGCCGGCAAAGGTCGCCCCCACTGAGGTCGTTCCAACGCCCTCAAAACTGCTGGTGCCGCCACTGGTAACCGTGCCACTGATGACGATCGGATTGATTTCCGTGTTCACGTTGGACAAGGCGGAGCCGGAAATGGCACCGGCTGCGTCGACGGTGAACGACCAGCTACCGTTGTCGGACTCCGGTCCCGCGGTCTGCACCCAGGTTCCTTCGTATGATCCAGCGCGACCACAAAGCAGGGAGCCAGCCAGGTGCAGCTGCGCATCGGCAACGCTCACCAGTGTTCGCGCACCGGATGAACGCAGCGCAGTGAGTCCATCAACGATCGCGGCGGTTGCTGCGTCGAAATCGGCCGCGCTCAGAGTGAAGTCGACGACCATACCCGCACCAGCAGCCGAAACAGCTGCGCTGATCTGGATACCGTTGTCGGGGTTGTCGTCATCGTCCAAGGTCTGCAGGAACCGCGCGATATTTGACACCGTGGTGTTGGTTTCATCCGTCGCGCCCGGTACCAATGACACCGGCGTAACGATGGCTGCCCCACTCGCCTCGCCGATCAGGATCTCACCCAGATAGAACGAAACGGTTTCGCCGGCTTTGTAGCTGAAGGTTCCGCTGGCGTCCGTAGTACCTTGCGTCCCACCTGAGGTGACATAGCGCAGACCGGATACGGCGCTATCGACAAACTGGCCACTAAGGTCAGTGCCGATAGGATCGCCGCCACCTTCACCCCCGCTGTCGCCGCCTCCGCCACCGCCGCCGCTGGCAACAATGCTGGCCAGCGCCATAACACCAATCGGAATCAGTACTAGAAATCGTTGAAGCGTACTCACTTGTTGTTCTCCTTTATTATATTGAGCTCACACGCGTGAACGGATGACAAACAATCCGGTCTTCCGGATACCTGCTAACCACTTCGCCTTTCCACGCCGCCGCGGCGGCAGGTACCCCGCACCGGATCTGGCCGACTGTTGACGAAACTACTGACGCCTTGGCGGCCACTTCTTCAGGCGGCACCGGCCGGCAGCATGACCCACCGGCCATATATCCAGCCGACGGCATAGAGGCGAAGCAAGTATCGTGGAGTTTCGACGCTGTTATCTGGGGATACGCCTGAACAACGCCGACCAGGCTTCAGCTTTCTCGTTGTTGTATGCCGGTCCTTCGGTTTTGGAATTATTATCGCAGCGGCTGACGCCACGCTGCGCCCGCAAAAGCATGCCACCGGCGTGCAGTGGCCGCGTTCTGAATCAGCCCGCCACGGGAACACAACGGCGCTGGCACGCTGACCTGCGCGGCACTCGCGGATAATCGGCTACTGGGATTGACGATGCCTAAGCCACCGTTATTGTTATCTCATCGGGCCACATTCATTGGTCTTCGAACTGGCCAGATGACGCGCCGAAGCGCGTGGTTTGGCTCAATTGTAGGCCTTCGGCGTCCGATTTGCCTAGAAAATTGTGAATAGGGCGACGAATCAATTCTCCCTGGATCCCGGCCCACGCTACCCCGCTGCCCGATGCACCCCAGAGTGCGCTGCCGCACCGCAGAACCCGAAGCAGGCCACGCTCCTCTCTGTCCGTGCTTCGTCGCCCGAAACGCCGTGGTCCCTTTCCCACCATCTGGACCCAGCGCAGATATGCCTCCCCGATCGACAAGCCGTGATCTGTTCCCCGCCCCTCAGGGCCATTGAAACATCACTCCGTCGCCATTTGCCGTCTAATGGTACGACATCACCTGTTCGTCGCGGCTACCGTGCTTGTGTGTAATGCTAAAGCTACAAGCGCACAGGTCCGCATCCAATGTCGCTGAAGACTTCTGATGTTTCCAGGTTAACTGTAGGCGGTGCTCCTCAGTACTACCGATCGTCAAGTTGCCGTCGAAGGCAGGAGATGTATTCCGCAGTCTCATAATCTCCAATTGATCGCGCACGACAATTTGATTGAGTCCGTGCTCGATATCGCTCTCCGACAGAGTTGTGCGATTGATTTCCTTATGCCCCCCTGTACCGCCCTTGTCCGCCGCTGCGTAGTCATTCTTGCCAGCAAATAGATCCAGGTACCACACTTGCGGTATGCCCGGCATAAACATTTGAATTGCTCGGGCCAGACGCAACTTACGTTCATCTTCCCCCAACGCACTGAAAAACGTCGCATTCACCTGATAGTACGCTATTCTCTTACCATCCGGACCATAGAGGTCTTTGACGCGCCCACCCCTGTCCATTATTCTTTCGACGACAGCGTCGATCTCCTCGTCACTCAATAACCCTTCTCCAGAGCCATCAGCATTACCTTTGCCTTTCAAGTCAAGGACGGGGATACCATCATGACAGCCAAGCATGTTAATCGTCTGTATCTTCTTCTCAATGAGCTCATCGATCCAGCGCAGCAGATACTTGTTCGTCCCCCATTCCAGAGCATGAATAACCAAGCCGGGAAAGAAAAAGTCGTAGACGGGAAATCCATTAGCCGCCACCTTTTCGTGGAGCCGCTCGCCATACTCAGCGTGTATCTCAGGCAGGAGAATCAATTCATACTTGTCAGCTATACGTCTCAGTCTATCTAGATACCTCCATGTGCCGGGCTCGTTGAAGAAATTGGCCTTACCCGGTTCCTTGTGTAGATAAGCAAAGGCATCCAGCCTGACAAGCCTCCCGCCATGCTCGCCCAGCTTTTTTAAGGTCTCGTCGTAGAACTCCCAGACCTCTTGCGACTGAGCATTCAGATCCATTTGCCCCAGATACTTACGGTTCTGCTCAACAACAGATACGATGTCATCTTTGTGACAGGCAAAGTCGCCGAGCTCGATTTCGCTAACATCTCGCTTCGCACTCAATACATCATTCAAGATCCCCGCAATACTCTCCGCGTCCTCATGCGTGAGTTCTTCGATCTGCAACGCCTGGAGCAGGTGGTGAGCGGTGATCTCGTGATAAATAATCTCCTGATAGAACGTATTCCAATAAGGCCTGTCAGACCCATCTGGGAAACGTACTTTCAGTATCGGAAGACCAGGTTTTCTCATGAAGAGCTTCTCGAGATGTTCTTCATGCGGTATCACGTGACCGTCAGGGCCCATCTCTCCGTGCAATTCCCAGAATTTGTTCCAATCTATGAAGAAATCCCGATATTTTGATTCGTCCCCTTTCTGCAACAGATCCTGAAACTGGGGAGAGTCTACGGAGAGATGGTTCAACACGAGGTCAAACTTGAACATGACGTTGAGTTCATGAAGTTGATCCAAGTCTTCCTGGGAAACCAACTCGTCGTTGAGATCGTAATCTATGATGGAGAAACCGCGATCCAGGTCACTGTTAAAAATAGTCGGTAGGATGTAGAACAAAGAAAAGACGTCTTTGAACTCCGGCATCCTGAGCATTCGTACGACATCAGCCAGTGCTCGGCCAATGCTGTCGGGGTAAGCGTTGAAAATTACGCCATTCGGAAGGTCTATCTGTGTCGGCATAACTTCGAGGTAAATGCGATTTGAGAGTAATGTTTCCTAATGCGCTAAACCCCAAATATAATATGCTCTCCGCTCCTCTTCAATCTCCGCTGGACCAGGCCTGAATAGGCCGCCGCATGCAAGTCGGCTCCGAAATCGAGGCGATCTCACGGGGAAACCACTTGGAACTGAGCCCAGGGCCAAACGGGTCGGCTCCTCAGTAGCGGCTTCGCCACTCCTGGGTGGTGACCGCTGTTCCCGGTCGTATCCCGGTCGTCTCTCGCCGCCGATTAAGGACGAATAAACGACTCCAGCTCCCGGCCAAACGCCGCCAGCTCATTCAGCAGCATCTCTTTGTGCTCATCCAGTTCCATTTCTGTGCGCAACTGCGCAATCTCAGCTTTGAACTCCGCAAAGGTGAAATGACCCGACTCGCCCTCCAACAAACGTGCACGGCAGTGCTCCAGCCACTGGGCTCGCTCATCGGCATTGAGCGTTTCCGGATAGTTGCGTGCCCGGTAGCGAAACAGCATCTCCGGTAGCCGCTTGTCAACAAACGTCCAAGTCTGTGCGCCCAGCTCCTCGGGCGCGGTGTTGTGGACAATGCTCATGAGCGCTTTGTCCTTGTCATCAAAGAATCCGCCAGCATAGATCATCAAATCCGGATCACTGACCGGTTCAAACTCACGCGGCTCAAAGACCTTGGCGATCTTCTGCTGGATCTCCTTGCGCGCGCCGAGCAGTGTCTGGCGGTTCTTCTTACACGTCATGAGATCGATATTGAGCCGCTTGCTCGCCTCCCCGGTCAGGGTTGAGGTGGGCGCAATCACTGGGCACTTGTTGACTAGGAGTTGCTTGAGCGCAGGACGCTCCACGCCTTCGGGCAGATCCTCGAAGGAAGTGTAGAGCCGTTCGGCCAGCGTCTTGGCCCCCAGCTCGAGCAATAACTTCGGGTCCTGGGCCAGGTCGAAAACAATCACACTGTTCCGGTTGACCGGGTGGGAGGCAATGGGCACCACCATGCGCGTATTGCCATAATCACTGCCGTACATCCCGGAGGTGTGGAGAATCGGGGTCAGCTCCTTGAAGTCGATGTACTTGAGGACTTCATTCTTGCGTCGCAGTCGGTAGAGAAAATCATACAGCTTCGGCTGCTTATCCTTGATCAATTTCGCCATCGCCAGGGTAGCGTAAACATCCGACAGAGCATCGTGCGCGTGCTCGTGACTGATGCCGTTGGCAACGGTGAGCTCCTCTAGTTTGAAACTGCTGCGATCGGCGTCCTCCCGCTGAGGCCAGACGATGCCGTCTGGGCGCAGATCGCGGCAGGCGCGCACCACATCGATGATATCCCAGCGCGAATTTCCGTTCTGCCATTCGCGAGCGTAGGGATCGTAGAGGTTGCGGTAAAGGGTGTTGCGCGTCACCTCATCATCGAAGCGCAGTGAGTTGTAGCCTACGCCACAGGTCCCCGGCTGAGACAACTCCTCCAGAATGCGAGCAATGAACTCCGCCTCCGGCATACCCTGTTCCAGGGCCTGCTGCGGGGTAATGCCGGTAATGAGCGTTGACATAGGATGCGGCAACGTATCGGGCGATGGCCGGGCCATGATGTTGAGCGGCTCACCGATGATATTGAGATCTTCATCCGTACGGATCCCCGCAAATTGCACTGGCCGATCCCGCACCGGATCAATGCCGAAGGTCTCGTAGTCGTGCCAGTAAAGCGTATTCTGTGCCATGACCCCACCCTATTTGCCAATGGTGAGACCATACCACACAGAACCATCGACGCACTTGCCTCCAAATTCGGTATTCCGTCGCCAGCGAGAAGCTCAATCGGGGCAGACTAGATCGATCAGGCGGTCATCAGGCGCCGCTCACTGCAGCCGGCCCCATTGGCCGTTGACCTTTCGCTGATCTTTCCGCTCTGTTCTCGGACTACAGCGGCATCCAGCAGCGCTTAGGCTCAGTCCCCGTCACGCAGCTTGACCGCCCTGGCGAAGTCGAAATCCAACTCGTCATGCGCTTCTTCGATGTAGTAGCCCTGAAAGCGGCGAACCCCCCAGCCCCACAGCGTGGCAATGCTCGCCGCAGTATCGACTGCCTCGACTATAACCTGTGCGCCGCTCTCACACGCCTCATGGACCAAGGTCCGAAAGCGCTCGCGCGTTGGCCGGTCGCTCTGCCAGTCACTGATATAGGGACGACCAATCTTGACTAGGTCTGGCTTGACGCGACCGAGCAACTGACTGCTGTGCTCGGTAGTGCCAAATTTGTCGATGCACAGTTGGCTGCGTACGCTGTGAAGCATGCGCGCCAACCTGAGCATTAGTTCGGCATGCATCATCAGATCAGCCTCCTCCACTTCGACGATCACTTGTTGATCGCTACGAATGCGGGAGCTTGTCAAACAGTTGCTGAACCACGGCAAGAAACCACCCTGGCTCACTGCTTCGCCGGAGAGTTTGATGACGAACCGTGCGCTCGCACTCGCGCGCCCATTTGCCGTGAGACGTTCAATGGCACGCTCGAACTTCCAGCGGTCGAGACGCTGCAACCATCCGTGCTCGCGCGCTACGGGCATAAACTGCGCGGGTAGAATCCACCCCCCGGCCTCGTCCAGCAACCGCAGTTGGACCTCGTAGGTCTCTTCCTCGTGATCCTCCAGATTGAGTATGGGCTGGAATACCATCTTTATGCGGTAAGCATTGAGCGCATCGAGCACCGCCTCCTCAACCGATGCGTGTGCGTCACCCTGAACCGGCGCGTCGACCGCCTGCGACACTGCCGCCTGGCCCCGCGGACTGCCCTGCGCGACCATCTGCTCCGCGAGAGCAAAAGCATGAGCCACATTGCGCAACGAAGCTCGCAGTGGCAACACCGCGGTACTACACGACAGCGCCAATCGGTGGCCATTGTGCTCAACCGGTTGTGCGCAAACACTCTCGCGCAACAGATTGGCCTGCTCGTCAGCCGCATCCACCAGCACCAGTCCCGTCAACACAGAGAAAGTACCGTCGTCCAATTGGCCGACCAATGCAGGTTCACCGAGCGCACCGTACACTCGCTTCACAATCTCCTGGGTCAAGGCTTCCAAGCCCATCGTACCCACCTGATTGCGCACAAACTCGAACTGATCAATCGTCAAATAGATCAGCGTGCGCGAGGGGCCAGAGTCTGTACTCTCGGCGAGGGCGTTCTCCAGCTCCTGCAGGAAATAGCGGCGGTTGGCAAGATTGCTGCCTGGCTGGTGCTGACTGGCGGCTGCAATCATGTGCCTCACCTCGCGCGCCCGACGAATACGTTCACGGATGGTCTCAACCAGGAAATACTCGACAACCGGCTTCACGATAAAGGCATCGCCGCCTATACTGCTCGCCTGCGCCGTGGTTTCAGGATCGGCATCGCCGGAGACGAACACGACAGGAAGGTTGGCCAAACGTGGATGTTGGCGAATCACGCCGGCCAGCTCTAGTCCCGACACGTCCGGCATGTTGACATCCAGCAGGATGAGGTCAGGGCCAAAAGCGATAATCTTGCTCATCGCCTGCAGCGGATTGCTGACAACCTCGGCATCGAAACCATGGACACCCAATCGAAGCTGGTAATGTCTAGCCAGGTCCAGATCGTCATCGATCACTAATACCCTGGAGCGCACCTCCGGCGTCTTGGCGCATAAAGACGTCAACCGTCCGGCAAGCTCATCCAGATCCACGGGCTTGGTCAGATAGGCATCGCCGCCCGCGCGAAAGGCACGCAAGCGTGCAGCAACATCGGTTCGCGCGGACAGAAACAGAACCGGCACGCGTGAGCCGCATAGGGCACGCAAATTGGCGACCGCGTCGATGCCGAATAGATTGCCCTCCGGAAACATGATATCCAGCACAACAGCTGACGGTCGCTCGCGGCGCACGGCCGCATACATGCCACCAATGTGGGAAAATCCCCGCGCATCGTAGCCTCGCGTGGTGAGGTATGAAGTCAGGTACTGACACAGATCGATGTCATCATCGACTACGTAGATTGGCCCGCCGGCTGTCACCGCACGGGCTGAGAGGAGATCAGCATCGCAGATTGACTCGTCACGCCTTGGTGCCGGTACCGAGGACACCTTCAGTACCTCAATCATGGACGTGAGCTCAACCAAGCGAGGATCGCCGGGCGTCGGCGGCTCCACGCGTACAGCGTTGAGGCGCGTTTCGAACTCGCGCGCAACCGCACTCAACGTGGCAAAACCAAAGGTTCGACCACTTCCCACCAAGTTGTGGACAAGGCGTATGAGTTCAACTAGGTGCTGCTTGCTCCAGCGCTCTGTGATGAGCTGATGCCAGAGCTGCTCGACCCGAGCCAGTTTGTCTGGGAGTCGATGGGCGTACGCCTGGCACAAACTCGCCAAGGCGCTCTCGACACGTGAGTTGGTTTGGGAGCTGTGCGAGGTGCGCACATTCGCAGTTGCTCGGACCATGGCGTCTTGTCTCCGCGTGAGCCCGCGTCCTGTTCACGATAGGCACCCTCCATGGTCGGGTAAACAGGGTTATCGGTCAGCGCGGTGAGCCTTTTTGCAAACTTTTGTGAAGTTGCCGAGGGCGCCGCGAAATGGAATCGATGGGATCACGCGCCATTGGATGGCGCCCGGTTATGGCCTCCGCAATCCGGCGCGACCGTATCGGTCAATTGGTCCTCTTGGTAATAAGTTCGTCCTCCTTGGTTGTTAAACGGGCCGCAGCTCAACGTGCTTCAACGGGAACCGGCGAATTCGCTTTCCCGTGGCGGCAAAAATTGCGTTCAGCACCGCCGGGGCCGCGACGGCGATAGTTGGCTCGCCAATGCCCCCCCAGAATCCACCCGAGGGCATGACGATGACCTCGACCTTCGGCATCTCATTGATCAGCATCGACGGATAGTCGTTGAAGTTCTGCTGCTCGACGGCGCCATCCTTGACGGTGCACTCCCCATACAGCAATGCCGACAGTCCGTAGACAAAGGATCCTTCCACCTGGGCCTCAATCTGTTGCGGGTTGACGGCATAGCCGGGATCGGTGGCAGCGACGATACGATGGATCGTGAGCTTGCCCTGGTCATCGACCGACACTTCGGCACATGCCGCGACATGACTGCCAAAGGTCTTGACCACCGCCAGGCCACGATGCACGCCGTCTGCGGCGGGCTTGCCCCACCCCGCCTTCTCGGCCACCGCGTTGAGGACGGCCAGACTCTTGGGATGATCGGCCATCAGCTGGCGGCGAAACTCCAGCGGATCCTTGCCGGCGGCGTGGGCCAGCTCATCCACGAAACATTCCATATAGATGGCGTTGTGGTTGATGTTCACGCCCCGCCAAAAGCCCGGTGGCACCGGCGGGTTGCGCATCGCATGCTCGACCAGCAAATTTGGCACCGTATAGCTGATAGCGTGATCGCCGTCAGCATGAAATCCCTGGAAGGCGATGGTGTCGACGCCGCCTCGCCACCAACTGGGTTTTACCGAGGCCAGAATCGACTGACCTGAGATACGCACATGCAGGCCGGTAAGATTGCCCTTGTCATCGAGCCCACCCACCAATCTGCAGTGGGTGACCGGATGGTAGTGGCCGTGCGTCATATCCTCCTCACGGCTCCACAGCAGCTTGATCGGTATCCCTGGTAGCTGTTTGGCGATAGCCACGGCCTGAGTGACGAAATCATGGATCGCACCACGCCGACCAAAACCACCGCCAAGATGAAGCTTGTACACCTCACATTTGGCAATAGGCAGTCCCGCCGCCGCCGCGGTGGCTTCTAGCGCCGCCTCACCGTTTTGGGTTGGACACCACACCTCGCAGCGCTCCCGCGTCCAGCGAGCCGTAGCGTTCATCGGTTCCATTGTGGCGTGGTTTTGGTACGGATAGGCGTAGGTCGCCTCGACCGTTTTCGCCGCGCCCAGTACTGCTTTCTTAGCGTCGCCCTGCTCGTTACCGACAAATACCTCATCATTGGACCTCAGGCCCTCATCGAGCATCTGCGCAATCGACGCGCTGCTGACCTTGACATTGGCTCCCCTGTCCCAGGTGATCGGCAAGGCGTCGAGCGCTGTCTTGGCCTGCCACCACGTCTCGGCTACCACGGCCACGGCATAGTCTTCGACCCGCACCACCGCGCGCACACCGGGCAGCTTGCGCACCTTGGCCTCATCGAATGATCTGAGCGTGCCACCGAACACCGGGCAAGCCTTGATCGCGGCATTGAGCATGCCCGGCAACTTGAGGTCCGCCCCGAAAACCTGTTTGCCGTTGAGTTTGTCGAGCGTGTCCAGGCGCTTGACGGGCTGGCCGATGATCTTCCAGTCCTTCGGATCCTTGAGCGCGACATGCTCAGGGGGAAACAATTGCGCAGCCGCTGCGGCGACTTTGCCGTAAGTCGTCGTCGTGCCGCTTGGCACATGAGTGATCACGCTGTTGGCTGCCAGACATTCGGCCATCGGCACGCCCCATTGATTGGACGCAGCCTCGATCAGCATATGCCGAGCCACGGCGCCACCCTTGCGCACGTACAGATGGCTACTGCGAATGCCCTGGCTTCCACCCGTTGAGAAACTGCCCCAGATCCGATCCCGCGCCAGACTTTGACCGGGCGTCGGATACTCGGTGGTGATCTTCGACCAGTCGCATTCCAGTTCCTCGGCCACCAGCTGTGCCAACCCCGTCAGGGTGCCCTGCCCCATTTCCGAACGCGCAATGCGAATGATGACGGTGTCGTCGGGCTCGATCACAACCCAGGCATTGACCTCGGGAACCTCCGCTGCACTGGCCTGCGCGAGGCCGTCGGCGGCGAAGGTCCGGCCAGTCGCCCAGGGCAGATACAGCCCCAGGGAAAAACCGGCACCCAGTGCGGTGCTACGGATGAGAAAGTCACGGCGCGAGACATTGATGTGTTCCGTGTTCATCATGACCTCCCGCGCCTATTGATGTCCGCAGCGAGATGAATGCCGCGCCGCACCCGGTTGAAGGTCCCGCATCGGCAGATGTTGGTCACTTTGGCATCGATATCCGCATCGCTGGGATTGGGGTTGTCTTTAAGAAGCGCGGCAGCCGTCATGATCATGCCCGGCTGACAGTACCCGCACTGCGGCACGTCAAGTTCCGCCCACGCCCGTTGCACCGGGTGCGTGTTGTCCACCGACAGCCCCTCAATCGTGACGACTTCTTGAGAGGCGTTGAGTGTGGCGACTGGCACCATGCACGAGCGCACGGCCTCACCATTAATATGCACCGTGCAGGCACCGCAAGCGCCAATGCCGCAGCTGTACTTGGTGCCGGTCAGGCCCAGTTGCTCGCGCAGCACCCATAACAGGGGGGTAGCGCCATCGACCTCAATGTCCACGACTTTGCCGTTAATCTTCAACTTCGCCATACGCCGATCTCCCTAACAGGGGACAGAACTATTTTTCGAGGTTCTGGGCCTCACCCTTCCCGCTGCGGAACGCAGTCCCAGCCAAACCGCAGTGTCGCCTCCGCGCAGCACAGATCGGTGCCCTTTCGCCGTTCAACGCAGTCCTTCACCAAACCCCGGGAACCAAACGATATCGGATTTGCCTGGCGTACTCCGGGTATCCGGATAGCTCCGCGTGCAAAGTACGGTCCTCGAGGTAGGTACGCACGATCACTAGCCCCGTTAGCAGCACAGCCAGGATCAGCGCGAAACGCGACCCGAGCGCAACGGGGACCGCGAACAGAAGAACGATCATTACGGTATACATGGGGTGGCGCACCAGCGCGTAGGGGCCGGTGGAAATTACCCGGTGACCGCGCTCCTCATCGATCTTCACCACCTGCGCTAGATACGTATTCTCACGCATCACCCACCCAAGGACCACAAAGCAAGGCAGGTGTATGAGTATTGCTGCAATCCTCATCCATACCGGCAAGGGCTGGCTCCACTCATAACGCACCACATCGAAGCCGGGGGCGAGATAGAGTCCAATGCCCCCAACCACAAACATCAGCATCAATACCTTATCCCACCCTTTCTGGTCCCGGTGTAGCGGTACCAGCTTCAGCCGCTCGGCCAGCAGAGCCGGATCATGCCGCAACAAATAGTTGACCATGACAACCCCAAAACCAGTCCATAGCACGACTAACGCCCAGGCCTCCCACCAACGCCACGTGCCGGCCGGCCACATCAGTGCCACGGCAAAGAGCGTCATGCGTACCACCAGGCTCAACCAGATCCTGGCCGGCTTGTGCCTATCCATCGTCTCAACGACTCGAATTCTCTAATAGATAAGATAGCAGAGCGCGGCAAGATGGAGGTGGGGGCATCACACGCTCGGCGCACGCCGTACAGACCCATGCCGTCTGTGATTCCCGTGGACTGGCGGACTAGCAGTAGAAATCACGCGTCTGCGGCGATTTGGCAGTCGGAGTCAGAGAACAATTCTCGCCAATACTAGACATCGTTGTTCTCCAGCCGCCGAGCCTGACACCGTCAAAGGTTCCTCAAAAGCAGTCACCGTCTTCGGCAAACGTCACCGGCCCCCTGTAGCGCGCACGGATGAAAAGCGTTCAGAGGATGTTTCCTCCCCGATGGTACGAGTCATACGATGAGACAATACCAACTGCTTCACTTTAGCCGCCGCCGCGATTGTTCCGATGACCGAGGGCGGCATGTGCAGGTTGCGGGCGACGCCCTGCGTGCCCTCGGGAATAGCGTGATGAGCGACCAGCAAGTCAGCGCCGGCCGCCAGATCTTCGAGGGTATGGTTGTCGCCGTTCATATCACCGCTGATGACAATAGCCCGATTAGCCATGTCAATGCGCCAGGCCAGTGCCGGCACGGGACCGTGGTGGACCGGCACGGCACGAACCCGGAGGCGATTGCTGTCGATCACCGTCTGGATCGCCCTCCCCGTTGCCGGGACGTCATAGGCGCGTAGGCGGTAACTCTCGCTACCGGTCAAGTAACCGCTGAGATAGCGGAACGCCCCGCTCGGTTCCCCCAACAGCGACTGGACAAATACCCTAGTGTCGGGCATCAGTTGGTTTCCGGTTGGGCCATAGACCGGCAGGTCGCTACTGCGATCCGTGAAGAACGAGGCCTTGAGCAATGCAGGGAGATCGGCACTGTGGTCAACGTGCACATGGCTCAGCAGGATGACCTCGAGGTCCTCGACTCGTGCGCCGCTGTGCTCATAGTTGAGCATGCTCCCCGCCCCCATATCGATCAGAATCCGGGCCCGTCCGTCCTGCCAAATCAGGTAACCCGTGGATGCCCGGCGGTCCGTCAGCTCCGGTCCACCGGAGCCCAGCACCTGCAGCCACACGCCCCGCGCTGCGCAAGCAGGCGCCGCGGCGCGGGCGGTCCCGATCGTACCCAGCATCAGGCAGACCACTAGGAAACCTAATCTGGCGTTCATCGTTGTGCGACTCCAGCAACCAGTCTGGTCACGACTCTCACCCTGCGCCCGCGGTTCATTGCTCCTCATGGTACATCACGCGCAAAACCGCAGTGTGTTTCGGACTGTCCGGACCCTATTGGTTCTCTCTCGAGCGCGCAAGGAAAGACCCGGCACGAGGCCGGGTCTCACGGTCCCCGCGAAGCGTGCGCCTCACCTCACGGCTTCTTACGTCGAGACACCCACCACACGCCCGCGACAGCGGCGGCAAAGGCTATGGAAATGTAGAGTAGGAACGGCAACCGTTCCACACAAGCCGTCAGTCCCGTAGCAGGGTGTGTCCAACAAATACTCGGCCTTTCGCTAGGGTCGTCCGGGCCGATGCAGTCTGTGTCGCT
>Ga0111166_1038_pt1 | contig 15088 bp, 8 predicted proteins | sample DeeMarSeWOR28_12_FD_80267 | JGI IMG/M metagenome (GOLD analysis project Ga0111166, IMG submission 80267) | Thiotrichales bacterium SG8_50
GAGAATTATAACTTGAATAACGCAAGAAGAATCATTAAGAATTCTGCCTTTGAAATAGCCACTTATGGGGTTAGATCGGTATCGATAATCCTTGTTCCTGTGTTTTTGGCTCGCCTGGCTGGGCCCGAATTATTAGGACAGTATGTTACTGTCATGAGTTTGGCCGGGGTGTTTGTTTTCGTTGCCGGGTTTGGTTTACCTCGCTTGCTCATGAGAGAGATCGCCCTTGTGCGTGAAGATAAGGAGGAAGTAGCCAAGCTAGTCAATGCTTCCCTGGGAGTGGTTCTCCTCATTTCTCTCATCACCATTGTTTTAATGTTAACAATCGGTACCTTGATGAGCTACTCGACCATCTTAATGCGAGCGTTGTTTTTAACGGGAATAGCCGTGGCAGTTGAGACCATGACCAACGTCATAATGGCTTCCTTTCGTGGACTTGAAGAGATGCACTGGAGTTGGTTGGTGAAAGTGGTCATCGAGGTGGTCTTTATAGTGCTATTGATCGGAGTACTCTCTATCCAGGCCAGGATTGATTGGCTAATGGCCGCTTATCTGATAGCGACCATTGTGGCGCTGTTTGTAGCGATAGGGTTGTATTGGCCTCGGTTCGGTCGGCTAGGGTTGCTGGTAGATGTAGCGCTATGGCGCTCATTAATCAAAATGGGTTTTCCTTTTGCCGTCAATACGGCCGTGACCGCTATCCGGGGGCGGGTTGGGGTGATAATTTTGGCTTTCTTTTCTGGCAACGTTGCAGTGGCGATGCTCGAGGTCGCTACCAGCCTGACTGTAAGAATCAATGTTTTAGGTCGATCTGTAAACGATGCCACTTATCCATTCTTATCCTCTCAATACGTGAAAGATGCTCGATCTTTAAACAAATACACCGCAAAAAGCGTCCGTTTTTTGCTTATTCCTAGTGCTTTAATCGCTACTGTGTTATGGGTATTTGGCGAGGACATCGTTGGATTACTGTATGGCAAAGAGTACCTCGAAGCTGTCCCTGCCTTGAAATTGCTGGCCCTGCTTATTCCTCTCCGCTTTGTCACTTACTCGTTGGGTACGGCCCTCACTGCCAGCAACCGGCAGTCACAGCGTGCAACTTCCGTGACATTGGCCGCGATAGTGAATGTGTTGCTAGGCCTTCTCTTGATCCCCAGGTATCAAATGATGGGAGCAGTATATGCCATTTTACTTACAGAAGTGATGCTCTTTGGGCTGACGATTTGGTACTTGAGAGCCGAGGCGCTTGAGATGATTGACTGGCGTCCTTTTGTGGGGCCGGTGCTAGGTTCCTTGATCATTCTTGTCATTTCTTTTTTTCTAATTAATATGCTAAACGTTTGGATTCTACTTATACTAACTGTCCTAATTTATTTCGTCATAATCGTGGGTGTGGATCGTTCTGCTATTGAACCCTTGCGTCTGATGGTGAAAGGATGGCGGTCATAAAAATGATAAGACAATGGGGTCGGAGATACCATGATACGCTGTCGACAGCTGCGATCGACCATTCGGGAGCAGGCCAATCGACTTTGTCAAGGCGCCTCATATTGATATGGCTGCTAGGTCTCCTGGTCCTGTTGCCTGTGGGTATCATTGACTTACCTCTCAATATGGCTTTAGTAGATTATTGGATTTTGATGGCGCTGCCTATCCTGTGGTTATCTTTTGTCCGCGGACCTCAAATCATAAGTATATCCTACGCTGTCCCCATGTGGCTTATTCTAATTGGTAGTTTTGCTAGCACTTTTACTGCTATTGCCCCCAGGAATAGCATGATCGTTATCTTGAAGGAGGTCTACATATTCATTTGGTTTATCACGGTAATGGCGGTTCTTTCCAGACTAGACGCGAAGGCCTTCCGTCTTATAATGCTTGTTTGGAGTGGGGTGGTGCTCCTCCACGGATGCCTGATGATTGCTCAGTTCTTATCGCCAGACCTTTGGCGGATCACAGCTAATATTGCGGGAAGATCGACTATATATGAACGATTCCGTCCCACTGGTTTATTTACAAATGCCAATTCGGCCGCCTTTTTTCAACTGTTAGGATTTGTACCGCTATTATTAGCGGGGCTTTCCAAAAGAACAACGATTATCTTAGGGTTGTTGTTACTCTCATCCATGCTGGTCACCGGCTCGATGGGTGCGGCCTTAGCCTTTATTGCTGGTCTCGTAATTGCCGTAATTGTAATCTCTTTGAGTGGACACTTGGTCTTCATTAGCAAGATTTTTGTCCAACTAGCTGTCGTCATACTGCTTCTCGGAGGATTACTCTACATTGTTGTCAGTCAAAATCAGCGCTATCGGGATCATTTCGAACACATCATCTTTGGACGAGCCGAAAGATCATCTGAGGGGCGCTTTGACCTGTGGCAACGAGGAACAGATGTATTACTCGACCGTAACCAATTCCTATGGGGTATTGGCCCTGAGAATTTCAGAGCGGTGGATGGGAGAGATAAACAGTTACATAATGATTTCCTTGCCTTCACAGTAGAACGCGGGTTGCTAGGGACAGTGGGTCTGGTGCTGTTTGCTATTGTAGCAGTGAGCAGAGCAACTTATTTATTTCTGTTAAGTAATAGGTATCCAGATCGATCTCGGCTCGTGGTAGTTGTCTTCCTAGCAGCGATGATAGCGGCGATAGTCGAATCGCTAACCCATCAGACTTTCCATAGTCGTCAACTATGGTTAATCTTAGCATTACAAGAGGCGATGCTCTTTAAAATGAAGACTTCAGAAGAAGGGCTGAAGCCAACGTCCCGTGCGAGGAAGGGGCTGCCAGGCGATCGTCATGGGCTTGTAGTACAGCGTGATGTTATAGCTAAATAAGGTTACATTATGCAGATTGAGCTAATTGGTTGTACTAGCTCGGGAAAGTCCACCCTGACCAAGGGCATGGTTCAGGCTAGTCGAGAGCAAGGAATCACCACTTTAACGGCAGATGATTTTGTTCTCAAACAAATCCGGTTGAATTGGATCAAAAGCCACCTGCTTCGAACACTCTTGATTCATCTAGTTGCCTTCTTTGCCTGCTTGGTAACTTGGCGAAAAAATATCGAATTTTACCAGTTTGCAATGCGACATCTTTTTCATCTACCAATCGCTTGGCTAGAAAAACTTTATTTATTCAGAAATGTTCTAAAGAAGATAGGAATTTTCGAAATCATCCGTTTCCGCGACACGAACCAACAGGTCATCCTGGTAGATGAGGGCGTGTTACAGACAGCCCATAATCTATTTGTGCATGTATCTGTTCACGTGAAAAGGGAACAGATTTTGACTTTTGCCAGGTTAATACCGTTGCCAGATGTAATTGTTTACATGAGGCAATCTGAATCACTATTACTCGAAAGAGTAAATAAACGAGGGCACAAGCGCATCCCAAATCGCTCTAACGGAAACGTTGCCCGGTTCATCAAACAGGCAATTGCTACTTTTGATACACTGGTTCAAGATCCGGTGGTCGAGTCCAGGTTGTTGGTTGTTGATAGTGGGCAGACTTTCTCTACTACAGCAAATTATCAAGACGACCCCTCATATGATTTGGCATTAAATATCGTTCGAAATGGTCTTATCACTGGCATAACCAATACTCGCTTCGAAACCGTACCATCCCATTAAATTACACGCGATAATCTTACCGGCGCAAGCAAAGACTATTCCAGCAAGCTCTGTGAGAGCGACTCTGTTCGTGCCAATTGAAGAATTTCCCGGCCTTTTACGAAGCTGCAAAATGATTTTCCCCGCAGCAGAATACTTCAGGTAATATCGAGAAATCTCGCCTACAACAAGAAAGAAAGCTCGATGTCAAGCGAACTGAAACCACCCATTATCCTGTTTGGCAACACGCGTTCAGGCACAACGATTGTGCAAAAAGTTGTGTCCACGCATCCAGATATCGTGCAATGGTATGAGCCCCGTACCCTTTGGCTCTGTGCCGATCCTGGAAGGCGTCACGATGAATTCGATGAAAGTGACGCGACCGACAAGGTCAAACGGCATATCTGGAAACAATTTCTGAATTTTCAGAAGCAGCACGGAAATTGTGTAGTCATGGAAAAGACGCCGGCAAATATTCTGAAAATCCCGTACGTACGCGCCATCTTTCCTGAGGCGACCTTCCTTTTCATTGTTAGGAATCCTTTTTCCTTTATCAGTTCCGTCGAATTGAAGTGGCAGCGCCCAGTCTCCAGAAAGGGAATCGTCCGACGTCTAAAGTATACCCCCATCACCCAACTGCATCATTATGCCGGCCGTCTTATCGGAGACCAGTTCAACAAGCGGGTCTTGGGGCGAAAGTACCTGTCTCTTTGGGGACCACGCTACAAAGGCATGGAACAGGACTTGAAAACGCATGATCTCCTAACAGTCATCGCCAGGCAGTGGTCTGTATGTTCGAGAAAGGCCGAGAAGGATCTGGCCCTCTTCGAAGATGGACAGGTCTTGAGGTTAAGATATGAGGATTTTGTTGAAAACCCGCTCTCTGACTTGGAGCGCATTTGTGCTCACTGTGGATTGGAAATGTCCAACGACATGGTGAGGGCCGCAAACGAGTGGGTCAAATCCGATCGACAAGATAAATGGCGCCGTTTTAATCCCCAAGACTTGGCCCGGATACTCCCAGAGATTGAGGACGAAATGCAGCGACACGGCTACGAGATTCCCATAGAGATTACTCAGCCAATCTAAAATCTGTGCTATCCTGAGGGGTTTTAGTTGGCGCAACTTGTTGGACAGCGCCACTCCAATCCACAAAATTTTCAAAGACCAAGTCACTTTTCGAACCTGTGAGGTAAGTCATGAACCTTCATCAGTTCCAATCGCAATATAAAGTACTCGTGGGCGAGCGGAAGTCAACCCGGACGTCGCCGGAAATACTGTGTACGCTGGGACCGGCATCGCTTGACCGGCGAACGATTCAGGGCCTCGAGCAAAGAGGTGCGACGCTGTTTCGCATCAATCTTTCTCACACCAAGCTGCGGGAACTGCCAGGGATAATCCAAATGATCCGTGATGCGACGCAGGTCCCCATCTGCCTGGACACTGAGGGAGCGCAGATTCGCACAGGAGAGTTTATCGAAGGCAGCATCAATTTGCGCGACAACACGGTGGTGCATGTCCATTTCCGGCGCGTACCCGCCGACGACAAGAACTTCAACTTTTATCCCCTTGGTATTGCAAAGCTCTTGAAGCTAGGAGACTTTGTTAGTATCGACTTCAATTCGGTCTTGGTGCAGGTTATTGCCAAGGACGACGATTGCGTCTCGATGCGTGTGTTACAAGGGGGACTTGTGGAACAGAACAAGGCCGTTACTGTCGAGCGTGACATTCCAATGCCTCCACTGACGGACAAGGATCAGGCTGCCTTGAAACTAGGTTGCGAAATGGGCATATCCCATTTTGCACTGTCCTTTGCCAGTCGCGGTGAGGATGTCCAGCAGTTGCGCAGCCTCCTCGGCAAGGGTGCTTTTGTCATTTCCAAAATTGAATCACGTAACGGCATTGAAAACCTTGAGGAGATCGCCGCGAGCTCGGACGCCCTGCTGATCGACCGTGGTGACTTGTCAAGACAAATCCCCATCGAACTACTTCCTCAGACCCAGAAGAGTGTGATCCAGCGCGCCAAACGAGTCAATCGTCGCGTTTATGTTGCCACCAACCTCCTCGAGTCGATGGTCTCGAGCCCTACACCCACGCGGGCCGAGGTCAACGACATTTACAACACGCTGGCTGATGGAGCCGACGGCCTGGTTCTGGCTGCTGAGACGTCGATTGGCAAATATCCTATCCAGTGTGCGTCCATGGTCAGCAGGATTATCCGTGGATTCCAACAGGGAGAGCTTAACGGCCGTCAGTTTTACCAACTTGATCCTATCTCTCTGCTCGTAGAGCCGCATGGTGGTAGTCTGGTACATCGCGAAGCAGGATCGGCCGACCTGGAGGATATCGAGTATCTACCCCAACTGAATATCCCCGAGAGGGAACTTATGGACTGCGAGCAGTTCGGCTACGGGACCTACTCCCCACTCACTGGGTTCATGAACCGCGAAACTTTTGAGTCGGTTCTAGACACGTACCGTCTGCCCAGCGGTGTGGTCTGGACGTTGCCAATCTTGCTGCAGGTCAATTCGGAAGACATCAAATCCTTTGCTATTGGGAACCGCATCGCCTTGACCGATGAGGAAGGAGTCGTTCACAGCCTGCTTGATATTTCCGAGATCTATCGATACGATCTCGAAAGCCTCGCTGCGCGGATGTACGGAACGACCAGCCGCAACCATCCCGGGGTTGCTAGACTGATGCGCCGGAGTAACTGCTTTCTAGCTGGGGACGTAACGCTCGTCCAACCGATGGCTATCCCCAGCCGGCATTACTTACTTACGCCTACACAGACCCGCTTCATATTCACTCGGTTGGGTTGGTCGCAAGTCGTTGCCTTCCACAGTCGAAACCCGGCGCACCGGGGGCACGAATTGATTCAGTTACAGGCATTGGAACGCACCGGAGCAGATGGAATTTATATCAACCCTGTGATTGGGCCGAAAAAACCGGGCGACTTTTTACCCGAGCCGATATTGCTTAGCTACCAGACATTACTTGAGTTTGGATACTATCCCAAGGGTAGAGTGGTCCTGGGCAGTTTTTTCACTTATTCGCGTTATGCAGGACCGCGGGAGGCAGTCTTTACGGCGCTTTGTCGTAAAAACATGGGATGTAGTCATTTCATCGTAGGTCGAGATCACACGGGAGTCGGAAACTTCTATCCCAGCAATGGCAACCGAGAGTTGTTTGAGTCACTCGGCGACATTGGTGTCGAGCCAGTTTTCTTCGATACAGTGGGCTACAATAGCAAGACAGGCAAATATGAAGTCGATCAGGGACAACCGCTCGAGATGATCTCGGGAACTGAGGTTCGCGAGACTTTGCGGGCTGGAAAACACCTACCTAACTGGTTTATTCGAGACTTGGTTCAAGAAGTACTGCTGGCGGAAATGAAAAGCGGCAAACCGTTGTTCTGCGAATAGCGCCCGCATTAATCATAGTTCTGTGGAGCAATAAACTTGAGTTCCGATTTAGTCGAGTGTCTTGTAGAAACATTAAATTGCGAGGGGATTTGCTATTGTCACTGGAAAAGCAACTACTCTCTTGTCCAGGCTCTATCTGGGGAAACGGACCTTGACCTTCTTGTAGACCGTCAGTCCATAGCACAAACCACGACGATTCTGTCGGAGCTAGGATTTAAACCCGCCACAGTTATTTGGGGTCCTTCAACGCCCTCAATTTATCATTATTATGGATACGACCCCAGTATCGCTCAACTCGTTCATGTGCATTTGTTTGGCCACGTTTTGACGGGAGAAAGCTTTGTTAAAAGCCATTTGTTTCCATTTGAGACGATGCTCCTTGAGAATACCTATAATCTCGGTCAGATTAGGTTAGCCTCAAAATCGGCCGAGCTGATTCTGTTTACCTTGAGGATGTTTATCAAGTATGGCTCGTTGTTGGATCTTATCTATATATTTAGGAAGTCTGAAGATATCAAGGCGGAGTTGCGCTGGTTAATGTCAGGCAGTGACATGTCTGAGGTTTTGTGTCTGCTTAAAAGATATTGTCCAGTCATTGATCCAGATTTATTTGTCAAGTGTATTGACACCCTCAATACAAACAGCTCCTTAGGCGACAGAATAATTTTGGCCCAACTGGTTCGGCGACGTCTCAGCATATATCAGAAGTATACTCCCTGGAAAAGGTTTTTAGTCTATGTCCAACTACTGTGGGGCCAATTAAAACATCGTCTTGCGGATAACAAGAAGAACAAGATGTTGTGTGCAGGTGGGGCAGTCATCGCCATTGTAGGTCCTGAGGCAACCGGAAAATCAACGCTTGTGAAAGAAAGTGAGCGGTGGTTAGGAAACATCTTTACGGTAAGAACGGTGCATGCTGGAAAACCACCGTCGACCTGGTTGACCGCCCCGCTTAACATGTTCCTACCTTTCATCCGCAGCGGATTACCAGGATTACGGACTAATCGTCTTGAGGGTCATATCTCGTCCGATGCTCCCGACCAATCGCCTGGAAGAAAAGAGGGACTGACTTCGTTAGTATATGCAATTAGATCCGTAGTCTTGGCCTGGGATCGACGACATCTTCTGGTCAAGGTTTGGCGTGCAGCAACCAATGGTGAAATCGTCATCTGTGATCGGTATCCATCTGAAGAGGTGGGTGCGATGGATAGCCCACGGCTACAGGAAAATCTGACTGGAAGGGGGCTCAGGGGAACTTTATACAACTGGCTGGCTCGCCTCGAAGGAAGATTGTACAAGCAAATACCGCCTCCAGACGTAGTGCTTAGACTCAATGTTTCAATCGAGACAGCGAAAAAGCGAAACCGCGAACGCGTTAAGTCAGGAAAAGAAGCCGACGCGTATGTGGAGTCTCGCCACCGTCAAAGCAGAGGCTGGCAGAGATCTGGGACAAAACGTATCTACGATATAAACACTGAGCAATCCCTACCAGAGACGATTCGTAGCGTTAAAGAAGGCATCTGGGAGTCACTTTAGGTCCATTATTAGTAAAGCCTTCAGCAATTAGACGATCCTGACACCAAAACTTACTTCAAATTGAGGCAAGCATGAGAAGAATGAAAGTACTTCATTTAATTACGCATTTAGGAATTGGAGGTGCGCAGGATAACACGCTGATTACTGTTGCAGGTCACTCTCGTAACCGCTACGAAGTACACTTGGCGACCGGACTGGACTATACCGACTGGCAGGAACGAGGTCAGACGTTCGCTGATGCTTTATTCCTTTTCTCCGATCTGCGCCGCTCCGTTCAGCCGCGGGCTGATTGGCGGGCTTTAAATCAAATCACAAACTTTCTAAGAGAGCATAAATACGATATTGTTCACACCCATAGTGCCAAGGCTGGCACTTTGGGGTGTATTGCTGCACAAAGAGCAAAGGTGCCAATAATAATCCACACTTTTCACGGCTTCGGCTGGCAGGTTACTCGTACCACAAACACTCTTCCATGGCAGGTCTATATATCTTCTATCAAAAAATGGTTCTATACCTTGATCGAGCGCTACGCTGCGTCAAAAAGTGATGCGCTGATCACCGTTTCTGAATTGAATAAGCAGGAAGCGATTAAGGAAAATCTGGCTCCGCCCGAGAAATTTACAACAATCTACAGTGGGATAGATCTGAGCCGCTTTGATGTGAAAGTCGATCGAAATGAAAAAATTCTCAGCTTAGGGTTATCGCCAAGCCAACCTATTATCGGGACGATCGGCCGCCTATCCACTCAAAAAGCTCCACTTGATTTTGTGAGAGCAGCCAAAATTGTCATACAACAAAAACCGGACGTCCAGTTTATTATGGTTGGTGACGGTCCGTTGGCTTCAGAAGTTCGCCAGGCAATCGGTGATGAGCAGGGGATTAAGCTCCTGGGCTATCGGGACGATGTGCCGGAAATATTATCTATCCTCGATTTGTTTGTGCTATCTTCCCTTTGGGAAGGTTTGGGTCGGGCGCTGACGGAGGCAATGATTATGGGTGTGCCAGCGGCGGCCACGGCCGTAGATGGTGTACCGGAGTTGGTTACTCACCAGCAAACGGGGTTGTTATCACCACCTGGGGATCCTATACAGTTGGCTGAGAATATTGTGGGGCTGTTGGAGCATCCAGATGAAGCGCATAAGATGGGTCAGCGTGCCCATAATAGGGTCGTGCCCACTTTCAGCGCAGAACGAATGGTGGAGAATATCGAAGCACTGTATGAGCGCTTGCTTATTGAGAAAGGGTACGGCGATATGAGTGAAACCATGGAGCAGGCCAGTTCCAGAGCTACAAAGCGAGATGTGCCCCAAGCGAAAACGAGAATGACCCAATCAAATTCCCGTATTTAAGAAAATATCTCGAAACAGAACACACCAACTGGGTTACTTATTGTTATTTCAGGCCTGGCACCGATTTCGGATAGAAGAAATTTTTGCTGTTCCAGAAGCTGCTGCACAAGGTAGGATGGAAGATATTCGCCTGCTCAAAAGCTTATTTCACCGCCCCTGATCCGATTCAGAAATCTCTGGTAAGGGACTCACCCTCTACTCTTTAGACAAACCTTCGCTTTGATTAACGTTTCTGCCATCAGGCGAGCCAACCGGTTCCCGCAACCGGTGGCTACTTTGTCCTTCCAGTCTTATACGAATTGGGAAAACCCCGAAATAGTGCCGATACAGTTTTATATTTCGGCGTGATTCCCTCTGAAACCGTGCCCAAAATTCTTCTTATCTTCATTTCACTCCTTACGAGGGGTGTCAGTAGGAAAACAACATTGGCTAACTATTTCTCGAATAACTTGAAACCATGTCAGACGTTGTGTTTTCTGCGAGGAGCAAAATCATGAGTGAGAAGGTAAGTCATAATGTATTCCAATCAGCCTTCAGTGTAAACAGAATCGATGCCTTTGTCAGTGGGATCAGAGACAGGCATCAGGGTTTTCAAGCTCCTTTTTCCGAACGTCGCTTGGCCCTAATAATGGTTGACACCTTTCTGCTTGCACTGGCAACAGCGACGTCGATCCTTCTGAGAGATTGGGTTACGAACTCTGGTTTGAATATCCAGCAGGTTTTTTATCGTTGGTATTGGCTAATCCCCTGGTTTGGAATCTGGTTAGGGAGTTCCTTCCTAAATGATCTTTATGACATCCCCACTTCTTATAGTAAATACTCAACTGTGTCCCGGATTCTTACAACCGGGCAATTAAGTTTCATCATCTATATGCCGCTCTCGTTTCTGATGCTTTATCCTTTATCATCCCTATTGGTTCTATTTTCCCTGGTGATGGCAATTCCAGCGATTATTGCCTGGCGATTGTTTTACATCAAGGTATCAGGATTGCCCGCTTTTCGCTATCGGGTTCTTATCATCGGTACAGGAAAGCAGGCGGCAACCATAACGGGTTTACTCAAATCAAAAGCTGAACTTAATTTCGAAGTGATGGGTCACGTCGAAGATGTTCCGACCAGGTCCGAATCTAGAATAGGTGACTTGAATGTACTTGGTGATTTGAAGGATCTGCCTAGATTGATAAGTGAAACCAGGGCTCATGAAATCATATTGGCAACCGGTAATGGGATCAACCAGGACATTTTACAATGTCTCATTGAGTGCCAGGCAAAGGGGGTGCGAATGATTCGTATGCCTGATCTCTATGTCAGGCTCAAACGGCAGGTTCCTATTAACGAAATTGATGCCGATTGGGCATTCCATGCAATACAGAGCCAAGCTCTCTTCTGGCGAATGAAACTTGGTATCAAACGGATGATGGATATCGTTCTTATCCTGTTCGGGCTGCCAATACTGGGATTAGTCTTACCGGTATTGGCACTGGCGATACGTTTGGATTCGCCCGGACCAATTTTCTACCGTCAAGTGCGTAGTGGGCGCGCAGGCAAACCATTCTATATATTCAAGTTTCGCACAATGGTTAACAATGCGGAAAAAGATGGCAAACCGCAGTGGGCCAAGAAAAATGATAGTCGTATCACACGTGTGGGACGATTCCTGCGAAAAGCACGATTGGATGAGCTACCACAACTGATAAATATCCTGCGAGGAGATATGAGTTTCATCGGACCACGGCCGGAGCGGCCTGATTTTGTCAATATGCTCAGGGAGCAAGTACCCTTCTATGATACACGATTGTTGGTCAAGCCAGGTCTCACTGGTTGGGCGCAAGTCCATTACGACTACGGTAATAGTACAGAAGACGCGCTAATCAAATTGCAATATGATTTTTTCTATATTGGTCACTGGTCTTTGTGGTTAGACCTTTATATTCTCTTCCGGACGGTCGCCGTTGTATTAAAACTTAAGGGGACGTAAAAAGGTTCGAGCAAACTGTTGGCCGGCATCAGCTTTCTAAGTATCCGGATAGGAGGCTTTATGTCGCACGAAAAATCAATTAGAATAAGACAAATAATTGATACCTTTGTGATAAGATATCTGCAACAGGATGGATGAATTGAACGATTTTGTGGAGATCCGACATTATATTTCCATATTTTTACGTCGATGGTGGCTGGTGCTACTAGCGGTTCTGATAGCGGCCGGTATCGGTTATGTTGTTAGCCAAAGTCAAGAACGTTTATACAGAGCAACCACAAGTGTCATCGTCGGCCAGTCTATTCAGGCTACCCAACTCGACAGTGGGGACATTCAAACCAGCGAAAGATTGGCGTTAACCTACGCTGACATAGCGAGACGCCAGCCAGTTCTGGAAGCCGTCATTGTATCCCTTGACTTGGACTATGCCTGGCAAAACCTGAGAAATCGAGTGAGAGTCGTCTTAGTCCCGGACACGCAACTGCTTGAGATTTCTGTAGATGCTAGCTCACGGGAGGAAGCGATTTCCATCGCCGATGAGCTCGCGCGGCAACTGATCCTGATAAGTCCTACCTCTTTGCAGAAACCAGAAGACGAAAGTGCCCGGCTATTTGTTCGAGAAAGGCTTCAGGATCTGCAAAGGAAGATAGAGGCTAACCAAGCACAGCTGGATGAGTTGGCCAGTGCCCTGGCAGTAGCCCCAACACCCGAGGAAAAAGCCCAAATCCAGGCTGAAATGAACGATTTAGAAGGTTTGCTTGTTGATTGGGAAAACACTTATGCCAGGTTTCTGGAATTTGTCGGACGTGAAGAATCAGCCAATTATATCGCGGTTGTCGACAAAGCATACGCCAGGTTTAATCCAGTTCGGCCGGCTACTCGTCTGAATACAATGGTTGCGGGATTAGTTGGCTTTATGTTGGCTTTGGGCGTAATTTTTGTACTTGAGTATCTAGATGTCACGGTTAAGACGATAGACGATATTAGCCAGGATCTGAATTTGACTCCTCTAGGTACAATCGGCCAGTTTGGTAACGGGGACTTCCAGGGGAAAATGATCGTCTCAGAAAATCCCCGCTCCCCAGTCGCTGAGTCCTACAGGATGGTTCGGAGTAACATCCAATTTATGTTTATCGACAATCCGGGAAGGGCTATATTGGTGACCAGCTCTGTACCTGGTGACGGTAAATCTACTACAGCGGTAAATCTGGCGATTGCCATGGCGCACAATGGAAAAAGAACTGTGATTGTTGACGCCGACCTGAGAAGTCCGGACCTGCACAAGATCTTCGGCGTTTCCAATAGCGACGGTTTGACAGAACAGCTTCGTCAACCAGAGTCCCAGAAAAAAATTCACCTCTGCGATACAAAGGTAGAGGGACTTCGGTTGCTCACAGCCGGAGAGCAACCCCCTAATCCCTCGGAACTGCTGGGCTCGCAGCGCATGGAGCAGTTGGTCGATAGATTAACTTTTGAGGCAGATGTGGTCATTTTTGACAGCCCGCCCGCTGCATACATTGCCGATGCCGCCATCTTATCTCGGTTGGTGGATGGGGTGGTATTGGTTGTTTCGGCAGGAAAAACGCGGCGTGACGAGGCGAGGCAGGCCGTTTTCAATTTGGATCAGGCCGGTGCTAATATCCTTGGCGTTGTCCTAAATGGAGTAGCCGAGAAACGAGGTGGTTACTATTATCCATACGGCTCTTCCACTCAAGAGCTATCCCAAGCTAGCAAACGGGTTCGAACAGGGCTGCAACAGGCGTGGACTACTTTGACTTTGGTTTATGGGCGATTAAGGGAGAAATTTAAGCAACTGAGGAAGAAAGAGGTAACAGATCATGGTCAAGATACAACTCAATTATCGGAAGAAGGAAAGGAAGTGACTAATCTTCCGTAGACGTTTATCCATTTGCGACGATAATTTGGAGCACATTAACGCCACCCAACCTACAGGTTGGGTGGCGTTTTTCGTTTATGAGACCTTACTGGCCACAGAAAATTTGAGGAGAATTGTTAGGAGTGTCGCTGCTAACAAAAAGGATTGGTATCCAAATTTCGGCCCCTTGATTAGATGTTGGGGTAGGTGGTAGAAGAATGTGCTCCTGACAACCAAGATCAGGGGCAGCCCCATCGAATGAAATGGACGTTGGTGGAACTAACTCGCCATCAACAGTAATATATTGCGTGACTCCAGCGTCGATGGCGGGTGAGCCGTCTTGCAGGATGAGATCAGAGAAGTCGTCATCTAAGGTACCAAATTGCCCGTCGGGTCCGGGATTGGGTGGGCCGGCGAAGATAGGATCCTGGCCAAACAAATTACCAGCGCCGAGCTGGCTTTGGGTAGTGTCAGTGCCGTTTCCGTGGAAAAGTGTATAAGCAACCACCGAGTTCCCGCCCGCCTTTCCCTGCACCCTTGAGACGCCGAAAGTTGTCGATTTAACAATGATATTGTTGAAAGCAACCAGATTATCGCCGCCAGAAATGCCGTAATCGTTGCCATAGAAGGTATTGTTGTAAACGCGGATCGCTTCGACGATATCAGCGCCGGAGTAATCTTCGTCCGTTTGTTCGTTGGGCATGAGACCAATGCCGGCCATTTGGTTATTGGCAAACAGGTTGTTGTGGATGTAGAAACGCCGATTGGTATCCAGGGAGCTATTGGGGTAATCGATGAACTGTATGCCATCCTGTCCTGAGCCAATGATTTCGTTATTTCGAATGGTGATGTCAATAAGCTGATCCGGGGCGCTGCCATCCTGTAGACGGATTTCAATGCCGTCCTGATCGCTATAAAGGATTCTGTTATCTTCGATAACCAATGGCTTGGTTTGGTTATCGAGATCGAGGGCATCGTCGTTGGCGGCAAAGAAGAGGTTATGGTGGGCAATCCCTCCACTGCCCTTCTCATAGTCGATGAGGTCGGCCGCGTCGGTTAAATAGCTATACTCGACCACAAATTCTGAAAAGGGACTAATACCATCATCGCCATTCCTGATAACAAAACCTCTGATGGAAGGCATGGGAGAGATTCCCGCCGGGATGTTGATGACTGCGGAGGCACCTCCCCCGTCAACAATCGTGGTGTTCTTGGCAGGGTCATAGGCATCGTAGTTTTCGGCGGTCAAGGTTAGTGCCTTGTCGAGGCTGAGGTCTTCATGGAAAGTGCCTGATCTGACCACAATGGTATCTCCCGCC
>Ga0111166_1040_pt1 | contig 14736 bp, 7 predicted proteins | sample DeeMarSeWOR28_12_FD_80267 | JGI IMG/M metagenome (GOLD analysis project Ga0111166, IMG submission 80267) | Thiotrichales bacterium SG8_50
TGGACGTTCCTGATATTTCAGACGGTTTTTGCTGCGACCGCGGCCACAATCGTCTCTGGAGCCATGGCCGAACGAACTAAGTTCGTCGGATATCTGGCCTACAGCTTTTTCATAACACTGTTCATCTACCCGGTTTTCGGCTCATGGGCATGGGGTGGCCTGCTGGATGGCGGCGGCTGGCTCGAAGGGCTCGGATTCCTGGACTTTGCCGGCTCGACGGTCGTCCACTCGGTGGGAGGATGGCTGGCGTTGGCAGGTGCAATAGTCCTGGGCCCTCGCATAGGCAAATACACACCGGACGGAAAGCCAAAGGCGATTCTCGGCCACAACATCCCGCTGGCGGCGCTCGGCGTCTTCATCCTGTGGTTCGGATGGTTCGGATTCAATCCGGGCAGCACGACTGCTGGCGACGGTTCGATCGGCTACATCGCCGTGACAACGAACCTGGCCGCGGCCGCCGGTGCGATTGTGGCGATGTGCGTGTCGTGGGTGGTAGTGAGCAAGCCCGATGCTTCGATGGCGCTAAACGGTGCGCTGGCGGGTCTCGTTTCTATCACCGCTCCCTGTGACGGGGTCTCTCCAATAGGTGCGATTCTAATCGGCGCCGCAGGCGGCGCACTTGTGGTGTTTGCTGTTCTCTTTATTGATCGGGTGCTGAAAATTGACGATCCGGTTGGTGCAGTTAGCGTCCACGGCGTATGCGGTGCATGGGGGACTATTGCAGCAGGATTATTCAACACCGAAAGCGGCCTGTTCTATGGCGGCGGCGTCAGGCAGTTGGGCGTGCAGATGCTCGGCGCTACAGCGGCATTCGTTTGGGCGTTTGGCCTTGGGCTGGTGTTGTTCACTGTGATCAAGAAGACCATTGGCTTGCGTGTCACGCCGGAGGAAGAAGCGAAGGGCCTCGACATCGGTGAGCACGGCATGGAGGCGTACGCCGGATTCCAAATATTCACTACCACGTAACCTTTGACATCCTGTTCGGGAGATATGACGATGAAACTGATTACAGCATACATTCAGCCACACAAGCTGCAAGACGTAAAGCAGTCGCTGTACAAGAATGAAGTCTTCAAGATGTCGGTAACAAACGCCTTGGGCTGCGGTGAACAGAAGGGCTATCATGAAAGCTATCGAGGCGTGCAGTTCGAGGTCAATCTTCTAAAGAAGATAAGGCTCGAGATCGCGGTGAATGAGGAATATGTCGACAGGACTGTGGACGCCATAGTCGAAGGCGCCCGGACCGGGCAGATAGGGGACGGCAAGATTTTCATTACCGACTTGGGTAAATGCGTAAGGATACGTACGGGTGAGGCGGGCAGCAACGCTATCGGATAGAGTTGTGCTTGCGACGGACTATCACTGCGCGCGGTTACGGCCGAAAAACAGGCCCTGCCGTTGGATGCAGGGCCTGTTTCCGTATCATATGAAAAACTACAAAAGTGTAGTCTATCTCGGCAATGTCGACGGTAATGTATAATTGTGGGAATATTGGGCGGGTCTCGTAGGACACATAAGTCGTTAGTTCTGACAGGGTTAAAAGAATCCTTGGCTTGGTGCTGGGTATTGGCACACGGCTTGCAAAATCTAGATATTGTCGGGCTCAGGTGAAGTCAGTTGGGCTGTGTCAGGTCTCGGGAGTTGTTTTGCCGAGTTGTTTTCTTTTGGCCATTAGGGGACAAAGAAGTGACAGTGAAAAAATCAAGTACCAGAGTGAATTTGTGGAGAAAGTGTGCGGTGGGCCTTGTGTTCTCGGCCGTGTTGAATAGCACCGTACTAGCCGGCGAGGAGGGTCCGAGCCTCGAAGGAATCAAACAGAGTATTGATACGGTCTGGGTCCTACTCGGAGCATTTCTGGTGTTCTTTATGCAGGCTGGCTTCGGGATGGTGGAGGCTGGTTTTATCAGGGCCAAGAACACCTGTAATATCTTAACGAAGAACTTCCTCGATTTCTGTATGGCCTCGCTGGGCTTCTTTCTCATTGGCTACGGCCTGATGTTCGGTGACGGCAACGGCTTTATGGGCCTTGACGGCTGGTGCCTGTCCGGGCTTCAAGAAACCAAAGATGGCCTCCCGCTGTATGCCTACTGGTTGTTTCAGGCGGCATTCTGCGGAGCAGCGGCGACCATAGTCGCCGGTGGAATGGCCGAACGTATGAAGTTCCACGCCTACCTGATTTACTCGTTTCTTATCTCGGCGATTGTCTATCCGATCGTCGGACACTGGATATGGGGAGGCGGATGGCTTTCCAACATGGGCTTTGTGGATTTTGCAGGGTCGACCGTGGTGCATACCGTGGGCGGTTTCGCCGCTCTCGTAGGCACAAGAATGCTCGGGCCCAGAGAAGGCAAGTACGGCCTTGACGGCAAGCCAAAAGTACTGGCCGGCCACAGCATCCCTCTGGCCTCGCTGGGCGTGTTCATTCTGTGGTTTGGGTGGTTCGGGTTCAACGCCGGTTCGACGCTCGGCGTCTCGGGTGGCGCAACGATCGCGCGAGTTGCGATCAACACAAACCTGGCGGCGGCTTTAGGTGGGATTACTGCTATGGCAACCGTATGGAAGCGGTTCGGCAAACCGGACCTTTCCATGGCGATGAATGGTGCCCTGGCGGGATTGGTGGCAATAACCGCCCCCTGTGCATTTGTTGACCCTTGGGCTGCATTGGTCATCGGTGCAACCGCCGGGTACATAGTGATAAGGGCAGTTGAGCTTCTCGACAATCTGAAGATCGATGATCCTGTGGGAGCTGTTGCTGTTCACGGCTTCTGCGGCGTCTGGGGCACGCTGTGTGTCGGCATCTTCGGCAAGGCGGCACTTGGCCTGGAGCACGACGGCTTTGCCTACAGCGCCAATCCGATGCAGTTAGGAATTCAGATGGTTGGTAGCGTTACCACTATCGTCTTTGCAGTTGCGAGTATGTGGGGAGTATTTAAGCTGATCGATATTACAGTGGGCTTGAGAGTCAGCCGGGAAGAAGAACTGCGAGGTCTGGACATCGGCGAGCACGGTATGGAAGCTTACGGCGGCTTCCAGATATTCAGCACCAGTTGAGCCAATAGTCAATCAAAGTCATAGGGTAATTCGATGAAACTTGTAATCGCATATGTTCAACCACATAAACTGCAAGATGTTAAGAAGGCGCTTTATGATGCAAGAGTCTTCAAGATGTCGGTAACAAACGCCTTGGGCTGCGGCGAACAGAAGGGCTATCATGAAAGCTATCGAGGTGTACAGTTCGAGGTCAATCTTCTCAAGAAGGTCAGGCTGGAGATAGCTGTGAACGATGACTTCGTGGATGAAACAGTCGAAGCCATCGTTAAAGGCGCGCGAACGGGAGAGATCGGTGACGGCAAGATCTTTGTGTTGGACCTGGCGCAATGCGTGCGAATAAGAACCGGCGAAGTGGGCAAGAAGGCGATTGGATAGTGTGAATCCGGCCAGAGACGGATGCCGAAGGCGCAGCATCCGGATTTGCCGGGATTCTCCGCGTTCGTCTGTCGGGCAGTTTAAAGCGAGCGGCGCCTAAGTTGGCGGAGTTCGTCGTCTTGTGGATTCCACGCTTATACAAAAGTGTATATGAACGGTGGATCAGGCTACATAAGTGTAGATTTGAGAATTCCTGGACAGATTACCTTATTAACTTTAACGGCTTGTCAAATAATTACTTATATGCAATCGAATTACTTTTTGCGGACTTGGCACGGCTGTTGCTGGTTGTCAATCGAGTAGTGGCGCAGCCAAACGGCAAAGCCACAGAAAATGATGGGATTGACAAGACCCGAAAAGAATGTAGAAAAAACAGCTAACGACATTTTCCAAATGATGGGAGTCTTAAGATGAACAGATCGGTTGAACCAGTAACTGATGTATTCGGCAAGAATGTTTTTACCGACGCGGTGATGCGCGCGCGCTTGCCAAAAGACGTTTACAAATCTCTGAAGAGGACAATTGATGGCTATGAGCCGCTGGATCCGGCCAGTGCAGATGTTATCGCCAACGCAATGAAGGACTGGGCTGTCGAAAAAGGCGCTGCGCATTTCTGCCATTGGTTCCAGCCGATGACGGGCTCGACCGCCGAGAAGCACGATTCGTTTATATCCCCCACCTCGCAGGGCGGCACAATCATGGAGTTCAGCGGCAAGGAGCTTTGCCAGGGCGAACCCGATGCCTCGTCGTTTCCCTCGGGCGGATTGAGAGCGACCTTCGAGGCCCGCGGCTACACGGCCTGGGATTGCACATCGCCGGTCTTCATCAAGGAAGACGGCGACAACACCACGCTGTATATTCCGAGCGCCTTCTGTTCGTATATTGGTCACGCCCTGGACAAGAAAACGCCCCTGCTTCGTTCCATGGATGCCCTGAGCAAACAGGCGATGCGTGTGCTCCGGACGCTCGGCAACACGACATCCGACAGGGTCACCGCGACGCTCGGGCCCGAGCAGGAGTACTTCCTTATAGACAGGTCCTTCTATGAGAGAAGACTCGACTTGATTCTGACTGGCAGGACTCTCTTCGGCGCGCCGTCTCCGAGGGGCCAGGAGATGGACGATCATTACTTCGGCTCCCTTCACGAGAGAGTCGCTTCGTTCATGCACGCGCTGAATGTGGAGCTGTGGAAGTTGGGTGTCTCGGCAAAGACCCAGCACAACGAGGTCTCGCCGGCGCAGTATGAATTGGCGCCGGTGTTCGCCACCGTCAACGTTGCGACAGACCACAATCAACTGACTATGGATACGCTGAGAAAGATAGCTGCCAGACACGACTTTGTGTGTCTGCTCCACGAAAAGCCATTTGCGGGCGTCAACGGTTCCGGAAAGCACAACAACTGGAGCATGGTTACCAACGATGGCATAAACCTTCTTGAGCCCGGGCAGACGCCCCATGAGAATATGGTGTTCCTCGTGATGCTCTGTGCCGTGGTGAAAGCTGTTGACAAATTTGCCAAGCTTCTTCGTGCGAGTGTTGCCAATTCGGGTAACGAACACCGTCTCGGCGCCAACGAGGCGCCGCCGGCGATTGTCTCGGTGTTTCTCGGCGATCAGTTGAGTGACATCTTTGACCAGTTGGCCGCCGGTGGAGCCAAATCGTCCAAGAAGGGCGGGGAGCTTAAGCTCGGTGTCTCCACTCTGCCTCCTCTGCCCAAGGATTGCACCGACCGCAACAGAACCTCGCCTTTTGCTTTTACGGGCAACAGGTTCGAGTTCAGGATGGTCGGATCGACACAATCGACGTCGGGGCCCATGTTTGTGCTCAATACAATCGTAGCCGATGTGCTTGGTGATATAGCGGATGAGCTGGAGAAAGCCGATAATGTGAAGACAGCGGCTCAGAAAATACTAAAGCAAATTGCGACCGAACACCGAAAGATCATATTCAACGGTGACAATTACACCGAAGACTGGGTCGACGAAGCAAAGAGGCGCGGATTGCCCAACATCCAATCGACTGTAGGCTCGCTCGAAACCATTATGGACAAGGAAAACGTCGCTGTATTCAAGAAACACGGTGTCCTGACCGAAGCGGAGTTGAATGCGCGTACCGAGATACTGCTCGAGGCGTACGGCATGTCCATCAATATCGAGGCGACGACCATGCTGAATATGGCCAAACGCCAGATATTGCCGGCGTGTATTGAGTATTCATCCGTGTTGGCCAGCGCCGTCGGCGCGGTGAGCTCCGTCGGTGTCGAGGCAGGTCCCCAGAGAGAATTGCTGGAAAACGTTTGCGGCCTGCTTGCGACGATGAAGAATGATATCTCCCGGCTCGAGAAGGGCGTCGCCAAGTCCAAGAAACTCACCGACATACCCAGGCGGGCCAGACACCATAGAGATGAGATCATTCCAGCGATGCAGGCATTGCGAGCAACAGCCGATGAGCTAGAAACAATGGTCGATGCAGATCTGTGGCCCATTCCGACCTATGCGGAGATGCTGTTTCTGAGGTAGCGGACGTTTTTTCGACCAAATCACACACTCATGAGTCCGGCCGGCGGCGGTTGAGGCAAGGTTCTCATCACCGAATGCAGAACCAAAATAATGCCTCGATGGCCGCCGGGCCGGGCTATGACTTCAGATGGACGCATCACAGGGACTTGTCTGAGTCGAGATCCTATTATTACCAACGGAGATTCCCTTATAAGGTAAGATTATAAGGCCTATTAGTGGAATCTGAGCCCCGAATTGCGATCAACGACGTATAATCAACCTGTTGGCCGTCTCTTCTGTGTGCGGAGCTTGAAAGGGCAGTTCAAAGACTCCTGAGCGAAGCTGAGGCGGCGGCCTGTGGACAATCGAACATTGAAACAGTACGCTTGTTCTGGCCGGGCCGGCGTGACCGGTCCTGTCGGAGCGTTGCAAACAGGTGTTGGATGGCAAGAAGATTGAAAGATGCCGGGTTATATGAGGTTCGGCGCGAACACGACGCCTGCGGTATCGGTGCAGTTGTAAACATCTCGGGTCGGCGGGATCATTCAATCCTGGAATACGCCAAGCAGATACTCCTGAATCTACATCATCGCGGGGCGACAGGTGCCGATGAGACAACAGGCGATGGTGCGGGCATCCTTTTCCAAATCCCGCATGAGTTCTTCGTTGCCGACTGTCGGCGACTGGGCATTTCACTGCCGGGGTCTTCAAAATACGGCGTCGGCATGGTTTTTGGCTCGAAGGACAACGACATCCGGCAACAATGTGATCGCATGCTGGAATCCGCGATCAGCCGTTACGGCATGAAGGTCCTGGGTTGGCGTACGGTGCCTTCTTCGGCCGACTGTCTCGGCCAGATTGCCCTGGAATCCGAGCCTTCGGTCAAGCAGATCTTTGTTGACGGTGCCGGCTTTGAGGGCGAAGAGCTTGAGCGGCGTTTGTATATGGCCCGCAAGAGAGCCAAGAGAAGGATAAGAGCGAAGCTGGGCGGCGACCATGAGGATTTCTATGTCACCTCGCTCTCTTGCAGGACAATTTGCTACAAGGGCATGTTCATGGCCTGGCAGTTGTTCGCATACTATCCGGACCTTGCCGACGAGCGCGTCAAGTCTGCCCTTGCGGTTGTTCACCAGCGTTACAGCACGAACACCTTTCCGAGCTGGCGCCTTGCACAGCCATTCCGTTGCATCGCCCACAATGGAGAGATCAACACCCTTAGCGGCAACCGCAGCAGCATGCGGGCGCGCGAAACGAAAATGGCCAGTGAACTGTTCGGTGATGATATCAGCGACCTGCTGCCCGTTCTGTCTCCCGAAGACAGTGACTCGGCTTGCTTCGACAGCACGCTCGAACTGCTTGTTCGCGCCGGGCGCAGCATGCCACATTCGATGATGTTGATGATCCCGGAGGCATTCGGGGCGAAATATCACATCAGCACGGCAAAGCGGGCGTTTTACGAGTATCACGCCTCTATGATGGAGCCCTGGGACGGGCCCGCTGCGATGGTGTTCACCGACGGACGCATTGTCGGCGGGACCCTGGATCGCAACGGCTTGAGGCCGTGCCGGTACCTCGTGACGACAGACGGCCTGGCGATCCTCGCCAGCGAGGCAGGCGTGGTTGAATTCCCGCCTGAAAAGATACGCAAGAAGGGGCGCCTGCGCCCGGGACACATGTTCCTGGTCGACACCGTCGAGGGCAGAGAGATCTCTGACAACGAGATAAAGAGCAAGGTAGCCCGTCGAAAGCCCTACCGTAGATGGTTGGAGGAAAACAGAATCGAGCTTCGCGGCCTGTTTGATGCGCCCAAGCTCGTGCGCAGTGACCCCGAGACCATCGCCCAGAGAATGCGGGCATTCGGCTACACGAGCGAAGAGCTTCGAATGGTTCTTACGCCGATGGCAGTTGACGGCCAGGAGCCCGTGGGATCGATGGGCAATGACACACCGCTGGCGGTCTTGTCGGACAGACCCAAACTGCTATTCAATTACTTCAAGCAGCTTTTTGCGCAGGTGACAAACCCGCCGATTGATCCACTCCGCGAAGGGCTGGTCATGAGTCTGATGATGTTCACCGGCAAAAGGCCGAATATTCTGCAGGAGACTGCTCAACATTGCAGGCAGCTCAAGCTGCCGCATCCAATTCTGACCAACGAAGATATCGAAAGGCTGCGGACGGTCAGTCGTGACGACTTTAAGGTTGCCACCGTCAGGGCCGTTTTCGAACCGGACAGCAGCAGTGCCGGTGACAGCCTTCGCCACGGGCTGGATTCGCTTACCGACGCTGCGGAGAAGGCCGTCAAGGACGGTGCCTGCCTGATCGTTATCAGCGACCGTGACAGTTCCGAGACTAACGTGCCTGTCCCTTCGCTGCTGGCCACCGCCGCGGTCCATCGCCGCCTGCTGAACAATGGGCTTCGTGGCGAAGCGGGCCTGATTGTCGAGAGCGGCGAGCCGAGAGAGGTCATGCACTTTTGCCTCTTGTGCGGTTATGGCGCCAATGCGATCAATCCGTACCTGGCATTCGAGTCGCTGGATGAGCTGCACCGTCGGGGTGAGCTGCCCGGCGAGATCGAGCCGATTCAGGTTGCCGACAACTATATCGCCGCGATCAAAAAGGGCATCCTGAAGACTATGAGCAAGATGGGGATCTCCACGCTTCGCAGCTATCACGGCGCTCAGTTGTTCGAGGCTATTGGCCTGAGCAGCTCTCTCGTCGATGAGTACTTCACGGGGACCAGTTCCAGAATCAGCGGCATCGGTCTTGAAGAGATAGCTCAAGAGGCTCTTGCCCGCCGTGAATCGGCGTTTGGTGAGCGCCCGGTCGGATCTCTCGATCTGGATTTCGGCGGTGAATATCATTTCAGGCAGACCGGCGAGCAGCATCTGTGGAACCCGACTACCGTTTCCCGCCTGCAACACGCCGTGACAAATGATGACGCGACGGCGTACGCCGACTACGCCAAAGCGGTTAACGACCAGTCTCGGAAGCTGTGCACGCTGCGCGGGTTGTTCGAGTTCACAGGCGGTGAGGCGATAGCCCTCGATAAGGTCGAGCCGGCCGACGAGATAGTCAAGAGATTCTGCACCGGCGCGATGAGCCACGGCTCGATAAGCAAAGAAGCACACGAATGCATGGCCGTTGCGATGAACCGCCTGGGCGGTATGAGCAATACCGGTGAGGGCGGCGAGGATCCGTCGCGCTATGTTCGCCACAGCAGCGGTGATTCGAAGAATTCTGCAATCAAGCAGGTGGCCAGCGGCAGGTTCGGTGTCACCATAGACTACCTTGCTCACGCAAGAGAGCTTCAGATCAAGATGGCCCAGGGGGCCAAACCCGGCGAAGGCGGCCAGTTGCCGGGACATAAAGTGACCGAAGAAATCGCTGCGATGCGGCACTCGACACCCGGCGTAACACTTATCTCGCCGCCTCCTCATCACGACATATATTCGATAGAGGATTTGGCTCAGCTCATCTACGATCTTAAGTGTGCTAACCCGGGTGTGAAGGTCTCTGTCAAGCTCGTCGCCGAAGTAGGTGTCGGAACAATAGCCGCCGGTGTCGCCAAGGGTAACGCCGACGAGGTTCTAATCAGCGGCCACGACGGTGGGACCGGCGCAAGTCCGCTCTCTTCGATAAAACATACCGGTTGTCCCTGGGAGCTTGGTTTGGCTGAGACACAACAGGTGCTCCTGATGAATGGCCTGCGGGATCGAATAAGACTCCAGGCCGACGGTCAGATGAAGACCGGCAGGGACGTTGTGGTGGCGGCGCTTCTGGGGGCCGAGCGGTTCGGATTTGCAACGGCGGCCCTCGTGACGCTGGGGTGCACGCTGCTGCGAAAGTGTCATCAGGGCGCGTGCCCGTTCGGGATTGGCACGCAGGACACCAAGCTTCGAGAGCGATTCGCGGGCAAACCTGAGTACATCGAGCGATTTATGCACTTTGTGGCCCGGGAAGTACGACAGATCATGGCCGAACTGGGCTTTCGCAAATTCGAAGAGATGGTGGGCCGGGTCGACAAACTCTCGATAAGCCGGGCCATTGATCACTGGAAGGCACAAGGTTTGGATCTGTCAGCCATCTTTCATCAGCCTAAGATCGGCGCCGGCGAAGCGCTGCGGCAAGTCAATCCCCAGCCTTGCAAGACCGGAGACAGCCTCGATTGGGACGTCTTGAAGAAAGCCAAGCCGGCAATCGAGAACGAAGAGAAGACCGTCATCGAGATGCCGATTCGCAATACGGATCGTACGGTAGGGGCTATTCTGAGTAATCACATAGTCCGTAAGTTTGGCCCCAGGGGGTTGACCGATGGTACGCTGGAAGTGGTTTGCCGTGGCTCGGCAGGCCAAAGCTTCGGCGCGTTTCTGGTTTCGGGTGTAACCCTGAGACTCATCGGCGAGAGCAACGATTATCTGGGCAAGGGGCTCAGCGGCGGGCGGATCGTAGTCCGGACGCCCGATGATTCACCGTTTGCAGCCCACGAGAATATTATCGCGGGCAACACGCTGCTCTACGGGGCCACCTCAGGAGAAGTCTTTATCAACGGGGTCGCCGGAGAGCGCTTTGCCGTACGCAACAGCGGTGCCACGGCGGTCGTCGAAGGTGTCGGCGACCACGCGTGTGAGTACATGACAGGCGGAGTCGTCGCCGTTCTGGGCCAGACCGGCTGTAATTTCGCTGCAGGTATGAGCGGCGGCATAGCATACGTCCTCGACGAAGTGCAGCTTTTCGATACGCTCTGCAATCTCGATATGGTTGAACTTGAGAATGTCTGGCGGCCGGCGGATAAGCAGTTGTTGCGCGACCTGATCGAGCGTCACTTAGAATGGACGCAAAGCGATCGTGCTAAGCATATTCTGGACGCATGGCCGGACATGGTGGGGAGGTTCGTGAAAGTCATTCCGATAGACTACAGTAAGGCCCTCGAGAGAATGCGGACAGCTGAACAGCGCGATACCGAGACGACCCCCGCGACCGAAGAGGTATTTCAATGGGCGAAGTAAAAGGTTTTCTAAAATTTAATCGACAGGATGTGGGACATCGTCCTGTCGCCGAGCGGATCCGCGACTTTGCGGAAACAGATCTGCCGCTAACGCCCGATCAAATCCAGCGGCAGGCGGCCAGGTGCATGGATTGCGGAATACCGTTCTGTCATGGCGCGGGTTGTCCGCTCGAGAATTCCATACCGGACATGAATGAGCTTGTGCACCGAAACCGCTGGAAACAGGCATGTGAATATCTTCATTCGACCAACAACTTCCCGGAAATTACCGGTCGGGTCTGCCCAGCTCCGTGTGAAACCGCCTGTACGCTTTCTATCAACGACCAGCCCGTGCTGATCAGACATATTGAGTATCAGATCATAGAGCGCGGATTCGAAGCCGGATGGATAGAACCGCTGCCCGCCTTGCGGCGAACGGGAAAGAAAGTTGCTGTGATAGGGTCGGGCCCGGCAGGTTTGGCCGCCGCCCAGCAGTTGGCGCGCGTTGGCCATGACGTCGTCGTTTTCGAAAGGAATGAGCAGGTCGGAGGCTTGCTGCGGTACGGCATCCCTGATTTCAAACTCGAAAAGCGCGTCATCGATCGCAGGCTCGAACAACTGGGGGCCGAAGGTGTCGAGTTCCAAACAGGTGTCGATGTCGGCGAAGACATCTCAGCGCGCTATCTGCGAAAGATGTTCGATTGTGTCTGCCTGGCGATGGGGGCCGGCCAGGGCCGCGATCTCGATGTGCCCGGCAGGAAACTGCAAAACGTTGTGTTCGCAATGGAATACCTTTCGGCGCAGAACAAGACCTGCTCGGGCGAGCCGGTGGATCAAGCCGACGTCGTCACGGCCAAGGATAAAGTCGCAGTGGTGATCGGCGGTGGTGACACCGGAAGCGACTGTGTGGGAACGGCCCGCCGTCAGGGAGCTGAAAAGATCTATCAGTTGGAGATTCTGCCCAAACCTCCGGAGGCTCGGCCTGTTGATACACCCTGGCCCATGTGGCCTCGAATCATGCGGACGACCTCGTCACATGAGGAAGGTTGCGAGCGAAGGTGGGGTGTAATGACCAAAGAATTTGCAGGCGATCAAGACCGGTTGGAACGTTTGAGCTGCTGCCAGGTCGAATGGACGAAAGGCCCCGACGGCTGGAAGATAGAGGAGCTGCCCGACACCGACTTTGTCCTAGAAGCTGACCTTGTGATCTTGGCGATGGGATTCGTGCACGTTGTCCACGACGGGCTGATCAGAAACCTGGGCGTGCAGCTCGACGAAAGGGGCAATGTGGCAGTCCGCGATTTCCAGACCAGTGAGCCCTGGATATTTGCCTGCGGTGATGCTGCCAGCGGTGCTTCGTTAGTCGTCAGCGCGATCAACAGCGGCCGTCAGGCCGCCGCGGCCATCAACCGATGGCTAGGCTGAAGCGGGCCTCTGATTACTTTTGCCGGCTACTGCTCCTGTGCAACTTTGCATCGGGTGTCACTTAAAGAGCGCCGGTGATGTTGCTTGGGTAAATTCGAGGTAGAGAAATACTGCAGGATGTCCTGTCTGTTCAGGTGAGTGGATTAGTCTAACGGGAGAGCCGGGCCCGTTGGGAAAGCTGATGCTCCCAGTTCTCCGGATAAGCGTCAACAAACGATAACCGCACCTGCTGCTCTTGGTTTTCAGCTTGAAGAATCGACTTCTCGGAACTCCGTGTCACTTGGGCTTGTCGACCGACACCACATCCTGCACAACATAAAATCACAGCACACAGGCAAAATTTCATTGCGTGCTCTAACACCACAGTCTCTCCCATGCGCTGTCACAGATGAACTTATGCAATGCCATAATGCAATTTTACGTCGAAACTACAGGTGAGTCAACGCCACCGGCCTCTTGCGGGGAGCCTCAGAACGCGCCGGCCAGATTGCGTGAAATCGGGTCTGCTGCATTTACATTTTTCCCATAATTGAGACCATCCAAGAAAAAGACCAATGATGAAAATTAAAAGGTGACTACATGCAAACACAGCAGCGACACTTCAACCAAAATCCCTGCAATAAATTCTCAATTGCAGGAAAAACTCTGTGGCGATTTGCAGCAAAAAAAATGAAAAAAAGCGAAAAAAAAACCATGCGTTGGAACCGCGGAAAGTGCAATTAAATGTCCTTTGTTCCTCTCACCACGGTCCCGCCCTTTTTCTGTAGCCGAGGAGTCTGCATATTCGGGCGGATTGCCGCCTCGAGTAGACGTCCTTGATTGCTGCAAACCAGTTGCTTATAGTATGATCAGGTGCTTCGACCTACGCGCCGGTAGAGACTTTACGTGCCGGACAATCTTGTGCAGTCAAGCTGCCGAGTCGAAATCCTCGGAGGTGTCCACACAAATCACGGCAGGCCGCTGTGGTATACCGCTGCATATCCCTACGTCAAAACCAATGGTGCCGAGGTTTCAATCATCATGCGCTTCATGCAGGGCGAGCGCACATACGAGACCCACATTCAGGACGATGGAGAAGGCCGGGCAGAGACATTTGCGTCCTGGGACTTTCCGGAAATCGGAACCGGCAAGTCTGTCGAAAGAATCGTGACGCTATACATAAGGCTATCGCCGACGAAAGGAATGAGGCGGGTCTCAGTTCGTGGGGCGATACCACAGCGACTTCCAGTAGGCCCGATCAAGGGCGTAGGCGTCGAGAGGATCGGTCTTGGGGTTGCAGTCCTCCGGTAGTATTCCGTACTTCTTCATCTCGCGGACGTAATGCTCGCCGGGCCGGAAACCGGGCATGTCGAACCGTTTGCGCCGGTCCAGGTCTCTTTTCAAGCGGCGGATGTTGGCCAGCAATTTCTGATAATCCGGATCGTCCGTATCGGCGAAAACGTCAGCATCGTTGCCACCTTCCCGCCGTGGTGATTTCGGTTTGCACAAGGCATAGCCTCCAGCCTCTTTCGCCAAAGGGGCCAGCAATGCCAGCGATTCTTCCGGCCTGGTCAGGTTGTACAGTAACTCCACATTGACGGGAAATCTCTTGCCGTGACAGCTCGCACAACAACCGCTCTTGTCGGCGAGCAAATCCTCATTGAGCTGCTGTATGCCGACCATGCCCGTTCCCAGGGCTGCGTACGTGCCGGCATAGGGGGCGCCGGATTCGATCCAGTAGCGGACATAATCTATCTCGCGCTGCGTCAGTTCGGCCTGGTAATGGCTGCCGTCAATAAACTCCATCAGCCGGCTGGCCGACGTGCCGATCGCGCGTGGCGGCAGATTGCTCTCGGCGGCGTCCTTGCCATGACTGACGTAGCCGCTCATCAGAGTCACATAGGAATGCGAATATGTCGGACCGCGGTCGCCGGTCAAAACCAGTTGGCCCTCGCGCTTATCATAGTCGTGGCAGGACGTGCAATGCTTGTCGAGGATCGGCTGTATATCACGGGGGAAATCGAACACATTGGGGATTCCAGCGATCGGCTCGATCCGGCTGGGCTGCCTTTGCATAGCCATCAGCGTGGGGCGGGACTTGTCGCGGGCGGCATTGGTTCGGTTCTCATGACAGCCGGTGCAACTGGTCACCTCGCCGGGCATGACCGTCAGGAAACTCTGCATCCGCTTGACCGACATGTCGTTCTCATCCAGCGCCACGAAAAACAAACTGCGCAGAGCTGGCACTTCCATGTAGGCTGAGCCGTCCGGCTCGACCGGGACGGTTCCGAGTATGCGAGGCAGGGTGAAGGTTCCGCCCAGGCTGATAGGCTCCATAGTGCCCGAATGATTGATCGGTTTGGGCAGGGTCTCGAGGACGAGCAGCTTCTTGATCTGGCCCTTTCTCACGCTGCCCATATTGCG
>Ga0111166_1068_pt1 | contig 14730 bp, 12 predicted proteins | sample DeeMarSeWOR28_12_FD_80267 | JGI IMG/M metagenome (GOLD analysis project Ga0111166, IMG submission 80267) | Thiotrichales bacterium SG8_50
ACTTCGATACGCACGCGGTTCTGCTGTCGTTCGCCGATATCACCCTGCTTACCATGCTGATGCACTCGAGCGGCGGTCTCGCGAGCGGCGTCGGGTTACTTTTGATCGCCGCGATCGGCGGTGCGAGCCTTATGCTCGGGCGAAAGCTCACGCTGTTCTATGCCTCGCTCGCGGCGATTGCCGCCCTGCTCGAGCAGGGCTGGGAGTTGATTCACGATGCCGTCGCGGGCGTGAGTATCGCGGGAACAGACTCGCTGCAGGGTTTCCCGATTGCCGGTCTCTTCGGTGTCGGTCTCTTTGCCACAGCCTTTGTTGGACAGTCGCTCGCCACGCGGCTGCGGGCGACCGAAGCGCTGGCCGAGCGCCGCGGCGTCGACGCGGCCAACCTGGCCCAAATGAGTGAGCTGATCATTCAGCGCATGCAGTCCGGTGTCATGGTGTGCGAGGCAAGCGGCCAGGTTCGCAAAGCCAACGAAGCAGCAGTGAAGTACTTGGGAATCCCAGCTGGCGTGGCGGGAAAGACCAATGTCAACGAGATCTCCCCTGACCTCGCAGCGCAGTTGGTGCAATGGCTTGGCAGCGCCGCCGGGGAGCAGCGCGCGCCGAAGATCTTCCGTTCGCAGGCCGGCTACACGCTCCTGCCTCGTTTCATGCCGGTCGGCGATACCGATGCACGTAAGAGCGGGTCGCTGGGGCGCCGCAGCCCGGTGGCCGGGGTGGTGGTGTTCCTGGACGACATGGTGGTCCTCAAGAAGCAGGCCCAGGAACTCAAGATGTCGGCGCTCGCGCGACTTACCGCGAGCATCGCGCACGAAATCCGCAATCCATTGGGGGCTTTGAGCAACGCCGCCCAACTGCTGTCGGAATCCAGCGGCACAGTGAGGCCGAACAAAAGCGCCTGCTGAAGATCATCGATGAGCAGACGCGGCGCATGAATGTCATCGTGCAGAACGTCACACAGCTCAGTCGCCGCGACCGGGTGAATGCCACTCGCATGGTGCTCGATCATTGGCTCAAGGACTTTGTCCGCCAGTACTGCGAGACCTTGTTCGTGCCCCAAGGTACCTTTGCTGTGGTCTGCCCGCACCGTTTACGGGCACGCCGCTACTCAAACTACAGGGCAGCACCGATAAGGATGGCCGACCCTGTTTGGACGTGATCGACTGGGGTTCGGGCGTGCCGCCGGAGGTGGCGGACAGCATCTTTGACCCCTTCTTCACGACCAGCCCGAAGGGAACCGGGCTTGGCCTGTATATTGCTAGGGAATTGTGTGAAGGAAACGGCGGCTCTCTTGATTACTTCCCCGGTGACGGGGGAGTCGGGAGCCGTTTCCGCGTGACCTTTGCCCGTGCAGAGGAATGCTCTGAAAGCATCGCGATATGAGCAAGGCCAAGAACCAGATCCTTATCGTCGACGACGAACCGGACATCCGCGAGGTGCTGGAACTAACGCTCGGGCGCATGAATCTCGAGACCCGTTCGGCCGCTAATGTCGGCGATGCCAAACACCTGCTCGCCGAGTTCAAGTTCGACCTGTGCCTGACCGATATGCGGTTGCCGGACGGCAACGGCATCGACCTTGTGCGATTCATTCAGGAGAACTACCCCTATCTGCCGGTCGCCGTTATCACGGCGTTCGGAAACATGGAAACCGCGGTTGCGGCCCTCAAGGCCGGCGCTTTTGACTTTGTATCGAAACCCCTCGACCTGAATGACCTACGCAACATCGTTCGCTCGGCCCTGCGCGTCGGCCACGGCGGCGGCGCACCCGTGCCGGCAGCGCCGGTGGCGAGCGCCTCCGAGCCGGTCACGGCCGCTTCTGGTGCCCGCCGACTGTTGGGGGAATCGGAACCAATAAAGAAGGTCCGCGCCATGATCGAGCGTCTCGCCCGTGGCCAGGCGCCTGTCTATATCAGCGGCGACTCAGGCACAGGCAAGGAGCTGGTGGCGCGCCTTATCCACGAGCTTGGGCCGCGAGGCGACCGCCCGTTTGTGCCCGTAAATTGCGGTGCCATCCCGGAAGCCCTGATGGAAAGCGAGTTTTTCGGGCATAAAAAGGGAAGTTTCACCGGAGCGGTTCAGGACAAGGACGGGCTCTTCAAGGCCGCGGACGGCGGCACACTCTTTCTGGACGAAGTGGGCGATCTGCCGTTGCCCATGCAGGTGAAGCTCTTGCGCGCCATCCAGGAGCGGTCTGTTCGGCCGGTCGGCGCGCAAACCGAGATCAAAGTCGATGTCCGTATCCTCTCAGCTACCCACAAGGACTTGCACAGCCTGGTCCAACAAGGGCGCTTCCGTCAGGATCTGTACTACCGGCTCAATGTCATCGAGTTGCATATCCCGCCGCTGCGCGAGCGCTCGGACGACATCCCGCTGCTAGCCAACCACGTGTTGGCGCGACTCGCAGCAAGCCTCGGAATGAAGGTTCCACATCTTACTGACGATGCGCTGACAGTTCTGAAGCACTACGGCTTTCCGGGCAATGTCCGCGAACTGGAAAACATCCTGGAACGGGCACTCACCCTCTGCAATGGTGACGAGATTTCGGCGCCGGACCTGCACCTGCCTGTTTCCGGGAACGGACAGGACGAGTCCGAGGCGAACGGGACATACCAGTCCGGCGGCGAGCGCTCACTCGATGATTATCTTGAACAAGTGGAGCGCCAGGCGATCGAAGCAGCGCTTGGCAAGACCAACCAGAACAAGACAGCCGCAGCCAAACTGCTGGGAATCAGCTTTCGGGCATTGCGCTACAAACTTGAAAAGCTTGGCATTGAGTAATCTATAAAATGTGGATAAGCCTGTGGATATCTCTATCTCGTGCCAGATTCTGACTGTTCCAATCGGTGTTCCGCCAAGAATCTCTTGCTGCTATCGATTAAGGTGAGTGGTGCTGGGTGGAATGCTATTCGTTCAAGCTGCCGGATCTAAATGGGATTTTCTGGTCCGACAGACGCACCCGACGGATGGCACGGGAAGTGCATACATGTAGGGGTGCTTGTGGTAAAAAGCCGGGCTCGACGGGCGCATGGCGTGATTTGACTGGTCCCAGAGCTCTGCTAATTCGTTAACGGATAGAGGTAGTCCCGGAAAGCATCGGCCCGGCAGGGAAGTCGGGGCAAATGCGAACACGGTCCCAGATTGGAACTGGGCCGGTTTTTTCCGGGACGCCCTCGTCGCAACAAAACATGACTGGAGGTTTTTGAAATGAAGACGTTGCAACGTGGTTTTACACTGATCGAACTGATGATCGTGGTAGCGATCATCGGCATTCTGGCGGCCATCGCGGTTCCGGCCTACCAGGACTACACCATCAAGTCGCGCGTATCGGAAGGCACGTCGCTGGTCTCTGCCATTCGCTGAGGGCGTCACGCTTGGGTCGATGTACCAAACCCATGACAGCCTCGGCATCGCGGCAAGCGCGAGCTACAAGAGCAAGTACGTGTCCTATGTGTCAATTCGCGCGAATGGCATAATTGCGATCGGCTACACGAATGAGAAGACCCTGAGCCCGAAAGTTACGGGCAAGCTCCTCGTCTATGTGCCGACGAACAAGGGCGCGAACCTGCAGTGGGTGGTTTCGACGGCTAGCACGGTTCCGACCAAGTACCGCCCGAAGAACTAGTTCTCGAGTTGTTGCTACAGAACAAGGGCGGCCTAGGCCGCCCTTGTTTTTTTGTGATCATCCAGGTGGTTGCGGGAAGCCAGCGCGCCTAAAAGTACTGCGGGTCTGCGCTATAAGTAGCGTATGACAAACGAACCCTCCCGCCGCGCGAAATCACCACCCCGACCGGCAAATCCAGAGCGGCATTCCCGAGACGATTACAGGAAAGGCTCGCTTGTACCAGGCGCCTTGGCCTCAAGACTGCTGTTCCCGACGCTCTGCATCTTGTCATTTCTTGGTGCGCTCGCCTTCCTCCCGGGCGCAAGTGGCCCCTACGTATTCGATGACTACACCAATCTGCTGGAAAACATTTATGTCAAGATCCAGGCATTAAGTCCGTCCTCGCTGTGGCAGGCGGCGTTCTCGCTGAACGCCGGACCGCTGCGCCGCCCGGTCGCAATGGTCAGTTTCGCTCTCAATCACTACTTTGCTGGCAACTTCAGCAGCACCACTCCGCTCAAGCTGACGAATATCGCGATCCATGGATGCAACGGCATCCTGGTGTTGTGGCTCGCAAAGCTCATCCTCGAGCGCATTGCCGGGCTGGCTACGTCAAATTCATCGCAACTTGCGTCGGCACGGACTCGGCTGATGCTCGCGGGCTTCGTGGCGCTCGCCTGGGTTATGCACCCCATACAGCTGACGAGCGTGCTGTATATCGTTCAGCGTATGACGGAGCTCTCGGCCCTGTTCACGCTGGCGGCGATCATCGCCTATCTGCACGCGCGCGAACTGGCGCGTCAAGGACGACGTCGCCCGGCTCTGCTGCTCCTTGTTGTTGGCGCCGCCATCCTGTGGCCGCTTGCGCTGTTCAGCAAGGAGAACGCGATCCTTCTCCCCGTGTTCATCGCGATCCTCGAGTGGACACTCTTCCACAATGAGGACCCCTGGCGTCGCCTCGCGGCAATGCCGCGAACGCGGCGCACGCTGCTTATGATTGCCGGCCTCATGCTCACGCTCGTTGCAGTATTGGCGTATCTCTATGCGCAGACCGGCTACGATGTTCGAACCTTCACAATGTCGGAGCGCCTGCTAACCCAAGCGCGTGTGCTTTTCTTCTACATCGGACTGGTCGTCGTGCCGCGGCTGGACGCGTTCGGTCTCCTGCATGACGACATCGCGGTATCGACTTCGCTGCTGTCACCGTGGACCACGCTTCCCTCGATCGTCGGAATCGCGGTTCTGCTGGCGTTCGCCATTCGAACGCGCGCATCACTCCCGTTGCTGAGTCTCGGCATCCTCTGGTTCTTCGGAGGCCACCTGCTGGAGTCCACCATCTTTCCGCTTGAGATCGCTCACGAACACCGGAACTATCTCGCCAGCCTGGGGATATTGCTGGCCGCTGTCGATCCGGCGCAAAGACTGCTTGCCTTCACACGGCAACGCGTCGTCTGGATTGGCCTCGCATCGGTGTTGATTGTCCTGGGCACCGTTACCGTCACGCGCGCAAATCAGTGGTCTAGCACCCAGAGACTCTACGTGTACGAGGTCTTGCACCATCCGGATTCCGCGGGTGCCCAAGCCGGGTTCGCGAACGTGCTGCTTGCGCAAGATCGTGTAGACGAATCCATGAAAGCCATGCGACGGGCCTCGGCCCTCGCGCCGGCCGAGGCCGGCTACCTGATCAGTCTCCAAACGGTCGCCTCAATGCGCGGCAAGTCGCTCGTGGCCGAAGACAGTGAAGAGATTTCGCGCAGACTCGCGTCCGGCCCCGTGACAGCCGTCACGCAATGGGCGCTCAGCAAAGCCAGCGACTGCATCACCGATAGTTGCAGGACGCTGCAGGTTCCAATGGAAGCGTGGACCGGCATCCTGATAGGTCGAGCCGACGTGCTGAAGAACAGGAATCTGCTTTCCTACTTCTACTACTTTCATGCGCGCGCACTTCTGGCTCAGGGAAAGATCAACCCGGCCATCAGCGCCTACCGCCGATCGTATGAGATTGACACGAACTACTATCACCCGCTGTTTGACTTGGCGTATCTCTTCATGGACATGGGTCGCCCCGATCTTGCCCGACCGGTCGTTGACGAACTGCACCGGCTGAATACAAGGACCACGCACAAGCGTTCTACCGAAATCCAGCAACTTGAAGAGCGCCTCAAGCGCGCCAACGGAAATCATCTCCCCAGTGCTCCTTCGCATTAGGAACGCATTCAGGGCGCCGCAGTTCCAATACCCGGCCCTCGCCGTAGTACTGGGAACCGTCGTCTTGCTGGCCTACCTGCCCGGATTGGCCGGACCCTTCGTGCTGGACGACATCCCGAACCTCGTCCAGAACCTTGCCCTCGTTCCAACCACGCTCACCTTCGAAACCATCCAACAGGCGGCACTGTCCGGAATAAGCGGACCGCTCGGTCGACCGCTCGCCATGCTGAGCTTTGCGCTGAATGCCTTTTTCTCCCAAGGCCTCCAAAGCGCTCTCGCGTTCAAGGTAACAAACCTGGCGATTCACCTGCTGAATGCAGGGCTCGTGTATGAACTCTGCCGCCTTCTTGTCGGTCGGCTGCCGGCACCCACCCGACAGGAAGAAAGCTGGATCCCCATCGCCGTTACCGCCGCGTGGGCACTCCATCCCATCCAACTTACGTCTGTGCTGTATACCGTCCAGCGCATGACGAGTCTTTCGGCCATGTTCGTGCTCATTGGGCTCATCGTCTTCACAAGAGCCCGCATCCGATTTGCGGAAACCCCATCGCGCGGCCTGTTCCTCATGGCAAGCGGCCTTGCGTTGGGACTGATATTGGGTTGCGCAGCCAAGGAAAACGCCATCCTTATTGTGCTCTACGCCGGCATCATCGAGCTGACCATGTTTGATCGCGCGACGCTTGGAAAGCGAGCGAAGGTTCACCTTGGCGGTTTCTACGGCGTCACGGTGCTTGTTCCCATACTGGTAGGCATCGTGGCGATCGCGCTCGAACCGACACTGGTGACGGCCGAATATGAAGGACGCAACTTCACGCTAGCCCAGCGGCTACTGACGGAAAGTCGGGTACTCTGGTGGTATCTCGGGCAGCTGGCCATCCCTCGTCTGGGTGAGCTCGGACTCCACCACGACGATATTTCGGTGAGCACAAGCGTCATCCTCCCCTGGCAAACGCTTCCCGCGCTGGCCGGCATCGTAGCGATCGCGACACTGTCATGGATCGGACGCAGGCGCTACCCGGCGCTCGCATTTGCCGGCCTCTGGTTCCTCGCCGGACATGCAATGGAGTCGAGCATCGTCGGGCTAGAGCTGGCGCACGAACACCGGAACTACCTGCCATCGTTCGGCGCGGTGTTTGGTGTCGTTACTGCCCTGCGCGGACCTGCGGGAAATCCACTGTGGCGCACGTGGACATACGCCGGGGTCGCGCTGTGGATCGCATCTATTGGATTCATCACCTGGCTGCGTGCCGGCATATGGTCGAACGATGCGCAGCTGATCGTGGCGACCGCGCGTCACCATCCCGATTCCGCCAAATCTCAGGCGATGCTCGGCGAACTGCTGGCCGCTCGATACCACAGGCCTGATCTCGCGCTTGAACGATATCGCGCTGCGTCAAAACTTTCGCCAACGGAGCCGGGCTACCTGATCGATCTTGTCAGGGTCGCCTACTCGAACGCAGAATCGACCCGTTTGCCGCCGGCCGGCGCTGCTTTTCCCGGCAAGAATCAGAACGCTCCGCAGATCGATCCGGCCAGCGGCGGCGATCCGGCCCGTACTACCATGACGCATGCCCAGTTGGACAACCCGAACAACGCCGAGTCGCTGGCCAGGCTGTCAGACCGAATTGCGACTCAACTTCACTCCGGACCCATCACTGCCCATACCATCCGCTCTCTCGTGGCGACCGCACAATGTTCCCTTCAAGGCACCGGCGCCTGCCGCGCAGTTTTGCCGGAGGTCGTCAAATGGCATCACGCCGTCATACTAAACGTTCGCGCGAAGGCGCGCTGGCGCCGCACCGCTGTATTTAGCCTGTTTGATGTGACTTTCGACACCGCTGATTACGCTGGCGCACTGGCTGCAGCGGATGCCGGACTCCAACATGAGCCCGACTCCGTGGACTACGGGTTGATGCGTGCCGATGCGCTCATCGCGCTCGATCGCAATGATGAAGCCCGGCAACTGCTCGCACAGGTTAAGCACGATGCGATCTCGGCAGACCAGGCCAACTCGATCTCTGCGTTACAGACCAAAATCGACCGGCGCCGCAACCAATCAGCGCCGCATCGGCGCGGCTCCGCGAAATAGCTTATGAGGCTGCTGGCAAATCGCGGCGACGTGAGACTCCGCCAAGTGCTCGCAACGTGCTTAATCGCCGGGGCGCTGTGTATCGCCATCGTACTCAGTTACTGGCCCGGCCTTCACGGTCCATTTGTCTTCGACGACGCCGAAAACATCACCGCTAACCCTCCGGTGGCGCTAAGCGTCCTCAACGCGACCACGCTTGCCGACGCGCTACTTGCCAATGACGCTGGACCGCTGAAACGGCCGCTTGCCTCTCTGACTTTTGCGCTGAATCACTTCTTCGCTGGTGATTTCGAGAGCGCCTTTCCGTTCAAGGTCACCAACGTCGCGATTCACATCGTCAATAGCTGGCTCGTCTATGCCCTCGTTCTCGCCCTGCTGGGAGTGGCGCGCAACACGTCGGAATGGAGCAGGCGAGATCGCGCGATCTTCGCGTGGCTGTGTGCCGCAGCCTGGGCGCTACATCCGATTCAGCTCACAAGCGTGCTCTACGTCGTACAGCGAATGACGAGCCTCGCCGGCACATTCGTGCTCGCGGGCCTGTTGGCGTTCGTCTACGGGCGATCACGCCTGACTGACGATCCGGGTCGCGCCACATGGTGGATGACTGCGGGCCTGGTCGGCGGCACATTGCTCGGGATCACGGCAAAAGAGACTGCGGTGTTACTGCCCGGTTATGCAATCGCAGTCGAGGTCAGCGTGTTTTCACGCACGAACCTGCCCGCGCCGTTGCGGCGACGGCTGATTTCCATCCTTGTGGCGGGTCTTGCAGTGCCCGTCGCCATCTTGGCTATCTACGTTTTCCTCAATCCCGCATTCATGACGGATAGTTATGCGGCGCGTACATTCACGCCTTACCAGCGGATCCTGACTGAAGCACGGGTCTTGTGGCACTACCTCGGGATGCTGGTCTATCCGCTTCCCTCGCAGTTCGGCCTGTTCCACGATGCCATCACCCCCAGTACGGGACTCTTCAGCCCGCTTACCACGTTGCCGGCAGTCGTGGGATTGGCCGCGGGCGCGATTTGGGCGCTCCTCCGTGCGAATCGTCACCCATTGGTAAGTCTCGGGATCTTGTGGTTCCTCGTCGGCCACAGTCTTGAATCGGGCTTTATCGGTCTCGAGCTCGCTCACGAACATCGCAACTACCTACCGAGCATGGGGCCCGTCCTGGCGGCCGCCAGCGCCTTGGGGTTCGCCCGATTCGGCCAGGGCGTGCGCTCCACAATCAAGCTGCTCGCTCCCTTACTGCTTTGTCTGGCACTGGGACTTGGTACCTGGATCCGATCTGGAACCTGGTCCGACGTAGTCACGCTGGCCTTGACCACGGTCCGATATCATCCGGACTCTCCACGTGCCAATGATTTTGCGGCGCGCGTGAGCCTCAATCAGCAACATGATCTGGTAAACGCTTTGCGCTACACCGAGCGTGGGCTGCTGCTAAGACCCAAGGAGACCGGCTTCCATCTCGACCTCCACTTGTTGCTGGCGATCCTCGCCGACGAAATGGAGCCCGTTCTCAATCAGCACCGACGCGATGCACCCGACGAGCAGTCCGTCGTGGTCAAGTCCGCGGGCCTGGACTATCCTCTCTCGGCCACCTACCAGCATCGCCGCTGGATCCTTGAGCACCCCCATTCCCGTGATCGCGTCCTCCAGAATCTGCTCGCCAGCGAAACATTGTCCGTGCACGCGGTGGTTTCGCTCGAATCCATGCGCCAGTGCGTGTCGAATCCGGCATCCAAGTGTGCATCGATGCTTGATTACGTGCTTGCGTGGCACAAGCTGGCGGCTGAGAACCCACGGACCTCGCGCACCTATCGTGCGGTGATTGCGGCCGGGGCGGCCCGGCTTGCCGCAAGCCGCGGGAACTATGATGTCGCGCTTTCCTATATACAGCGCGCCGCCTCGCTGGCCCCGAATGAGCTTTCTTATCACATCGGCGAAGTCGAGTACCTCACCCGTCTCGGTCGGTTGAGGGAAGCAATCCAGCGTCGAACTGAAATCGACCAGCGCGCCTGGCCACGCGCCATGCTGGCGGCGAATCGCGCCAGCCTTGAATCGGTCGATCAACTGCGCAGATCCGGGGCACCCGAAGGTGTCTCGCACTCTGCGAACCCCTCGGATTCCGGGCTACAATGATTCCAGCCGCTTGTCCCGATGGCGACCATCAATAATCCTCGCAACCATGAGCAACCCCGACAAACACCCAGCACTGTCAATCGTCTTGCCGGCCCGAAATGAGGCCGACGGTCTTCGCCGTGTCTTGCCGGCCCTGCAGCAACAACACCCCGATGCCGAGATTGTCGTTGTCGATGATGGTTCGGTCGACGAAACCGTATCAGTCGCGACCGAGCACGGTGCGCGGGTTATCAAACATGCCTACGGAAAGGGCAACGGCGCGGCAATCAAGACCGGAGCCCGTGCAGCAAAAGGCCAAGTGATTGTGTTCATGGATGCCGATACCCAGCACTCTCCGGAACACGTCTCACAACTTCTGCAGCAGTTGTCCTCCGGATACGACATGGTCGTCGGGGCGCGCACCTCGGGCTCACAGGCAGGGATGCACCGTGCTATTGCGAACCGCCTATACAACAGACTCGCGAGCTGGATGGTTGGACAACCGATCCCGGATCTGACCTCCGGCTTCCGCGCCGTGTCGGCCGCGAAGTTCCGCAAGTTCCTGCACCTGCTTCCGAACGGCTTTTCCTATCCGACCACGATCACAATGAGTTTCTTCCGGGCCGGCTACAGTGTGGCGTATGTCCCTATTGTCAGTCCGCGCCGGATTGGCCGAAGCCATGTTCGAATACTGCGCGACGGCATCCGCTTTCTTCTCATCATCTTCAAGATCGGAACGCTCTATTCGCCATTAAAAATCTTTTTGCCCATCAGCCTGAGCTTTTTTCTGACCGGGGCCGGCTACTATGCTTATACCTACCTCACCTCACAGCGATTCACGAACATGAGCGCACTGTTGCTGGTCACGGCAGTGCTTGTCTTTCTGATCGGTCTCGTGTCAGAACAGATTACGGCACTGCATTACCGCGACACTGACCAATAGTTGCTCGATGAGCCCGGGTCACCCTTCGATATTTGATGATGTTGTCGCGCCTGCGCCGCGCTACCTGATGCGGCTGGCCGTGCTGGAACAGATGCTCGGCACGCTGCGCGAACCCCCCGCTCGATTTCTGGAAATCGGTCCAGGGTTGGGCGATGTCAGTCTTTACCTCTCGCGGCGGTTTCCGGATTCCATCGGCGACTTGATCGACTTCTCACCCGATTCTACCGCCCTGCTACGCAAGCGCCTGGGTCAAACACCTCGCCTGCGGGTATTGGACGGCGATTTCCAGGAACTGCCGGATTCCGGCGGTTACGACTTGATCGTCGCGTGCGAGGTGTTCGAGCACCTGAACGATGACCGTCCGGCATTTGCCGCGGTCCACCGGCTGCTTCGGTCGGGAGGCCACTTTCTGTTCTCGGCGCCGGCATTCATGCGAAAGTGGCAACGCGTCGACGAATACGCCGGTCACGTGCGTCGATACGAACGTCGCGAGCTACTCGAGAAGTTCACGAGTGGATCATTTCGCGTCGACCAGCTGCATTGTTACGGATTCCCGATCACCGCGCTCTCCTTTCCTCTGCGGCAGCTGTATTATCTCCGGCGAAACCGCGCCGAACACCTTGACGCGCTGGCGGCAACCCGGCGCAGCGGGGTCGATCGATCGCTCGCCCGAAGCTTTCGTCACCTGCCCTGGGCAACGCTATTGCGGCCCTTCTTCTTTGTGCAGAACCTCGCGCGCAATTCGGATGCGGGCGACGGGTTCATCGTCCTGGCGCACGCCACCTCGGCAGCGCCCGCCACCTCACCATGAATTCCAAAAGCGGGATGCCGAGCCCCCAGATAGCGGTGGTCGGCGTTCATGTCTTTTCGGATGGATACCCGAATGTCAGATTCAAGGTGCAGGGCATTCGCGACCGCTACCGCCAAGGCTACCAGGAGATCAACTACCCGTTCCGCCGACCCGTTCCACGGGCGGCCCGGACCGGCCTGCGCAAGTACCTGGCATTGGCAGTTGCGCTCATCCGCGCCATCGTCGCACATATCTATGTGGTGGCCGCCGCGATCACCAGGCGGCCGCTCGAATGCGTGTACATGCCATATCCAGCCGTGGGGCTGTTGTTCGCGTTTTCTCTTTTGCCGCGCGCTCTTCGCCCGAAACGCATTGCCGCTGACGCGTTCATTTCCATATACGATACGGTCACGGGTGACCGACGGTTGCTCACGCCGCGCAACCCAATCTCCCACCTGCTGCGGCGCATTGAATCGCGCGCCTACCGAACCGCCGACTGCATCATCGTCGATACCGAGGCCAGCGCAGACTATTTCGCAACGACGCTTGAGGTACCACGCGGCCGCTTGCGGGCGATACCGCTGAGCATCGACGAGGATGCCTATCGACCGGCCGTGCCTGCCTTGATGAATGGTCGAACGCGAGTGCTCTTCGTAGGGACCTTCGTTCCTCTGCAAGGCGTCGAAACGATTGCACGCGCGGCAATCCTGTTACGTGATCGTCCGAACATCGAGTTTGTCCTGATTGGTGACGGCCAGCGATCGCCATTGGTCGCCGCGCTGCTGAGCGAGACACCATGCCCCAACCTGACCTGGATCCGCGGCTGGCAGGACCCACGTGCGATCGCCAAGCACATCGCCGATGCGAGTATTTGTCTCGGAATCTTTGGCTCGAGCGAAAAGGCCGGACGTGTTTGGCCGCTGAAGAACTATGCCTATCTGGCTGTCGGCCGAGCTCTGATTACAGGCGACACGCGCTACGCCCGCGCGCTGGCCCAACAAACCGATGAGCCTCCGTTTGTCATGGTCACTCCCGGTGACCCGGCCGCGCTTGCATCCGCAATTGACGCGCTGGCGCGCGAGCCTGACCGGCGCCTTCGAATGGGACGCGCGGGACGGAATTACTATGAGCGGGCTCTGGCGTCGCGAGTGGGGGTGACCCTGCTTACGGAAACCTTACAACAGCTTTGCCTTCGCAACGGGCCAACGACTGCGCAAGAAAAAGATCGGCCCTAATTCAGTCAATGCTATCGGCGCCGCACTCCCGCGATACCGATCTGCCGTCGACGGATGACTCGGACCCCCGTTTGCACGGCTTGTTGTAAGCGCATCCACGCGCAGCTGATTCATTGACGCCTACCCCCCTGCAGCTGTCTTGTGCGACGGCGATCGGGTCCGCCCGCCCGAGCACCGGATACGCACCCCATAACGCCACTTGCGCCAAGCTCGTTGAGGCGCGAACCCGCTGACTTCGATGCAGACACACGAGTCTTGCGTCCCCAGATCTGAACTATACTTGCCATGGCCAGCGGCAATTGATGTCCGCTGCGACAGACCTGGCAGCCTGCGGCAAGCGCAGAACAACAACCCGATTCAACCCCCGAGATGGCGCCCTTGGTACCCGCGCAATGCGCTCCATGAAACTCTGGCTGATCGTCACAGCGAAGATCCTCGCTACCGGTGCACTGCTCTATTGGCTGCTCGCAGGCACAGATTTCCAAAACCTGGAGCGCTCGATCTCCTCGACGAACGCGGGGGCGATCACCGCTGCGGTCGCGCTGCATGTGCTGGGATTTGTGTTGGGCGGATTCCGTTGGTGGCTAGTCGCGCGAGACGCCGGAATTGATCGTCCATTTGGGGCGCTCTTTCCGAGTTACTACCTCGGCGTATTCCTCAACAACTTCCTGCCAACGGGCATCGGCGGCGACGTCGTGCGTATCGCCCACCTCAAACATCGCCAGGTCAGTCTTCGAAAACTCGTGGCATCATCTGTAGGCGACCGTATCATTGGATTGGCCGTTGTGCTCTGCACTGGCGTCACTGCGCTCTCGTTCTTCCCCGGTATCGCTCTGACACGCAGCACGCGTGTGCTCCTGATTACCGCCGTGCTAGTGGGCATCTGCCTGTTCTGGCTCGCCACCCGACCCACGGTCGGCGCATACCTCGACCACCTCGTAGTCCGGTTCAAGTCAACCAAGTGGCGCAAGGCGGGACTGCAAACGCTTCAGTTGCTCCATCGCATCCCGCAGCGAACGGGCCTGGTACTTGCGGCGGCCGCACTTTCGCTGATTGTTCAGTCCTGCATCATCAGTGCCTACTACATTCTGGCCATCAGTATCGACATATGGCAGCCGCTGTTGCTTTACTTCTTCGTCATTCCGGTCGTATTTCTGGCGGCGACGCTGCCCATTTCAATCGGTGGTCTCGGCGTGCGGGAGGGCGTGTTCGTCACCTTGCTCGTTGCGGCGGGTGTCGACAAAGCCGCCGCGCTTTCGCTCTCGCTACTCTATCTCGCGGTACTTTGGCTTTCGTCGTTGCCCGGCGCGCTCGTTCTCCTCGGCCTAGCGAAACACCCACCACCGGCGCTCACACCACATGAATGACCGCACGCGCACAATACAGGAACACTTCGACCACTTGGCGCCGGAGCTGGCGTCATGGCGCCGTCGCAATCGCTACTACCACGTCGACCAGGCGCGCCATCTGCAGCATCTGGTTGGCAAGAAGAAGCGCGTCCTGCAATTGGGCTGCGGAACCGGGGATCTGCTGGCGGCGCTAGCGCCCGAATACGGCGTTGGAATTGACATTAGTCCGGCGATGATCGCGCGTGCACGCGCGAAGCATCCGTCGCTTCACTTTGAGGAGGACGATGCCACGAGTCTGCTTAAGCTCGCGGACCAGCAGTTTGACTTCGTGATTCTGTCGGACCTTGTCGGCTACCTGGACGATATCCAGCGCTGCCTTGATCAGGTGCGACGAT
>Ga0111166_1042_pt1 | contig 14294 bp, 8 predicted proteins | sample DeeMarSeWOR28_12_FD_80267 | JGI IMG/M metagenome (GOLD analysis project Ga0111166, IMG submission 80267) | Thiotrichales bacterium SG8_50
TGAAGGATAGCGTCGGAACGGGCACTCTATTTTCCCGACGCTTTAGCTTGCGTAACATTCTGGTGGTCTTCCAGGTGGCTTTTTCTGTGATTGTATTGTCGTTTGGTGTCTTGTGCTTGCTGAGTCTACGAGCGCTTCGAGTTGCGGATCCGGGTTACGATCATAAAAGAGTGTTGGCCGTGTCCTTCGATGTCAAAGACGAATTGCCCGTCAACATCGACTTTAGAGAACTGTTCGCGCATTTGCAGGAGCGAGTGACTTCACTTCCCGACGTGCAGACCGTCAGTCTTGCATCGGGTGTGCCGTTAACGGCAACAGGACGAAGTAGAACAGGTGCCGGATACATTGAAGACTATCAAAGGCCTGTGGACAGGGACTATATCCCCTGGGATTTCATGCTGGTCGGACCGGGATATTTTCAGACGCTGGGCGTTCCTCTGTTGCGGGGGCGGGATTTTGCACCACAGGACGGCCCTGGAACGTCCAGGGTTATGGTTATTAATGAACTGATGGCGCAGCGCTTCTGGCCCGGGCAGGATCCGATCGGCAAGCACGTAGATGTCGGCGGTGGACCGCGGCAAGTGATTGGCGTTGTCAAGGCGGTCAAGTTTCGTAACATTCGAGCCAGGCCTGAACCATTGTCATTCTGGTTGCTCGAACAGCAATTGGGTGTAAAGAATATGCCGTCGCCACCGGCCGATGAATGGAACCTGCTCATCCGTACCCGGGGAGATCAACAGTCACTTGTGTCCTTATTAAAGGGGGAATTGGAATCTGCGGGCTTGACGCCGGCAACGTATAAGATAAGTAACCTTGCTGAGCGTGCCAGTGAGTTACACAATCCACAACGTGTCATCACTGCTCTTTTGAGTGTGATTGGAGCGGTGGGACTCTTGTTTGTAGCGACCGGGATTGCCGGTGTTATGGCTTTCGAGGTCAGTCAGCGAACCCGGGAGATTGGTGTACGCATGGCGTTGGGTGCCCAATGGAGGGATGTGCTGAGATTAGTATTACGCAAGGGAGCCATCCTGACAGGTATCGGATTGGGGCTTGGCCTGGGATTGAGTTGTATCCCATGTTATATCCTGACCCGCATGGTGCCGGACTTCCGCTTTGTTGACGAGTACGCCCTTTACGGCGTGCACATGTGGGATCCATTGACTTACTTCTGTGTTATACTCCTTGTGTCGTTGGTCATGCTCGCGGCCTGCTATATCCCTGCCCGACGGGCGGCAAAGATCGATCCGATGGAAGCGCTACGCTATGAGTAGTTAAAATAGAACAGAAAACAGAATACGAAAGAGATACTATGATTAAACTAAACCACATTCAAAAACGTTATGACACCAAAGCAGGATTTGTTTATGTGCTGCAACAAATCAACCTGACTATTGAAGAGGGAGAGTTCGTTACCATCATGGGCCCGTCAGGGGCAGGTAAGACGACATTGCTGAATATTATCGGCATGCTGGACGGTGAGTGGGAGGGCGAGTACTTCCTGGATGAAAATCCCGTCCACGAAATCAAGCCCAAACAACGTCTGGCCCTGAACCGCCAATACATCGGTTTTGTCTTTCAGAGCTTCAATCTGCTGGACAGCCTCACGGTGTACGAGAATTTGGAGACCCCGCTATCTTATCGCAATGTCAAAGGTCCCGAGCGGGCCAGCATTGTTTGCGACACGCTGGATCGTTTCGGCATTGTGGGCAAGAAAGACCTTTTCCCCAACCAGCTTTCCGGCGGCCAGCAGCAGCTCGTAGGCGTCGCCAGGGCAGTAGTAGCCAGCCCAAAGCTGATTCTTGCCGACGAGCCTACGGGCAACCTTCATTCGAGCCAGGGCAAGGATGTCATGAGCCTGCTCAAAAAGCTCAACCGCGAAGGCACCACGATAATTCAGGTCACGCACAATGAAAGCTATGCCGCCTATGGCAATCGCATCATCAAGCTCAAAGACGGCTGGCAGGACGGCGAGATAATCACTGCCCAATCGCTGGGAAAGGAGTGAGCTATGACATCTCTATGGCATGACATACGTTATGGTCTCCGAATGTTGAGGAAGAGTCCGGGCTTCACAGCCATCGCCTTGATTACTCTGGCTATCGGCATCGGTGCCAACACGATAATGTTCAGCATAGTAAATGCACTGGTCTTTAGGCCGGTACAGGTCACGGAGCCCGAGAAGCTGGGATGCTGCAAGATTCATAACTTCGGGATCCTCGGAATGATGCCCTATTCCGCTTATCAGACAATACGTGACGACAGTCCGGTATTTAGCAATCTAATGGTCCAAGACAGTGGTTTGGAATATGTTACTCTGGCGCATGGGCAGAAGGCAAGACAGGTCTGCGGGATGTTCGTTTCGGCCAACTACTTCTCCTTCCTGGGCCTTACGCCTGCATTTGGACGTGGTTTTCTGCTTGAGGAGGAACACCAGGGTGCGCCCTCTGTTGCAGTCCTGAGTTTCCGTGCCTGGCAGCGGCTGGGCGCCGATCCGGAGATGGTAGGTCAACAAGTACGCGTCAATGGCGTATCCTGTGAGGTCATCGGTGTAGCGCCGAAGGGATTCACCGGTGTCACGCTCCTCAGTCCCGACCTTTGGCTGCCTCTGGGTAGCTTTCTGCCCGTGGTTCGCCTATCCCGGGGAGTGAAAAAGCCCCGCAAAGAAGTGATTGACTGGGGTTATCCCGACCTCATACCCGTGGGACGACTCAAGCCCGGTCTGAGCATGTCGGCGGCCCAGGCACAATTGCAGGTACTTACCCCTCAGCTCAAGGAGAAATATCCGAGACGATGGAAGGCGAATTGCTCGCTTTACCTTCACCAGTTGCCCAGGTTCGCCATAATGAATGACGACAGAGAGGGGGCCGCGATATCCGGCTTCAGTCTGCTCCTGATGGGGGTCTCTGCGGCCGTCCTGCTCATCGCGTGTCTTAACCTGGCGGGCATGATGATCGTTCAGGGGGCCAGGCGCCACCGCGAGATCACCGTTCGTTTGGCTCTGGGTGGAAGCCGTATTCTAATCATACGGCAGTTGCTCATTGAGTCGATGCTGTTAGCCCTGCTGGGAGGACTCTTCGGTCTTCTGCTGGCTTTCTGCAGCACAAGAACTCTGAATAGCTGGATCGCAGCTCAGCAAGGGCCTCTTGATTTCGTTGCCGCATTAAGAGTAGGATTAAACGTGCGTGTACTTTTGGTCACATTGGGTTTCTGTTTGATTGCCACCATTTTCTTCGGCCTCAGGCCGGCTCTGGCACTATCTCGCCGTGATATCGTTAGGGAACTGAAAGAATCGGGCAGTGTTACGCTTCTGTCATTCAAAAGGAAACGGGGCCGTTTATCCATGCTTTGTCAGATTGCGCTGGCCGTTGTGCTCGTAATGGGGGCGGCACTCTTTACGCGCGGTGCGATGAAAGCCCTTCGACCCAGTTCGGAATTCAGCTTTGACGGCAAGCTGCTCGTCAAGCTCGATACGTATGCCGCAGATTATGACCTTGCCCGCAGCCAACAAGTGTATGAAAATCTGGTTGACCGTTTGCGGTCGCTTCCGGGAATCCGAGCTGTCAGCCTGTCGGCCTCATTCCCCTTTGCCGAGGGCGGCCGTAGCGGCTACGGCGGGATCGTCCGCGAATACGTACCGGGCATCGAAAATGATACGGATCGCGAAAGCGGAGGGCCTCCGCGTCTGGTTAAAGGCGCCCCTGAGGTACACACGGTCGGAGCCGATTACTTCGAGGCGATGGGAATGCCTTTATTGCAAGGCCGAGCCTTGCACCGTCTCGATAGTGTTCCTGATGCGGAAAAGGTTGTGATTATCGACGAACAAATCGCTCGTCGGCTTCGGCCGAACGGTAGCGCCCTCGGGTGTTTGATTACATTTGGTTGGGAGACGTCACCCTACCGTGTGGTAGGGATCGTACCGACTTTGAGAATTGCCACTGACAGTGATATTCCGTTCAACCAAATGTATTTACCGATTGCGGCCGACAGTCGGCCTACCTTTATTCAGATTCGTGTCACTGAGACTCTGGATGATAATGAGGTCGCCCTCCAGGAAAACATTCGCACATTAATTCGAGAGATAGATCCTCAGTTACCAATCCTGTTACTGAAAAGTCTGGCGGACTGTTACTATGATAATCCTTTCGTTTGGATGGCTACAATAGGCGCCAAGCTGGCAGCCATCTTCGGGGCGATGGCTCTGTTCCTGGCGTCGCTGGGAATCTATGCAGTCAAGGGCTACATGGTGGCTTCACGCACTCGAGATATCGGTATTCGCAAAGCCCTTGGCGCTACGCACTGTGATATCATGGGCATGGTTATCCGGGAAGGAATGGTACTGACAGTCATGGGATTGATTGTTGGATTGTTTCTGGCTTTTGCTGCAGGGCGTCTGATTGGCAGCCTGCTCTACGGCGTCGATCCGGTCGATCCTCTGAGTATCGCCGTTGCTCTGACATTGCTTGGAATCGCTTCGTTGTTGGCTAGTTACATTCCCGCGCGTCGTGCGGCAAAGATCGATCCTATGGAAGCGCTAAGATACGAATGATTGAGAGAAAATAAAGAATTCGGAAGGAATTATCGATGAGAACGATATGGCATGACATCCGTTACGGGCTTCGCCAGTTACGTAAGAGCCCCGGTTTCACTGCGGTGGCGGTGTTAACATTGGCAATCGGTATCGGAGCCAATATGGCGATCTTCAGCTTCGTCAGAACAGTACTGTTGGATCCGTTGCCTGCTCACAACTCTGAGCGACTGGTTCAGATACGAGCTCTGGATAAAAGAAGCGGGAAGTATTGTATGGGTCTCAATCCACCCACGATAAGTGAGTTATACAAGCATGATGAGATTTTCTCGGAATTAGTGGTCACCGAAAACCATTCACTGGTTTATCACGATCAGGAAGAACTAAATAGGGAAAGAGCGTGGGGTCATGAGGTAACTACGAACTTTTTCAATGTTTGGGATATTGTGCCAGACTTAGGCCGGACGTTCGCCACAGACGAGGGAAAACCGGGCAAAAGCAAAGTCATGGTGCTTAGCCACGAGTACTGGAAAGGCCGCTTTGGCGGTCGAGCTGACATTATCGGGGAGACGATTCATTTTGATGGGATGGACGCAACCATAGTGGGTGTGATGCCTCCCCATTTTCGATTTCCGTACAGTGGGCTTAAATATTGGATCCCGGAAGATGCTCCGGATTATCCCGATCGTGGTTACCAATTTCGCGGTTGGGGAGTGGTGGCCCGGTTGCAGCCGGGAGTAACGTTAACACAAACCCAGGCCTTGTTGGATGCCATCGCGGCACGGCACGCCCAGGAACATCCTGAACATAACGAAGGATTCGGCACCACTGTTCGTCCACTGCGGATGGTTTTTACTACCGAAGCCGTTCAGAAAACACTATTGAGTTTGATGGGTGTAGTTGGATTCATTCTGCTGATTGCCTGCGCTAACCTTGCCAATCTGCTATTCGCCCGTACTGAGAACCGAAAACGTGAGCTTGCGATTCGTAGCGGCTTGGGAGCCGGGAAATTCCGACTTATTCGGCAACTGCTCACGGAGAACATCATTCTGGCAATCATCGGTGGTCTCTTTGGATTACTTGTGACCTATTGGAGCATTAAAGCCCTGACCATGATAATCCCTGAAAACATGCCCCAGCTAAAACCCGTGCGGATCGACTTCGGATTATTTGGAATTACCTTGATGTTCTCCGTGGCGGTCGGGGTTGCATTTGGCCTGGCCCCTGCCTGGATTGCCTGCCGAGGGAAAATAAGCGACTCTCTAAAACAAGCGGTCTCTGCCGTCAGCCCGGACCGAGTGCGGAAACGTTTGAGCGACGCCTTGGTCGTGTTGGAAGTGGCCTTGGCCGTGGTTTTGTTGAGCGGCGCCGGATTGATGATATCCAGCGTAATAAGGCTTCTGCAGGTTGACCCCGGATACGATCCAACCAATCTTGTGCGCGCTCATATGGCGCTTCCCTGGAAATATCAGGACTTGGAGATGAAAGGCCATTTCTTACGGCAATTACATGAACGTTGGTCTTCTCTGCCCGGCGTAGAGGCAGTGGGAATCGGTGTCGCTTACTTTGGACAAAATCCGGAAGACTGGATCAGTTCCGATGGAACAATCGTAAAAGTTAAAAAAGTCGGATGCGGCATTGGTACCGAAGACTTCCTGAAAACCATTGGCGCCCGATTAATCGCCGGTCGATACCTGGAGCAATCCGATATCGGAGCAAACCAGAAGACCATCGTTGTCAATAAAATGATGTCGCAGCGTTTCCGGCTCGGGGATAATCCCGTGGGACAAACTATCACACACGATTCCGGCAAAGGGCCTGTGCGTTATGAAGTTGTGGGTGTGATAAATGATTCACGAGATCAAGGCTTAAATCAGGAGATAGAGCCCCTCTATTTCCGTCCCTATCAGGAAATGCCCGTGTCTTCCCCCCATTTCATGGCCATCCGAACGACAGTGAAACCGTCCTCGATTCTCACGAGTCTGCGCAGGGAACTGAAAGTCCTTGAGCCGGGGATGGATTCGCCCATTTTTGTAATGGTAGAGGATTCGCTATACAACTCCACAGCGTCTCACAGAATCTATATGAAATGCCTGGTATTAGCTGCAGCCGTGGCACTCAGTCTATCCGTACTGGGGATCTATGGGGTTCTGGCCTATTCGGTCGCCCGACGGACTAAGGAAATGGGCATCCGCATCGCCTTGGGTGCGCTGCCATCCAGGATCATCCGGAACACAATGCAGCAAGGCATGAGAGCCGTTGTGGTAGGCATCATTTTAGGTCTGCTGGCAACGTTCTGGCTATCCCGCTTCATTGAGATGTTGCTCTTCGACATTAGTCGTCACAATCCCTTGGTTCTGGCAGGTGCAGTTGCTGTGTTCATTGTCGTGGCTGCTTTGGCTGCCTGGATACCAGCCCGACGGGCGGCAAAGATCGATCCAATGGAGGCGCTGAGATATGAATAATTTCGAATATGTAAACAATTTAAAAGGAGCCATTAGATGACAATACTATCTCAAGACATTAAGTATGGTTTTCGCATGTTAAAGAAAAATCCCGGCTTTGTGGTTATCGCTTTGATCACACTGGCGATCGGCATCGGGGCCAACGCGATCATGTTCAGTATTCCCGATACACTGCTATTCCGCCCTCTGGGAGTCAAAGAGCCAGAACAGTTGGTATGTTGTGGTATTTCCGATACACTCATCGATTATTTCGGATATCAGACTATCAGCGACAGCAACCAGGCTTTTAGTGACTTTATGGCCCAGGACGAGGGCAGATCGCATGTCACCTTGGCTCATCAGGGAATGGCCAAGAAAGTGCGCGCGATGTTCGTCTCAAGTAACTACTTCTCTTTCCTGGGTATCCTTCCCGCTCTGGGACGAGGCTTTCTATCCGAAGAGGACCGCCAGGATGCTCCTCCTGTTGTGGTCATGAGTCATACTCTCTGGCAGCGTCAAGGTGCGGATCCGAACATCGTGGGTCAATCTCTGCGCGTCAACGGCGTACCCTGTCAGGTCGTCGGTGTCGCCCCTGAGGGATTCACCGGCATAACAATGGTCGGACCCCATCTCTGGATGCCTATGGGCAGCTATCTGAGCACGATGTTTCTCTCACGAGGCAAGTCCAGGCCCCCCGAAAAGCATCGTTGGGAAGAATATCCTCTTCCTGTGATACCTATAGGACGCCTCAAGCCCGGTGTGAGTCTGGCAACCGCCCAGGCATCACTACTAACAGCGGCTACCCGTCTCAAGGCGCAATATCCCAACCAATGGACATCCAAAAGCTCGCTTTATCTCTACCGTGCCCCCAGAATGAGAATGTTAGCCAGTATAAGCGGGGCCGGCGCCGTACAAACCGCTCGGGAGCGCAGGGAGATGACAAAGAGCAGTCTCTTCCTAATGGGTATTACCTGGACGATTTTGGTCATTGCCTGTTTTAACCTGGGGAACATGTTGTTTATCAAGGGAACGGCGCGACACCGAGAGATTGCCATTCGTATGGCCATAGGAGGGGGGCGCTGGCGTATCATACGGCAATTACTCATCGAGTCGCTGTTGTTGGCGCTGCTGGGAGGCGTTCTCGGTTTGATCCTGGCCTATTGGGGTATCAATATTATGAACACCTGGTTTGCCTCTACGCCACTGCAAACCAGCCTGAGTGTTCGCGTATTAGGAATGATCCTGGTCATAAGTCTTATTGCCACGCTGTTATTCGGTCTGAAACCGGCCCTGAGCTTAGCTCGGCGTGATGTCATGGGCGAGCTGAAAGAATCCGGCAGCACCCAGCTTCGACCCGTCAAACGCAAACGCGGTGGTCTATCAGTGCTCTGCCAGATCACGTTAGCCTCCGTTCTGGTGATGATTGCTGTCATGTTTTCGCGGAGCGCCTTGCACTTGGCCGGTTCCGATGACAGTTTCGATTTTGATAGTACTCTGGTTTTGGAACTTGATCCCCATTCCGCTGGTTACGATGAAATACGTAGTACCCAGGTATGTGCAAAGCTGGCCGACCATCTGGAATCCTTGCCGGATATTGATTCGTTGGGTATGTCGCCGTCTTTTTCTTTTGGGGGATTTGGCAGATATGCGGTTTATGCATATAGCCCCGGAGTTGAAGGAAACAATGCTGGGAGGTTGCTGGTGACATCTGCTTCGTCACCTCGGATCAACAGGGATTATTTCTCATCAGTAGGAATTCCTCTATTACAGGGGCGTTCCTTTACTCGCCTGGACAGTGTTGCTCATGCAGAAAATGTAGTGATCATCGACGAGACCTTGGCCCGTAAGATCGATCCGAACGGTAACGCCGTTGGTGCCTGGATTCGCTACGGTGCTTTTGGTGAACGTACCGAGTCCTACAGGATTGTTGGAGTGGTCCCCCATATTCCAAGCGCGCCGAGCACGAAAACTTTCCACCAGACATACTTACCGGCCAAATCAGACCAGTTGTGCCCTATTTTCTATCTCCGTCTTCAAAATCCCAAAGCGGCCCAAGCCGCAGAGCAACAGATTATCGAGGCGGTCCGTGAGGTAAATTCGCAAGTACCCGTGCTATCACTATCCACTCTGGCGGATCGGCGCCGCAATCAAAGAAAGGATTGGGTTGTGGGAATAGTAATACGATTGACATGTATAGCCGGGGCCATCGCTTTGTTCCTGGCGGCATTAGGAATCTGGGCGGCCAAGGGCTACATGGTCGCATCCCACACTCGTGAAATCGGCATTCGTAAGGCACTGGGCGCCACGCGCAGAGAAATCATGGGCATGGTCTTTAAGGAAGGATTCATACTAACGGTTGTGGGATTAATGGCCGGATCGCTGCTGGGATGGGGCGTGACACGCTTGCTCGGTGCTACAGTTCTTGGCTATAAGGGGATCGACCTGGTCGGCGCTGGTGTAACCATTGTTCTACTCAGTGTCGTCTCACTGCTGGCAGGCTATATCCCCGCACGGCGTGCCGCCAGAATCGATCCGATGGAGGCGCTGAGATATGAATAAGGAATTGAAAATGAGAAAAAGAGAACTACATAAAACTAAGATTAAGCTTTTGGTACACAGGCGATATATTTGCCTATGGCTCGTAATTGTTTTTGCTTTGCTGCTGGTAGCGGGTTGCCCCGCTCCGACTCTGAAAGAAGATCCAAAAATCGAGACACTGACGAACGGGCTTGGTACGATTGAAACTGTTCAGCCGAAGGACCTTTCGGATTCGCCCCCTGTGTCTGTTGAGGAAGCCACCAAAGAGGTTACTGAGCAAATCACAGATCCAAACGAGGAAGTCCCGGTGATTGAGCTGACGCTTGAACAAGTCCGCGCTGCTACCCTGGTAAATAACCTTGGGCTCAAGGCCGATCTGATCGATCCTGCCATTGCACAGCGAGCAGTGGATATCGAACGGGCCAAGTTCGAGGCTGCTTTTTTCAGCTCAGCATCATACAATACCTCAGAGACAGAAGAAGGCGTATCGTCTGCAAGCAATAACTATAACGTGGGCATAGACGCCCCCCTGTATACCGGAGGTTCGATCTCGGTGGATATGCCTTTTGGGGAGTCGGACTCCGATGATTCTGAGGATTTGGCCGAAGCGGCGTTCAGCGTATCATTCGTTCAGCAGTTGCTCAGAGGCAGTGGAACGCGCATCAATACCCATTCAATCCGTATTGCCGGTTACCAGAAGCACATAGTAGATGCTCGAACGAAACAACAAGCTATTAATCTTTTAGTAAATGCCGACATTGCTTACTGGAGTCTCTACACGGCCATCCGCGTTCTCGAAGTCAGCCGGGAACAATATAAGCTTGCCCAGATCCAGCTCGATCATGCCAAGAAAAAGGTCGCCGCCGGCGCCGCTCCCCGAACTGAAATCATCCGAGCTGAAGCGGGTTTATTTGGACGAGTCAGCGATCTTATCAATACCGAAACGTGGGTTCAAAATCGGCAGCTTGACCTGCAACGCATTATGAACCGGCAGGACATACCGCTCAATGCAAACATAAGGATCGAGCCGAAGACGGGACCGAATCCGCTGAAACTGGACGTTGACCCGGAAAAGCTCGTCGAAGTTGCGCTTAGCAATCGCATGGATACCGTTCAGTGGGAATTAGAATTAGCTATCGAAGAGCTGGATTTGGAATTAAACCGCAATGCGACACTTCCGGATCTAAGTTTGAGTTACAGCTATGATGCACAAACAAGTGCCGGCGATATAGAGCATGCTTTCGGTGATTTTAGGAACAAAACGTCTGATACACATATAGTCAGTCTTTCTGCCAGAATCCCCATGGGTAACCGGGCGGCCAAAGCACGTCTTGAGCAGGCGAGACTTCGGCAGCTTCAGAGTCAGACTGATTACGCCGACTATCGCCAGTCTATCCAGCAGGAAGTTTATGATAGAGTTCGAGACCTGAATAATAGCTGGCGAAATATTCTGGCGGCAGAACAAAACGTTGAAGCGGCCCTTCGTACGTATAAGGTTGAGCAATCGCAGTTCCAGATTGGTAACCGAACCAGTACCGAAGTGTCGGACTCTTCGGCCGTACTGGCCAGAGCACAACTGGGTAGAATTAACGCTCTTGTGGATTACGAAATTGCTCAGATTTATCTTGCCCGGGCGACAGGAGCACTGTTGGGGTACAGCCGGATAATTTTAGAACCGACTGATATTCAGGATCTTAGTGATATTCGATATGCAACCAAATGATTTCGGTATTATCTACTTTGAATGCTTTATTTAATCCATCCCGAACGACGCCGATACAGTGCCGGACGCCTTCAGCGATAGCAACCTTTGGCTTTTTGATGATATATAATCTTAGGATTACATAATACGAATGTTAACGCCTGGTGGTCTGGGGGACCGGCTGTCCTTTTTTCCACATCCACACCTTGTTTAGTGGCGTCGTCCACAAATAGAATATGTGTTTAGAATTGTCCTTGGGAGAGGTGAAATTGACTGTTTTATCCGGCCTGACTCCTCTCATTCCGAACCTGTACGAGACAATCCGCGAGTCGGGCTTGAGCTTGTCCAATTGGGGGATGAGCTTTACGTTCAAACTCGGCAGCAAAAAGAGTGTGACTACGTCCGCTTCACTGAGGTCCAGGGTAAAAATATCTTTTTGTTCGATTCGAACGAGATGTTCAACATTGTTTTTCTTGACATTCTCCAGCGATTCTCTCACACGCCTGGGGCTTATGTCGTAACCGACAGCACGACAGCCATATCTCTTTGCAGCGGTTACTACAAATCGGCCGTCCCCACATCCCAGATCGTAGAGCAAATCATCCTTTGTAACTTTTGCCAATTCCAGCATCTTATCCACTACTTCCTGTGGTGTCGGTACGTAGAGCACATCCGGTTTGCGAGTTTCTGGTTCAATCTTTGCCAGCATGCGATTGTCCGGTCTGGTCAGTGAAATTCCGTCCAATTCCGGCTTGAGCTCGCTCAGGTTCAGGCCGAAAGCCTCCATAATTGTCGGCGCTACGTCCTGACGTCGGCCGTTACGATTAACCTTCTTATTGTTGGTAGCAACAAATATGTAGGGAGCAAAACTGTGCCCCTTTTCGCCCTCGTTGAATCCGTGGTCGGTTGTAATATAGAACTGTGTCTTAGCTGCCAGCCCCAATTCTTCGACTTTCGCCATGATCTTTCCGGTCCAGAAGTCATTCGAAATCAAAGCATCGTTATATTCTTTGGAATTTTCTCCATGCTTATGCCCGGCCTGATCGACCTCGGCAAAATGGACGAAGAAAAAAAACGGTTTGCCTTTGTACTTCTCAAGCAGTTCGATCGTGCGTGTACCGACTTTTTTATCCTCCTTTAGGCCATTCTCGAACAGATCCATGCCATTCTTAGCTATGTAAAAAGGTTGCCCCGGGATCACGCGATATCTTACGCCCTTGTCAATAAGGATGCTGCCCTGCGGTTGTCTCTTTTTGCCGGTTTTGGCCTGTTTGTCTGCCTGTGAATTCTGGTCTTCTTCCTTTACCCTTGTCTTTTTGGGCGCAGCAGCACCGATGTTGCCCGACTTGCCGATCACAGCAATAGTGACAAATTTATCGGAGCCAAAATGTGCTTCCAGCCTCTCGAAGATACTCAGGCCTTTCGGAATCGGCTGATATTGTTTGTTACTGTAAACGCCGGTCACCTCCGGGTAATAGCCGCTAAGGATCTGGGACCATCCTGCCTTGGTGTCAGTTTTGCCCTCAATGTCAATCTCGACGAAAGTCCCTTCGTCGATCAGCTTTTGTAGATTGGGCAGTTCCTTGCGATTGAGACATTCTTTCACGTGCTCTCGCTGTGCCCCATCCCATCCGAATAATATGATGTTTCGTGGGCGATCAGAGGCCCCAAACGATGCTGAGACAAACGACATCAGACTCAGGGTTACTAAAATAAAAGTTGCTTTATTTAACATTGCATGCTCCTGCCGGTCTTTCCTTTTTATATGGTAACTCTATCCAATTTTTCACGTTTTAGTTTTCACTTCGCTCAGGATACCAAAACTGCCTTCCAAACTCAAGAATTCTCCAAGAGGTTTCTTATGCAAGTACAGGTTTGACAAACCTTTAAAAAAAACACGTTTTTTTAAAATACTTTGACTTGCAATGTTGCGGCCGATTGTGTTATAATCATCGTAGATAAAAAAAAACAGTCTACAAGCCCCTGCAAAACTCGCTAAATCTCGCTTTTCCCCCTCCTTATCCGCACTGCAGGGGCTTTTTTAAAAATACGTAATTGCTACAATAGCTGATCGAAAAGAAGAATTTGGCCGGAAAATAAGACGCTTGGGCTGGGTGTCTCGATATTGAGGCAAAAGGATTCTTGTATATGACTCTGAGTTCTTCAAGAGCGGACGGAGCGAATTCTACTGCTTCCCGCACCACTTACATGCTATATAGGGAAAGAGAAAGAACAAAAAGCAAAGGACTTTCATGATCATCATCCCGGAATAGTGCATCAATGCAAACTCGTGCTTTGTCAGGTCGAACCATCTCGAATGAAATTCGTACATCCAGTCATCTGCTGTTGTGTACAGGAAAAACCAGAGCATCAGTAAGGCCATGCCAAGCACAAAACATCGAATCGTGATTTTCGCAATCGTCTCCATTTTTTGTGCCTCCCGATTTCAAAACTATCCTTGGTTATCCCATCCAGAAGCCCTTGCGATGAGATACTCCAAGCACTTTTTTACAACTCGGGCAAAAATAAATATAGCGTTTGCCCAGAATGCCTCTAAGCATGTGCATCCACACTGTTCTTAATTCTGTAGAACAATGCGGACAAATCGGCTGAACATCCTCTCTTGGTTCTAAGTTTATCATCTTCTGTTTCCTTGTCTGTTTTACCTAAAAAAAAAGGATTATATAATTCTTTTCTATTTGTATATACGCCTACGGCTTTGAGTTTATTCAAAGACTTATGTTTTTTATCGTATTGTTGGTAAAATATTCTGCATAATGAGTTAAAAATCTTCTAATAGCACAGAACGGAATTTTTATGGATCAGACGAAGCTAACTCGGCAAAAATGGCTTTTAGATTCTTGCTGCTGAAGGTAAAATCTTTTCTAATCATCAATTGGAAGACCAGTAATGATAGCTTTACTAACAGATTTTGGCCAGAGCGAGTACGTGGGTATTATGAAAGCGATAATTTATGCTATAAATCCCGGAGCAAGAATAACCGACCTATGTCATAATATCAAAGCTCAGGATTTAATTGAAGTTGCATGGATTCTTAAAAACAGCTACGAGTTTTTCCCGCGGG
>Ga0111166_1102_pt1 | contig 13789 bp, 8 predicted proteins | sample DeeMarSeWOR28_12_FD_80267 | JGI IMG/M metagenome (GOLD analysis project Ga0111166, IMG submission 80267) | Thiotrichales bacterium SG8_50
CGAACTGGAAGTGGTTGGCGTTGATCCGGATTTCGGTTTTCTGATTTTCGGCGATACACACAACTCCGGAGCGCCATTCAGGCTTACTCTTCCCGGAATCGGACATGTGTTGCTTGACGTGGGAACTTGGTTTTATGACGCATCAGAAGATATCCTTATTCATAAGGGACCGGATTTCGTTATTGCTGAGGGCGATACCGCCCCTGCGCTTTGCGAGGCGCTTCAGTAGCGCCCTTAGGTGTTGAGCGCAAAAGCTCTCCGTAGGCCCCGCCCCTGTGGCGGGGTCTTCTACGCCCGCTATTGGCCGTTAGCGGTCATTCAAATCGGCCCGTTTCAGCGCCTCTGAATGTCCGGTAACGGTGAAAGAATACATTCAGCCTGGTTGAGTGTCCGCTTTCCACCCCAAACCCGACATTGGGCTAGAATTGGCCCTAACGAACGCTACTAACCCAAAGCGGAAGTCTCGTCCAGGCTAGTACAACCCCGAATTGACAATATCCCGTACGGCAGGATCATTGGTCTTGCGACAAAGGCAAAACCAGTTAAAGCTGGTGACGCAATGCCACGGGTCCTCGCTTCCTCCGCGACGCCGTCTGCGACGCCACGAAGGACCCCAAGATCGCCGGGCTGCCGCGTGTAGCGAATTTGCGGTCAATCCGAAAGGAGAAGGCGATGAATACCAGGATAAGATGTGCGCCACTCGTGGCGATCGCCGGTCTGATGCTCGTGTTGGGTCAAGTATATGCTGGCGAGATTAACGTCGACTGCGACAAGGGCGGCTCCATTCAGAAAGCTATTGATGCGGCTGCCGGCTCTGCAGCGCGCAAAACCATCAATGTTACAGGGTTCTGCACGGAGGACTTGCTTATCAGCCGAGACAATATCTCGCTACTCGGCGATGGCCTTGCTGTGATAAGCGGACGAATCATCGTCCGGGGCGCTGACGGCGTGACGATACGGGACTTGACGGTGACAGGCTCGGACTTCGGCCTCAGTACCAGCGTCTCCAGGGTCTTCATGACCAACGTCCATTTTACGGGCAATGACGGAAACGGAATCGGCGTCAGCGGCGGCGGGGCAATCTTCCTGCGAGATGGTTCCATTGCCAATAACAGCGGGGGCATTGGACTTTTCATCCAAAACGGCCACGCTGGCCTCACCAACACCGTGGTGTTCAGCAATCAGAACGACGGCATTCTCGTCAGCGCGAATGGCTCGCTGTCGATGAACGGGGGTAGCGTGCATTCACACTCCAGCGGCTCTGGAATTATCGCCAGACAGGGTGCCAATGTAGAACTTGGTGGTACAGATGTCAGCGGTAACTTTTTCACCGGCGTTGCCGTGACGATGGGTTCCACAGCAGCGATCTACGACACGACGGTCAACGGGAATACCGAGGTCGGGCTCCTCGTGAGCGAAAATTCCACGGTCGAGGTGGGCGGTGGTGAGCTTGCCAACAACGGTGTCTACGGGGCGGTGGCGGGTTCCCACTCGGTACTGAGGCTTATCGATACACATGTGCATGGAAATCACACGCACGGCGTGGTTGTCGAGACCGACGGAGGCCTTTTTGTCGATGGCACGACGGTAGTCGACGGCAACTGGGCAGATGATCAGATCGAATGCCGCGGCAAGGAGGCCAGCATGGAGATCGGCCCTGACGCATATGTTGGAACATGGGCCTGCGTTGACCCCGATTTCTAGGTCGTCGACAGGATTGGTCGATCAATGGACCACGGCTTACTGCCGTGGTCCGAATCGCGTGCGAGTCCCTCGCCGCTTCCTTGACGTCGTCTGCATCGGCGGAGGTTCCATCGCAATGGCTGCTTTTGGCCGTTAGCTGACGTTCAAATCAGGGTTTCTCAGGGCGTCTGAACGACCGGTATCGGCAAAAGCAGACGTTCGCCCTGGTTGGATGTCCGCTTTCCACCTAAAAGCTGCCATTCGGCTAGAATGGGTCTCAATGACCACTTCTGACCCTTTGCGGGCGAACTGTATGCATCCAGCCCCAAATCATGCGTCGCCAGAAAGTCCGTGAGTATCTCGAATCTAAAATGGGCTTTGTCTCTCGCGGTCGTTGTGATTTTCGCAGCTTATCTTTCTATCGAAATATCTTCGGCTGTCGACCCTAACGACCGCGAAGGTTTGAGGATGCAGGAACGGGAATTGGTTGAAGAAAGATGCTCCGGACCAGAAGCCGTGAATCGCCAGTACTTGCAGCAATCGTGGTTTCACTCGCCCGAGTTTCGAGAGATCGCCGTCTCTTTCGATGACGTTGGATTCAGCTTTTACAAAAAAGGTGCGCCGATAAACGACTCAATTCAAGGCGCATACTGTGTTGATGGCACGAATCTAATGATCGAATACTTCAGTGTCGATTACGTTCCAATTGGTATTCATTTCGATTCACCACTATCCTGGCAGGTCTCTTTCGGTCGAAGGATCACGCCGTCTGGAGGGGACACACTAAAGATAAGAAAGCTTTCCGAGAATGTTCTTACTATCGCCTTCGAAAGTAGCGGGCAAGAAACTACCTTTTACAGAAAGCGATAGAATGTTGGTTTCCTTATTGTTGCTTTTGCCCCAAGAATCGCAGGTAAATAGGTAAGCTTGAATGACCGCTCATGGCTGCGGATTCAATTCTGACCTTCGCAGGGCCGCTGAGTGTCCGGTAACGGTGAAAGCGGGCATTCCACCGGTTGGATGTCCGCTAAGCGCCCAAAGCCGGATATTGAGTTAGACTTGGTCTGAATGACCGTTGAAGACAAGGGGGCAACCCGATGCCGTACACGGAACTCATTGAAGATCGCCTCCGGTTCATGGAGATCGACGAGAACGATATCGTCGAGCTGCAGCAGGCGCGGCAGTATATCGAGCCGGAAATCGACAAAATGCTCGAGCGTTTCTACGAGCACATACTTTCTTATCCGGAGTTCGCGGCGCTGTTCGAGGATGAAGAGTCAGTTCGCCGTGCACGCGCTTCGCAAAAGAAGCACTGGCTCGAGGAACTCTTCGGCGGACGATTCAAGAGTTCCTACTTCAACAAGGCAGAAAGGATCGGCCAAACGCATGCCCGGGTCGGGCTGGCGCCAAGCTGGTATGTTGGCAGCTACAGCAAGATGCTCACTCAGTTCATCGGCCGTATCTGCGAGCAAGCACAGGTGGAGGGAAGGAGTGCATGCGAGACGGTACAGGCCATCTGCAAGGCTGTGCTGCTCGACGTCGACCTGGTTACTCACTGTTACCTGGAAGCCAAAAACCAGGCAATGCGGGAAGTACTGCGGAGGGCAACACAATTTGCGACCGACATGGCCGAGTTGAGCGATGGCCTCAGCGACTCCGTCAGCAAGGCCCAATCCGCCGCCGCCTTGCTTGCCGGTACGGAAGCCGGGTCCGCCGAGCACACGAAGCGGCTACAGGACCTGCTAGGGCAGATAGAATCAGTCGGGGAGCAATCAAACGCGATCGACACGCGGATCGGCGAACTGCAATTCGGCGACCGACTGTATATCGAAGATGATCCTTCCACGCTGGACCGGCTGAAGTCCCGGTTCAGTCGCGACTGAAGTACCTGGCTTGCCAGATTGCTGGCAATCTCATTTTGGGCGGGCTCAATCAACAGTCCTGCGAATGGAATCGTCTCCATTGAGGAACTCGATTATCAGGCGGCCTGTCCTCACTTCCGGCAGTAAACGGACCTGTCACCGAGTACATTCCAGAACTGATGAGTTTGTCCATGGCCGCTCTTGGTCGTTAGCTGACGTTTATTCCCGGATGATTTCGGCTATCTCAATGGCCGGTATTGATGAGAGCGGACATTCGTCCTGGTCGGGCGCCCGCTTTCTGCCCTAAACCGGTCATTGGGCTAGAATCAGGGTGAACGGCTGCTACTGACCCGAAGCAGCTCCAGGGCCGCCCGCGTTGCATTAGATAATAGACCCGAAGATTGGGCTGTTCCGCGCGCACTAGCGCACAATCGATTCTGTTTCCGAAGTTTCGATGTCGGCAAGCCAGGATATCCAGGCAGCTTCCAGCTCGCTTACGGTTGCGCCGTAGATCTCTACTAATAGGTTTCCTAAGTCCACATCCGGACTGGGCTGGGCTTCTCTGTAGAGTTTTTCGAATTTGGGCAGCCCCCCATGTTGAAGAAGAAACTCGATAAAAGAGCCTGCTGCCGGATAACCGAAATCAGTTGCTATGCCAGGGTTGCCAATGTCGTGATCGAGGAGGTTCTCTAAAGGGACCGAGACTCCATTTTCACGCAATTCGCGCGTACGTTTGTGACAAAGCATTGGATCTGTGGCCTGCGCTTGGGCGTACATGGCGAGGCCTTCGGTGAGAAAAGAGACCGTCTCCCCCCAACCCCTATCGAATAGCGAATGAGTGTGCTCGTGCACGACGAGTCCAAAATCCGGCTGCCCTGAATACAAGAGGTACGAGCCGGTAGCATTCGCGAAAGCCTCGCCCCAGTGGAGGGTGTAGAACACCTTGGCATCGTGCCCCCTGAAATAGACTGTCGGCGTCCTGGTCCACGTGATGCCGCTGTCGTCGAAGAGGTCGAGCAGGAAAGACACGGATCGCTCATTTACGCGGAGAAGCTCGGCAGATTCCGCTTCGTCTAGAGCGCTCTGCCGGCTCAGCAACAAAATCTCGGGTGACTCAAGCCGACGAAATCGTCCCTCGAAGAAACATCTCAGTCTTTGTACAAAGCGCTCTAGGCGAGGGGGGGCGCCACCCTCCATCCACCGTTGCAGGTCCTCTTCGCCTAATGGGCTGTGAGCGGCGAAGAGTCTTCGTGCCGTCTCGTGGCTCAATCCAATCACCGGGATAAGGTCCTCGAAATCTTTCTTCCGTTCGGGTTTGAGGGCTGGATAGAAGACCTGTCTATCTTTAGGAAAGACCACCACGGCAACAGCACCTCTCCGAGCAAGCGCCATAACGCGCTCCTCGAGCGACGCAGATGAGTTGGACTGAAGTGATATAAGCGCGACTGAACCGTCAACGTCGGGCACCGGCTCAGCGTAAGTCCCAGCTTCCGCCAGTCCTTCGCCGACAAAGACCAGAGCCGAGTCAAACCGAACGTCGCGCGAATAGCCTCGCGTTCCGGCCGGAGCCCTTACAGGAGCAGTCACGATGGCAGGAATAAAAGGGATTTTCTGGCTAGACCCCCCGGGCTGATACGCGACGCACTCTGCCCAGGGAATCTGACTTCCCAGGTCATGGAAGTAGCTTGGTGACGGTCCTTGGCCAAATGCGTCTGGGCCGGCGAAAAGCAAGAACAGGACAACAAGCCCGCGCGGCTGCGGGAGGTTCTTCGCATTACAAGAATGTGCGTTTCGACGATTCACATTCAGCATATGACGCACTCTTTTCAGATCAGGCGGTGTCCGACTACTGGTCAGGTCATCACTATAACAACTTCAGACATGCCGCAAACTGTGACTTCCGGTGAGCCTCTCTTTTTTCTATCGAGAGCGGCCATTTGCACAACTAACGTGCGGAATGGGCAGTTTCAAAATTGATCGCCAATTACCGCTTCTAGCCGGATGCGGTCTATCGCTAGTAACCAGGCGTGTCTGTGCCGATGAATTGCAGAATCGCCGAACGTCCCATAATCATCATCGTTGCTGCGAACATCATTGGCTTGGAATTTGGCGGCTCGAGGTACCAGGAAATCAGAAATAGCAGTGCCCCTGCACCGAGCAAAAAGTAACCGAGATAAGTTGCCATAGTCGGGTAGTCTACATAAGCAATAGAACGACCGCTCTTGGCCGTTAGCTGCCGTTCATTTCGGCCAGGTTTCGGGAGTCTGGAAGTCCGGTATAGGTGAGAGCGGACATTCGCCCGCCTTGGATGTCCGCTATCCACCCCAAACCTGCCATTAGGCTAGAATCGGTCTGAACGACCGCTGCTGACCCTAAGCGGAAGCCCGTATTTTCTTTGGTTGAACTCAGACCAAGTCCAGTTTAAGTACTTCTCCGAATTGACGCCTTTTCTGCGTAAGTGGATAAAGTGCAGTTACATTCGACAAAGGCAAACCTGACGAAAGTCAGGGACGCAATGCCACGGGTCCTCGCTTCCTCCGAGAAGCCACGGACGACTCCCCGAAGGATCCAAGATCGCCGGGCTGCCTATATCTGGCTGCAAGGCCATTATCTGCAGGGGAGTGAATCAATGAAGAAACTAGCCTTGGCGTGTATAGGCGTACTGCTGACAATGTCAGCTTTCAGCGTGCCTGCACTGGCCGGTGAGAAGGTCGTGAAACGCGTTCCGGCGGGTGCCGTAGCCTTTCATTTCGTGTTCGACCTGTCATTCGTAACAGGGGAATTTGTGGGATATGTTGCGTTCATCGAGGGCGTCGATAGCCCTCTCTTCGATGGTGTTCCTTCGGAAGACACGGCCTATTTTACCGTGCGCCTTACCGAGCCCGCCGCGGCGCAAATTCCCCTGCCGGTTCCAGATACTGAGCTAGCAACGTCCTTTTTCGTGCCTGGTGCCCAAGCCACTTTCTACTTCAATCCCGACCCGAACGGTCGTGACTGGAGCAATCCGGACACGTTTTCTGAAGGCGTGCCCATTGCCGTAATCGATGAGTCCGCGCTCCTTAGTACCAGAGCGACAGCCGCGTTTCCCGGTCACTTTTTTAATACATTCTCAGGCCGGTTAATCGACAGCACGCCGATCGATTTCAATGGCCAACGACTTGATTTCAGGAAACTCGTGCCCGACGGCATCACGGTCACGAATTTTGGCAACGGCCTCCGATTCCTTCCGGACGGTTCACCAGGCGTTTCTGGAGGCGGTACGGCGATCGCGATCGGTGGGGAACTCAGGGACAAGTAATTGCCCTGAGCGTCACTCGCCCGTCTGTAACGGAAGTTAGGACACCTGGTGTTCGCCCTGCGAGTTGCAGGGCGGACTACCAGTATGGCCGCTCTTGGCCGTTAGCGGCCATTCAATTTGGGCTGTTCTTCGACCTCTGAACGTCCGGAATAGGTGGGAGCGGACATTCGTACAGGTCGAGTGTCTGCTTAGAATAGGTCTTAACGGTCGCTACTAACCCAAAGTTAACGTTCAGAGAGCCTTACGTGAGCGTCTGCTCTCTATGTTGTCCGGCAAGCAAATTGTCTCGCCAAGGGTGCTAGAATCCGCGAATGCCGCTGCGAAACCTGTTCGTTGAGGCACGGCGCCGGAAAGTCTTGCGCGCCTGTGCGATGTATATCGTTGCCGCCTGGGTAGCCGTGCAAGTCGCGGGGATGCTCTTTCCTGCGATCAATGTGCCCGACGAAGCACTGTTATATGTCTGGCTGATCGCGGTCTTTCTGTTTCCCCTCGTCGTCGTTTTTGGCTGGCGATACGACATCTCGGCAGACGGCATAACCCGCACACCTCCAGCCCGTCCGGGTGAGGACTTCGATCCGACGCTTCGTAGGTTCGATGTTGCGCTGCTCGCGGCACTCGCCATAGTTGCGGTTTCAGTCCTGATGCAGTTTGGCACCCAGATCGAATCCGGAGCTGTACGGCTTGGCGACTCGATTTCCCGTTTCTCCATAGCCGTCTTGCCGTTCGACGACCTGTCGGGCGATCCTGATGAGCAGTACTTTGTGTCGGGCATGCAATCGTCGCTAATCGACGGCTTGTCGCGCGTCAGGAATCTCCGCATAACCTCAAAAGTATCCACGCTGCCGTATCGTCAGTCTGGGGGATCGCTGATCGATATCGCACTGCAATTGGGCGTTGCTCGTATTATCGAGGGTACCGTACTGCGCAATGGTGATCGCGTGAGCATCGCTTTGCGCATGCACGACGCGGAGAAGGATCAGCAAGTCTGGTCGGCCAGGTTCGAGGATGATCTCGCGAACATCATGTTTATCCAGGCGAGGGCTGTGCAGGAAATTGCCAATCAGGTTCGCGTGCAGCTCGGGCCGGAGGAACGCGAGCATTTTGCGTCAGCCAGGCCTGTCAATGCGGAGGCATATAACGCTTATCTGAAAGGCGTCTTCCACGTCGAGCGGTTCACCCCCGAGGATATAGAGATTGCCGCAACTCACTTTGAACACGCTGTCGAGATTGATTCTGGATTCGCACTCGGTCACTGGGGCCTGGGAAAACACTGCCTGTTCCAAGCGCAGATCGGCATGCTGACGCCGGAGCAGGCCCGCACGCAATGTCTTCCTCCGGTCCTAAAGGCTCTGGAACTAGACCCTTTCCTGCCCGAAGCTCATTTCGGGTTGGCGTGCATAAGGACCTGGCACCATTTTGATTGGGAAGATGCCCGGGGCCACTGGGAGCGAGCGATTGAGATTAATCCGAGCTATGCAGAGGCGCACATATTTTATTCCCACTACCTTGGCTTCATCGGGGAGCTCGAAGAAAGCACTCAGCACGCTGAAATAGCTGTTGAACTCGACCCATACAATCCGTTCACGATGGGGCTGTACGGTGTCCAGCTGGTAATGCGTAACGAGTACGAGAAGGCTCTCGATGTTGCGGCGAAGGCGCTTAGCATGGCGCCCGGCTATGCGTTTGGCTACCGGCCTCAATTATTCGCTCACATTGGGCTTGGCAATGAAGAGGAGGTCGTACGAGTTACCGCGGACATCTATCGAAGTGTTCGCGAGCCGGAGATAGCAGATGTACTTGAATCGATGTACCGCAACGACGGATTCGAAGCCGCAATGCTGTGGGACGCGGATAATCTGTCACAGCAATACGAATCTGAAAGGTTTCCGGCCTTTGATATCGCGATCTCTTACAGTTTGGGCGGAGACTACGAGTCCGCCATCAATTGGCTGGAAGTTGCCGCTGATCGATTAGACCCGAATACGCCGTATATGATTGCGGTCATGAGAGGGCCCGACATTCGCAAACACCCGCGCTTTATCGCCCTGCTAAAGAAAATGGGCCTGGATTACTGGGCCGCAAACTCGGAAGCGCGCGTGATTCATCGGTAGAAATAGAGCTCCTCAGATCGGCAACCCCCCTAATCCCCTTAGAGCTGCCATTAAAAGTGGCCGCGAAGCGTCCGCTTCTGGCTGAAAGCAGACCTAAGAATCGGGCAGATTTTGCCTGTCTGAACGTCCGGTATCGGTGAGAGCAGACATTCTGCCTGGCTGGATGTCCGCTAAGCGCCCTAAACCGGACAATGAGCGGTACATCTCAGAATTGACGTTACTTGCTTGACCCCGCATAGATCACGATTGCATCTGAATCAGGCAAACCTAGCCAAAGCTCGGATGCACAAACAATTCTAGGGGATCAAAAACATGAAGAAATCTATCATCTTGCTGGCAGCGCTAGGCGCCGCGCTGCCAGGACTCATTAACGCCCAGTCCGCGGCATGTGATAATCGGGTAAACAATACACCCAAGAAGCTTCTCGAATGCGTCACCGTGGACGGTGTTCGCGAACACCAGGCTGCGCTACAGGCCATCGCGGATGCCAATGGCGGCACGCGTGCGGCAGGCACGCCCGGATACGATGCGAGCGCAACCTACGTCGCAGACTCGCTGGTTGCAGCGGGCTATGATGTCGTGATCAGCGAATTCCCGTTCACATTCATACCGCCCGCGACGCTGCAGCAAATCACGCCCGTTGCCGCGGACTACGAGACGGGTCAGTTCACCGGGTCCGGCTCCGGTATCGTCTCGGGGCCGGTGATCGGTGTCGACCTCGCGCTGGGAACCGTTGACTGGCCGGCCGATCCGGCTACTTCCACGAGCGGATGCGAAGCAGGCGATTTCGCAGGTCTCGACTTCTCCGGCCCGAGCGACATCGCGCTGATCCAGCGTGGCGCTTGTTTCTTCTCAGTAAAGGCCGCGAATGCGGAAGCCGCAGGCGCCGAAGCGGTGATCATATTCAACCAGGGCAATTCGCCAACGCGACTCGGCTTGATCGTAGGGAATGCCGCAGCTTTTCCCGACGGTTCGCCGAGCAACCTGACGGCGCCCCTCGTTGGTGCGAGTTTCTTCGATGGGGTCAGCCTGGCCCAGGCGGGCTCTACGGCTTTCATCCAGGTGGATCCGCCGGTGCTCACCACACAATCCAATGTGATCGCCGAACTGCCCGGTGATGACGCGAACGTCGTCATAGCCGGTGCCGCGCTGGACTCGGTTCTCGCCGGTCCCGGGATTCAGAGCAACGGATCCGGTAGCGCGGCCATCCTCGAGGTCGCACTGCAGATGGCGAAGGTCAAGCCGAGAAATACGGTCCGATTCGCCTGGTGGGGTGCCGAGCAAAGCGGCCTGATCGGTTCGACAGCCTACGTCAATGGCCTGAGCACCGAGGAACAGGAATCAATCGCGCTGTACCTGAATTTCGACATGATCGGCTCGCCGAATTTTGTTTACTTCGTCTATGACGGCGACGACTCCGACGGGGTTGGCGCAGGTCCGGGTCCGGAGGGGTCCGCCCAGATCGAGGCGTTTTTCGAGCGCTTCTATATCGACAGGGGGCTGCCGTTCAAAGGCACGGATCTCATCGGCCGCTCGGCTTATGCTCCGTTCATCGCGGTGGGCATCCCGGCAGGCGGTCTCTTTACGGGTGCCGAAGGGATCAAGACCGTTGATGAAGCCGCAACTTGGGGCGGCACCGCCGGTGATCAATACGACCCCTGCTATCAACTGGCTTGCGATACCTTCGACAATATTAGTCTCGAAGCCCTTGACGTCAATTCCGATGCAGCCGCCGCCGCCATACTCCAGTTCGGCATGAGCACTGAAGTGGTGAATGGCATTCGCGGGAAGGGTAATTTCAAGTCCGGATCGAGAGGACCGAATATGTAAGGATCATCCGGAGGGCGTAAGTTCAAGTAATCCGTCCTCCGCGAAGGCAGTGCCAGATCGTGAGAGCCTGGCACTGCCTTTCTCCATCGACTCGCCGCCGGTATCGCAAGTGCCGCTTTAATCTTCGCCGCGTCCGGCATTGGCCGTTAGCTGGCATCCACTTCAGGCGCTCTCAGTGTCTCTGAACGTCCGGTATCGGTGAGAGCGGACATCGGCCCAATCGGCCCAGGTCGAGTGTCCGCTTTCCTCCCCAAACCGGACATTGAGCTAGAATCAGTCTGAATGACCGCTAGTGACCCAAAGCGGACATTCCTGGAGCTCTCCTTAGACCGCCTCTAAAGTCATTTAGGTACATTCCAGAATTGACGCAAAATCTTGTGTCAGACTTTAATTGCGGTCACATCCGACAAAGGCAAACCTGACCAAAGTCAGGGACGCAAAGCCACGGGTCCTCGCTTCCTCCGAGAAGCCAAGGATGACTCCCCGAAGGACCCAAGATCGCCGGGCTGCCGATCAACAATAACGGCACAAGGGGAAATTCATGATCGCTTTAGTCAATAGAGCAAGTCGTAGTCGCTTGCGCTTCCGGCTAGTCGCTACGATGTCAATCATATGGTGCTTCTTGGGCATTGCAATGTCGGCTCAGGCAAGCAGTGACGGGATACTTTCGGCTTCATTGAACAGTCAATCGCCACCAAGTCCTGTTCCACTCGGAACCCCGGTGACGTATACCATTACGGTCGCGAACATCGGCGCCCCATCGCCCGCGGGTGTGAGGCTTAGGGTGTATATGGACAGCGCACTTCAGCCTGCTGATGCCGGCGGATTCAGTTCAGTTGGGTGTATGGTCGATCCACTATTTCCCAGCCAGTGGGCTTGCGATGATCTGATTCAGGGATTTGATCAGACATTCACTATTACGTGGACTGACCCGTCGTCTGGCTTTCAAAATGTCACATTCGAGATTGCCTATCAGTCCCCAATCGACAACGATGGTTATGATGGCCAGCTATATATCGATTACATCACTGTAATTGCCGCCGCACCTGGAGCGACAACCCCCCTTGCGGCTGCAGCGTTGTCCACCAGCTACGTGACAGACGAGAGTGGAGCAATCGTGACATCCAGGCAATTGGGTGGCGCGGAAACCAATGACGGAACGATAACCCGGCAGGTATCAGACGTATCCGGCTGTTGTTCAATGACGGCTGTCGCAAGCGCGACAACTTCGAGCACGGCGGGACCTACATGGCAATCTGCTGCAGCGCGCGCCAAGGCCCAAATCGAAGTCGTAGACGGTCCTTATCCATCTGAGGGTACGTTCATAAATGATTCCTATGACTCCGTAGCCAAATCCGTTTACACGATTCCGTGGCTGATCGAATCCACAACATTGGATCCAGGTACTCCGGTACCGGTTCATATACGAACTTTGCTGGACGGTGTGCTGTCTTTTGATTTCGTAACGCGGGACCTTGAGAACGCCTGGGTCTGGCAAGAAGGTGACATGATCACACCCGGTACCTGGGAAGGCACAATTACTCATGCCACCGTCGGCATGTCGATCGATGTGTCTGTAAGACGTGTATCCACTGGTGCCCGGACTAACGTGTTCGAACTCGGTGCAACTTTGAACACCGAGTCTGGACTGAGTGTTGACAGCCCAGCTTATCTGTCCTTCTTCAATGATCAGTCATTTCTAGGCACGTTGTTCACTTTCGAGCCAGCTGCCCTAAGGTACGGCGCCAATATCGATCAAGTTAGGACCGAAGGGTGGTTTGAGGAGTTTACCTTCTATGTCGGCGAGGTATACGAGGTCACAACAGAACTCGTGACCACTTCAAGCCTGGGCCGTCAGTACACTTGGTACACATCCTGGGGCGGCGAATTCAAGCTGATCTCTGACTTCTACGATACGGCCACTTATACTCTCGAAAGCCCAGATCCCAGCATCTCATTCGTCGCGCTTGACGCCGATTCATCCGATCCGGGGGTAACGGATTCCGATGGGGATGGTGTTCCCGACGATCAGGATGTATGCCCCGGCGGCGACGATAACGTCAACTCGGACAACGATCTTGCGCCGGACTTCTGCGACGTGTGTCCTTTTGATGCTGACAACGACGCAGATGGCGACGGAGTCTGCGGCGACGTCGATGTCTGTCCTGGCGGGGACGATTCGGTGAACGCCGATGGCGACGGGCTACCTGACGCATGTGATGTCTGTCCGCTTGATTCTCAAAATGACATTGATGGGGACGGATTCTGTGCTGATCTAGACGTATGTCCAATCGTATTTGATCCGGCACAGGCAGATACGGATCTGGACGGTGTGGGCGATGCATGCGATGTCGACGACGATAACGATGGAGTTTGTGACGCGGAATTTGCTGCGGAGCAAATCTGCGTTGCCGGACCGGACAATTGTCGCTTGTTCGCCAACTCAGACCAATCTGATTTCGACGGGGATGGAATAGGCGATGTCTGCGATATTGATAATGACAACGATAACGTCGTAGATGGTGTTGATGAGTGTCCTTTTTCTGCCAACGGTGCAGTCGTGGATGCTTACGGGTGCTCAATTGGCGATCGCTGCCCATGCCTTAATGATTGGAAGAACCATGGTGCATACGTCAAATGCGTTGCTCACCGGTCGGAGGAATTTGTGGCCGACAATCTCATTTCGGAGGAGCAAAAAGACGCGATTGTAGCCGCAGCCGCTCAATCTGCATGTGGCACGAAGTAGCTTATCGCTAGTAAGTAGAACCGAGAGGCCAGACCCCGCCCGCGTGGCGGGGTCTTTCTACGTCCGCTTATGGCCGTTAGCGGACATTCTATTTCGGCGTTTCTGGGCCTTCTGAACGTCCGGTATTGGTGAAAGCGGACATTTCGCATGCTTGGATGTCCGCTTTCCACCCTAAACCGGTCACTGCGCTAGAATCAGTCTGAACGACTGCTACTGACCCAAAGGCGACGCCCAGCACGACCGGCTCGAATGTCCGCTT
>Ga0111166_1047_pt1 | contig 13764 bp, 9 predicted proteins | sample DeeMarSeWOR28_12_FD_80267 | JGI IMG/M metagenome (GOLD analysis project Ga0111166, IMG submission 80267) | Thiotrichales bacterium SG8_50
CTATCGAGATGCAACATCCCACCTTCCTACCTTTACCATCAACGCGGACAGCGACCCGTCTCTGCAAGCTCGCCGCTTCCGGGAGTGGTCGCGACATGCCGCGCTCAAAGTCGACCATTTCCTAAACCCCTCTGAGCCAGCACAGCAAGTTGCACATGCTTTCGCACGCGAGCTGGGGCTGCCCGCGTTGAGTGCGCAGCAAGTCACCTGGCTACGCAACAAGCTGGTCATGAAGGCGAAGTTGCGGGAACTAGGCTTCAGCGTTGCCGCTTCGCAGCCTCTCGAGGCCCGTGAGGAGCTTATCGGTCTTTCGGAGCGCTGGGGCTGGCCATTGATCGTCAAGTGGGTCGAGGGTTTTGCTTGTATCGACACATATCTAGTGGACAGTGCCGCTTCAGCCATGCGGTTGCGGTTGGACAGCTCCAAGGCGTGGATGGCTGAGCAATTTGTTCCCCTCAAGGAGTACGAGTGTTGTGCTTTGATTCACGATGGACAAGTCTTGGACACCTACCTCTCCTATTTCCCAGAATCTCCCTTGGCTGCCACCGGAGGGGCCATCAATGCCAACATAAGTGTGCGCCGCCGACCGCCCGACTTCACCGTCAACATGACCGAAGTCGTGCAGAGGATTGTCGACGGCATGCAGCTTGATGCCGGTTATTTGCACATGGAGCTGTTCGTTTCACCGACTGGCGACTATTTGATTAGTGAGGTGGCATTGCGTTGTGCAGGGTGTGAGATTCCGGCGAACCACGGCCTTGCCTACGGGTTCAACATCTTCGACGCGATAATTGACTTGCACCTAGGCAGGAAACCAAAGCTCGAGTATACGCGCGATCTCGTCGTCGGTGATCTCCTGTTACCGGCTAAACCTGGTCGAGTATCGCGAATCACCGATTTGCGGGAACTCACTGCCCTTCCCGGAGTCATTGACGGAGCTCTCCGGTTCCGCGTTGGCGACATCATCCCGAACCGGAGAGCATCCCACTACTCAAGCGGGTTCGTGCATGTGGCCGGCAACTCGATCGCCCAGGTGGAACATCGGATGCGGCGTGTTCTTAGCCAATTTGTCCTCGAAACGACGCTGTCTCCCGCCGCTCCAGCCTTGACTGCGGTGCTGGGAGATTGAAGGGGACGAGACGTGCGGATTTTCATCGCTGCACCGTTCACCCGGTTTCTCGAGGCCCAGGAGGGCAGCATTGCCCCGCGTTTAGCGCCAGGCATCAGGCGTTTCTTATGCAGACTGGAATCGGACCTCACCGCGGCTGGGCACGAAGTCTTCCTAGCGCACAGCCTTGAAGGTTTTGGTAAACACCTTCGTCCCGCGCACGTTTGCACCCCGTTTGACATGTTGGAGATCCAGCGCGCTGACTGTGTCGTGGCCTTCGCTGAAGGGAGCATGGGGGTGCACGTGGAGCTTGGTTGGGCCACGGCAATGAACAAGCCGATCGTCCTAGTACGGCGCATGGGCGACACATCGTCTTCGCCACTTCTCGAAGGATTGCACACGGTGGCCCGTTGCGAGACTGTGTGGGCCCCTCAGTTTTTGCTCGATGATTGGAATCTTCAAGACGAGCTTTGTCAGCAAATAGTGGCGATCATCCGCGGAATCAGCGGCTCGGTCACGACCACCAAATCCTGGGCGTTTCTTTCCACCGCCTTTGGCTTTGGACCAGTCTCTAAGGCGGTGACGATAGCCAGTCGACTGCGCGAACGTCGACCGGACATTGAAACGCACTTCTTCGGCAAAGGCATCGACCGCGATTTCGCTCTCAAGGCGAACGCGTTCGATCGCGTTTTCTCGATCGATGTAGATTGTCCCCAGGTGTTGCGTGACCTTGTTCCACAACTCAAGACGTATGAGCACGTAGTCTCTGTCCTTAATCTGACACTCCTGTCATATTGGGGTGACGACTTGCCCCCTCTGCATCTCGTCGATAGCTTAGCCTGGATGTGGCCGCGACTACCTCCCGGCATCGAAAAGGTCCGTACGTATTTCGTGCAGGAATACCTAGTAGAGACGAATCGGCTCGGACAATGGAGCGACGAAACGAGACTGAGATCGGTGGGCCCGATCACCCTGGCGAACGGCGAGCGCCTAGGTTCGCCCCAGGTTGATTCTTCGCTCCTGCTAGTTAACTTCTCGGGATGCGCCAATCCCTTCTCAGATGGAGAAATCTATTCGCGGTATGTCCGCCTGTTGTCAGAGGTAATTGTCCACGCGGCGCGCGACCGATACTCCAAAGTTGTCATGTGCTGCCGGGAAGAATTGCTAAGGCACATCGATCGTTCGGGCGCCCCTGGTGTCGACGTTATGGTTGGGCACTTCTCTCCAGCGGAGTTTCGCGAGTTCTTGGCGGGCGCGAGGTTGGTGGTCACAGCCCCTGGGATCACCACCACGCTTGAAGCCATTGCTCTAGACAAGCCACTTCGCTTCCTGCTACCGCAGAACTACAGTCAGGCGCTCATAAGCGAGACATACCGCAAGGTGCTGCCGGAATCTTGCAGTATGGCGTTCAGCCGCTTCGGGCCACAGTTCTTGCTAGGCGGAAACATGGATGAAAGGGTGGGGATCCAGCTGTGCATGCAGTATTTGGACGAAATCCTCACCCGGCATGAGTCTGAAGTACACCGTATGTTGAACGAGCTCTTTACCGATGACAGCATCGATACTGTCCAGTTGCTACGCATGAGTGCGATGGGAGGATCGCACCGCCCGGGCCAGGATGAGATCTTGGACGAACTACTGCAATTCGACGAGCGCACCCCACCCTCAGATAGAGATGCCTGAGTACCTTTTTGTCCGCATTCTGGAGGCGTGCAACGCTGGTTGCGAGATGTGCGGGTTTGCCTTTTCCAAGGATCCTTACCGATTCTCACCTGCGGATCTGGATGCGTTGTTGTCCCGAGCAAAGCAGGACGGGATCCGTTTCGTGCGCTTCACCGGAGGTGAGCCACTAGCACACCCTGACATTGTGGAGTTGGTAGCCGTCGCATCACACCACGGGCTCCGCACCTCAATCATTACCAACGGGCTGCTTTTGTGCAAGCTACTGGATGCCCTCGGAAGCGCCGGTCTTGAGGAGGTTGTTGTCAGCATTGACAGCGCGACTCCTGAGTTGCACGATCAGATCCGACGCCGACCGGGGTTGTTCGAGCGAGCTGTGGAGGGTCTCCGACGTGCCCGAAGCCACGGCCTTCGACGTCGCGTGAACACGGTATGCGGACCGTCAAACTTTCGGGACATGCCTCGTTTGCAGGTATTACTCACGTCGCTGGAAATTGACGCCTGGGAGTTGTCCTCGCTAAAACTGGAGGGCCCCCTCGACTATCGCGAAGAAGACTTGGAGGAACTCGACCGCGTTGTGGAGTATGTGTATCGGCAAGGGCATCAAGCCGGTCGTCTCGTGCCCATGGGCAAGGTCTGGTGCGGCGAAACTCCTGAGGAGCGCGAACGGTACCTGAAGACCGGTGTCCCGCCCCGTCCGGACCGTAGGTGTCACGTTGTCAACAGGATCCGATACTTGGACGCGCGGAATGGGCTCCTGTTTCCCTGTAGCTTGCTCCCGCATCGTCCCAATGCCATAGCCTTCGGAGAACCACTGGCGAGTCAAGTGCATTTGCATTGCCGTTCACATCGTATGCAGGAGATCGTTCAGCGTCTCTACGTGGCTGGACCGCAGATCTGTACCGGTTGTTCGTCGACTGCCGCTGGTTTCAGCAATACGATCGACCTGGGTCATGATATTCCCGACTGGGCCTACTGAGCCATGCCGATCTTCGTTCCTGTTCGCAGTCACAGGGAGTTCGTGGACCGGCTACAGCGCTTTGGTCGCGATGCCGCACCGCCCATTCCCGTGTGGGTCGGACCACGAGACGATCTCGCCGAGTCACTCTTGCTTGCGGAAAACGTGTACACCGGCAGCGCAGCGCCCCACCCGTCGGAGGTCGGGATCTTTCTCGGCGCGGGCGTCAGCGCGTGCGTTATTGACTTTCTTCGTCCCCTGGCTCGTCGTTGGATTTCGCCAGAGCAGGCAAGGCGACGATTGAATGAGCCTGGAATTGATAGGAGCTTGCTTATCGTAGGTTTGTATGAGTCGTTGTCGTGGCGCAATGTGTCCTCGCTACTGATGGCTTCCCACGACTCGCCCGGCCTTAATCTCGGTTTCCTAACGGGCCGTGACCAGCATTCGTTGCAGTGGATGGCTGCAAAGCAATGGGCCACGCCCGCGCCTGAAGTGGTTGTCGCAGGGTTGTTTTCCTCTGTCGACTCACCCACCTCCAACGGGAACCTTCAAGTCTACTCTGAGAACGATTTCGACACCGTCGACATTCTGCCAATTGTCATGGAGCGGCGGTGGAGAAGTATCCTGTTCCAAGGACACGGGAAAGACGACAGCATTAATCTCGGGGAGTTCACAGTTTGTGGTAGGAACCCGCACGTTGAGGGAGGAAAGGACCAGCAATATCCCCGCTGTGGGTACGGCCACCCATGCTACAAAGATGAAGCGAAGCTCATTCCGCTACGGCGGGTTCAGGCGGTCGAAATCGTGCTCAGTGCCTGCAACGCAGGGCCGATGGCAGACTTGGCGCTATACGACCCAAAGTACGTGCTTCTGCTAAACGCTGTTGATGGTTGTGCGCAGCGCATAGTCGCTTCGGTAAGTGTCCACGACTCGGCAGAGCCAGAGAATCGACATTGGCTCGAGCACCGCAAAATCGGCAACGCTGGCTGTACGAAGATGCTCAATGAGAGCCTTCGCTGGGAACACCCATACCCGGCGTTCTGGCATTTTGGCCTGCCCTCGCGAGAACCGATAGTGCACGAGGACCCCTTGGCGATCTCCAATGAAATGAGAACGGTTGCTGAACGTGCCCGCGCCTATCTGACCAGTACACTGCTATCGGAGAACGATCGGCTTCGTTTGCGTCTTCACAAGTTAAGCAAGAAGCTAAGCGCATTTCTTACACGCGACTCTCGCGACAAAGAACGGCGCCGTCCCGGGGTTCTCAGCGAGTCGATTCGCGCTGACGTGCAGTCGATCGATCATCAGATTGCTTCGCGGGTCTTGCAGAATCCAGAGGATCCTATCATGAATTACGCAGCGTACTTCGGTGACCGTGCCCTCTTGGATCCCGACAGTGTTCTGTCGAGAGAGTGCTCGTGCGGCTACCCCGCTCAAGAATTCCGGCGTTGCTCGCTGGTTTCTGGCGATTTGTCAGTGATTTGCTGTTATTGCTTGAGATGCGGAGACAAGTCGTTCCGACTTCCATCATCACCGATTGTGACGTGTCGTGCTGCCGATCACATTCAGCCCACGGAGCCGCTGCGCATTTCTTTGGAAATTGAGTGCACGCAGCAAGGCCCTGTAAGAATCGGTGTATTCGTCCCTCCATACCTGCGTCCGTATAGTTCGGTTGAGCCTACGATGAAGCGACTCAAGGGAGCACCAGATAGGACTCTGTCGACCCAATTCGAGCTAAGGTTTGGTTCAGATGCCATACCGCAAGCATACTACTTCACGGCGTTTGCCGTACAAAACCTCGCCATCTCGACGTGCCGCCAGCATTTTGGAATCCGGTATCCAGAAACGAACACGAGAAATGGTGCATCTGGATGAGCGCAACGCTGAGCGCCCGCAGATGGTAACCGGTGGAGATAGCACAGTGACTGAAGACGCCAACATCCAAGTTCTCCGGAGCCCAGAAGGTAACACCACATTGCGCATCGAGAATGGGCAAGCTGTCCAGGGATGGGAAAGCGAGCTCATGGAAGAGTCTGCGCGATTACTTTGCAGCTACGGGTCTGAGTTTCTAGAGGTTGGTTTGGGTTTTGGGTTCTCGGCACTCGCGATCGCTCGACACCCAAACACGTCGCGGCATGTCGTCCTGGAGAAGCACGCACAGGTGATTGAGATGTTTCGTGAGGGGGTTTCCGAGCTCCCAAGCACTCTTGAGATACGCCATGCCGACTTCTTCTCCGTTGTCTCCGAGCTGCCGAGCGAGTCCTTTGATGGAATCTTCTTTGATCCGGCGCTGCCCATGTCGGTGTGGAGGGATCAGAGACTGTGGGATGAAGTCGTTCCCAAGTTGGTGAAGGTCCTTCGCAACGGAGGCGTACTGATACCCTTCTTCTCGACGAGACCGGTCCTTCGGCAGCAATATTTACCGTATTTCAGCCGGATTGTCGTCGAGCGGCGGCAGTACGAAGCATACGAGGACACCGTGTACACGCGAGGGACAAGTGGCGACGCGTATATTCAATGCTTCATAAAGGACGGTCCATCGGCAGTCACTATCTGATATCGATGAGGTCGTTTTATCTCACGCGTTTGTAGAACGAACTCATGGGGAAGAATAGCGAGCTCGCGAGTATCTGGCCCGGCGCATTCTCTGCCCCCACTCGGGCGTGATGCCCGAAGAAATCTTCCAGCTCTTGCATATCACCCCCCAAGGCCTCGACGCTAACATCAATCAGTTTGCAGAGATACAGGCAGTAGTCGACGTGGCGCTTGGTGACGATTCTTGCAGTGAGTCTCCGAATTTCGCGCTGTTCCCTGTATCGAAGACTGGCGAAGAATGCTTCTGCAGTCTCCGGACGCCGCAGCTCGCGAAAGCTCACGCCGCCGTGCTCTTGAAGAAAGTCTTCCAGCTCTTCCTGGGCCCGAGATTTGTGGGTCAAGGGATCGTTGCCCGGCAGATAGCCTACTGAGAGATGAAACGGGAAGTACACTTCGAATGTTGAGACCGAAGTGACAACAGTCGTTTCACTATCTGGCAAAGGTTCCAGCTTCGCGAGTAGGCCTACTCCGCGAAAAATCGGGTGGATCACGACTCGAAAACAGTTCAAAACATGGGAGTTTAGTTCCCGGAAGAAAGACATTCTGACAAAACTGTGAGGGAATGGACGATTGTAGACCGCCGCACCGATGACTTTTCCGCGGTACCGAGCTACTCGTATCTGAGCGGACTTCCAATCGACCAAGTGCTCGCGCAAACGACGATAGTGGAAGCGATCGACCAACGATAAGCAATCCTGACGTTGCCCTAAGCCGACTTCGACTTCTTCCAACTCCGGGAGAACTGGGCAGTCTGAAGCTTTGGATTGGAGGTTTTCAGCGCAGCCGTGGAAATCCAAATCCACGACGGAATCCGGGGCAAGCGGCTCGAGTAGATCGCGATGGGCCGTGGCCACGGTTGCGGCGATGCCGAGACGGCGACACCACTTCTGAAAGTTGTAGGCGACAACTCGCGCAGTCAATCGGTCGAGCGCGGAGAGAAACTCATCGATAATGACTCTTGTGGGTCGGCGCCATAGCAGAAGTGCGAGGCGCGCCCGAACCTTTTGTCCATCAGAGAGAAAGCTATAGGGAGTGAGGAAAGCACGGGGCTCGCTGAGCCCGGCGCGGCACAAACACCGGACCGCATCCTCGGGCCTGCCGCCGAGGATATCTATCGGCCGCGCCTCGGGATCCTCGATCTCGGGCAGAGCCGCCGAATGGGGAAAGTCCTCACGAAGCTGACGCAGGAGCGTTGTTTTGCCTGTGCCGCTGTATCCGGTTACGTATACAATCCCGTCCGATGGCAGGTGAACGTCTCTAAGTACCACACGCGACGATTCCGAATCTGTCAGCGCGAACGCCTCCCGGACAGCCCTGGCTTTCGCGGACATTACGGCGTCTTCCCATTTCGGCATTCGGAATGAATAAGCGCGGTTCATGGACTAATTCCTACATCCTGAACCACGCTTTCTCAAACACTAAAGGCCAATCCCCTTCCTTATGGAACGCGAGCCTCCAGGAGGAGACGGATCAGCACCGTGCCCTTTGAGATGCGGCCGGTAGCGTGAACAGTGGGGCCAATCTTGGGGCACAGAGGCCAACGAAGGCCCAAAGACCGCAAGTTTAGCAAGGCCCAACGCCCCCAAATGTGGTGGAAGAGCCGTCTCGCTGCTGCTGCCGGCAAAGGTCAGCATCGCCATTACCGCGAAAACCAATTTAATGGTCCTCACCAAGGTCAGGCACAGCCGCGCGGTGATGCACTTCGTGCTGCTGCTGCAGCGACCACCAGAGCGGCGGCAACCGCAAAAGACACCGAGGCACTGCTCGCCGCGCCAAAAGCTCGCATGGCGGTACTCCTTTTCAGGCGGTGTCCGGGGCACGCCCAAGACAGGGGTCATGTCAGACACCACTTTGGGCCCACCGCAAGTTCGCCTTGGCCAAGTACCCGCATCAATGAGCTTCCGACTGATCACCTGGCGGAAATGGGCTTCGTTTCAGGCTCCGGTGCCAACGAAAGTGGGCAGTTGGCGACGCGGCTAGGCGCCCGGCTTCTCGACCGTTGACGCGAGGTTGACATGGGGCGGGGCTGCGGGCGTCAACGCCTCCACCAAGCGGAGCTGCGCGCCCGACCCAAGATGCGCGTACATGTGCGTGCTTTGCTCCGAGCGGTGACCGAGCTGTGCTTGCACGGCCTTGATCGAGAGCCCACCTGTCACCGCCTGGCTTGCAACCGAGTGGCGCCCGAGCGCGTGATGACTCAGGGGTCTCAGACCAAGCGCCCGCTGTACGTTGCGAGCCGGCTGCCTATAGCCATCGATGTAGCGCGGGAAGTTCCCGTCTTTGCTGAACAGGAACTCGGGCCCAGCGTATCCCTGCCGGATGTGCCACCGAATGGCCTCCATGATGTCGTGTGTGAGGTCCAAGACGTAGGCCTCATCGTTCTTTCGCGTGACCAGCATCGCGGGACGCTCTTTGGTTCCCCGCTGGACCGCACGGTCGACGATCAGCTGGGGTGGGATGTCACGCAGGCGGCTCCTCGAGATGGCGTAGACCTCTGAGACACGAAGACCGAGACGCACGGTGAGGTAGAAGAATGCGTACCATTTCGGCTGCAGCCGAAAGAGGCCGCCCAGGAATCGGTCGCGCTCTTCTTCCGTGTACCATTTCGGTGGTCGTTTCGGTTTCCGCTCCATCGGGACGTAGGGCACCGCGCTGAGGAAGCCGCGTTTCCAACAGAACCGAAGCACGGCTCGGACGAGCCCCAACCGATGATTGATCGAGCCGGGTCCCAAGCGAGCGGGGAGGGCGCGTTTGAGCGTGTCCATTGCCGCGGTGTCGACCTCTTCGACGAAAAGGTGGCCGAGCACCGGTTCGATCTGCCGCCATTGCGCCCTGCAGTAGTCTCGACTGCGATCCTTCATCGAAGTCGCGGACATGTATTGGTCGTACGCCTCGGTGAACTGCAGCCTTCTGCGGCGTGAAATCAGATCTTGCCGCGCCCATCGCTCGGCCTCCAAGGCTTCGAGCTTCGTTCGGAAGCCCGCTTTTCGCTGGCGTCCGTGGCCCTGGATCGAGAAGTCGTATTGCCAGGAGTTCGGCAGTTTCCTAACGGTCATGCATTCGCTGCCTTTCGGACCGGAACTCCCGCATCGCGACGTCCGGGTTCGCGAGATAAAGGTCGAGCATGTCCCGACGAAAACGTCGCACGCGCGGTCGGCCATAAACCGGTATGCGACCCGCGGAGACGAGGTTTCGAAGATGACCAACCGACCAACCTGTGTAGGAGGCCGCTTCCGTGTACGTGAGCCACGTCACCCCTCGATCGGCGCGTTGTGCCACGCGCCCTTCAGTCGGGACCTCGAGAGAGCTGGGATGCATTGCGACCGATAGCCGTTTGAGGGCCTGCGCAGTCTCCGCACCATTGCGACCAACCGCGCCTCCAAACCCTGTTATCGGTTTTGCCCCCCAAAAAGTTGCTCAGCCGAGCCGCGTTGCGGATGGTCACTATGTGGTCGCTGGCGATCGGCGATTGCGCGAACCACGCGCAATCACTTGTCTTAGGTAGTGGACGCGGTGGGAATCGAACCTTGCTGTCAGCGATACGCTAACCCTACGTGGACACTCGGTTTTCCGGTGTCAAAGGCATGCACCACCACCTCCTACTTACGTACCCTGCAGTACCCTGGAATCCTCCAACTTGCGCTGCGCTCTCATCACTATTGGGTCATTCAGAATTTTCGGCTTCGACGAAGTAGCATGCCGCACGTGCTGTCGTAACGCCTCACGTAGCGGATGGAGAGTTTGCATGCCCACGGACCAGCCCAGGAGAGTCCAAAACATCGATACAAAGAAGAGCGGAAAGAGCGAACCTTCCCGGGTCCAAAGTCGAGGCGGAGGATCGCCTCTCGGCGGCCCGATCTTATGAGCCGGCATCGAAGTCGAAGAGGCCGCACGGCTCTCGCCCGCATGCCTCTTCGAAATCGAACCTGGGAAGCTCGACGTCGGCAAGCTGATTGCCCGCGAAATCAACTTGGCAGTGCAACGCAGGGATCATCGCATGGTGTGAGTATCGTGGTTCTCTGCTTGGCGCGTGTGACGCTGACTCGGAGATTCTGGAGCGTTGATACATCCTTTCGCTTCGGGTCGTTGCCCCACACGATCCGATCAGGATTCGAGACGATCTCCCCATCCGCCCGGCGTGGCCAGCCTTCAAAAATGACGACTTCGTCGAACTGCTTGCCCTTGGCCTTGTGCATGTTCATTACCACCACACCAGTCTCGGGTCGCCGACTGCTGGCAAAGTGCTCCCTGACGAAAGCAGCCCTCGTGATCGCAAGCGCGTTTTGATAACAGCCGTTCTCTCGCCAATCCTCAGAGAGCGCTGCCCTCAACTGAGTCCCCCGACCGAGCATCCGCAGATTGCGAACGTCCTGAGCAACACGCTGAAGGCGACGGCACTGACCGTTGTCAAGCACCGCACGGACAGCCAGCCAATCCGTATCGGGATCACCGGAGAGTTCCAGCGTCTTGGCGGCCTCGAGAACCGCTTGCGTCTTCGTGAGTATGGCATTCGCGGGAAGGGGTTTTCCAGCCTGCTGACAAGCTCTTAGCCTCTGGTGTGATGTCTCAATTTGGCTCGCAGTTTTGAGATCCGAACGACTCGGATCGGCGCCTCCTCGTCCCCGGTAGAAAGCACAGAGCAAGGCTACCACTTGACCGATATCCGGAGGAACCTGGGGCTCTAGGAGACAAGCGATGAGCTCTGCCGCGAGCATAGCGCTTTCCAGTTCGAGGAACGCGGTGTGGGCTATCACTGGCAGTCCGCCAACCGGATTGAGGAATGCCTCGGAGACCAATCGGGTCATCTTCTTCGTAGGGACGAGAACTGCAAGCGACCAATCCGGTGTCCCTGAACGCGCCAGGCGCGCCCGTCCTTGGAGGGTAGTGGTGACTAGAGCCGTGAACGCTCCATTGTTGTAGGATGGAAACGTGGCGCGTTCGATACCCCGGTAGCTGTTCTGGCGGAACTTCCCAGCCAACACATCGTCGCCGAAGATAGCGATTTCAGTGCGGGGACTCCGATGATTGGCGTCGCTCAGATCGAATTCCGTCGGGCTGAACGCACTGCGAAAATGATCAAGGCGTTCCGGATCCGCGCCGATGAAATCGTAAATGCGCTGCTCCGGATCGGCGAGTGCGATTAGGGTTGCGTTGCGACCAATCGCCCGTACGACCCGCCATTGGTCCGAATTTGTATCTTGGAACTCGTCTAGAATGATGAATGGGAACCGGTCTGCAAGAAGGCAGCGGATCTTCTCACTGCTCTCCAGAATGTCTCCGACCATTGGCGCGAACAGATCGAAACAGACTCGGCCTTGTTCGGTTGCCAACGAGGATCGAACCTGGTCCTCATGGGCGCGCTTCTCGGCTTTGTCGGCGCCCGACAACTTCGGTTTGCCCGGGTACTGATTTCGAGTGTCAGAAAGCGCGACAGCTTCGGCCTGAGGAGTCAGGATCGAAAGCTGTCTTGGCAGGCCCAGCAAGTAGCCGTGCGTTCTTAGAACTCGCCAGAAGAACGAATGGTACGTATCGACCTCGATGAGACGGCTCTCTTCAGGTGTGATGTTGCCTGCTTCATCGATCGCCTCGATCACGCGCGACACGGTTGCCCGGGCAAAGCTGAGGAAAAGAACCCGCTGTCCGGCTCGCAGATGTTGGCGCGCGAGGCGAACCCCCTTGAGAATAGATACGGTCGTCTTGCCCGAGCCGGGGCCGCCCGCCACCAGGATCGGACCCTCGGCTTCTAGGATAGCTCGCTGATCTTGTGTGAGCTCAATCATCACCCGCTTCGACGAGCGAATCGTGGTCACGCTGTCCAGCTTCCGTCGGATCGTCTATCGAGCCGGGGTCGCAGCCTGCTCTAAGGCGTCTGCCGACGTCTTTGATCCACTCGGGGATTTCGTCCAGCTGGCACTGCGCTAGGAAGTCGGCAAGCCCGCCAGTGCCTTTTGACCATTCGAAGTAGGCTGCCGAGGCTGCCTCAGGATCATTCTCGGGCTCCGGGAAACGCCCCTTCAGATGGGGTGGCCAGTTGATCGTAGCCACGAACCGTTCCAGAGCGGCTCGGGTCGTTCCTTGGAGGACTAGGGATTCGAAACCGCTCTTGCCATGCATGAACAGCTCATCGACCTTCGACTCTATCGCAGTCTTCGTGGCAGCCTCCTGCTTGTCGCACAGGGCGAAGACAGTCTTTCCGATTCCTCGATACAAGGCCCCAAGATCTCGGATATTTCTTTCACCACCAGCATCGATGACGGTCACGCCAAGCGCTTCAAGCGAAGTGAATTCATCCGGCACGAGTTCGGCCAGTTTTCGTATGGCCACAGGGAAAGCGTGGGCCTCCGTCGCGCCCTCTGCAAGCAACACGCGACGGCCGAGAAGCCCTTCGCAAAAGCGCGTCCGGAACTCCTGGCGATATCTCTTGAGCTTCACGCTCGACGGCAACTCGATCGTGGCCTGGTCTACTTCGCCTGTGGCATTACGCGACAGGATGACCGTGTCTTCCAGGTCGAACTCCTCGAGGACGTAGGGTGAGTGCGAGGTCAAGATAGACTGCGACGAAAGGTTGCGGAGTTCGTGCACGATTCGCTTTTGCGCGTAGGGCGGGATAGCGGTTTCGGGCTCCTCCATCGCGAAGATGACGTTCTGCTTGTCGGCCGCGATCTGGGACAACATGGCTAGGACAAGCATATTGATTGTGCCCGTGCCCTGTCGGTAATAAGGAGCGGCATGATCGCGTTGCCCTGTGGCAATGAAAGCGGTGATCACTTTGCGCAGGTGGTCGCGCGTGAGGTTGGACACTCTTAGATGTGGCTGAACGCCCCACTCATGCGGTACGTAGCGCTTGAGTGCCGTGTTGATACTCTCCAACACGCCGGAAATGCCTAGCTCGGGTCGACTTGCGACATCAACGTCGGCGAGTTCGGCGATCGTGTCCTCCCACATTTGCGGGCGGAGCTCCTTTAGACGAAGAATGATGTCGAGCAGGCTTCCTCGCTCGAGGCTGAGCGCGCGCGATCCGGTGCGCAACCCCCTCAGATACAGAAAGCCACACCGCTGTTTGTCCCGCTTCCGAAAGGATTGGGGCTCTCCTCCTTCCTCCAGGCTCCGACTAAAATAGGTGTCGCCCTCGAAATCGTCTTCTTCTGAGTTATACCGACCGACAAAAGTAATCCGGAGTGCCGCAACGATGTCGGGATGGTCGACGCCTTGAGGGCCGGCCTTCTCGTAGAAGCTCTGCTCCAGCTCATTCCACCATTCGACCCAGTCCCAGAAATGCCGCTGCTGTTCGTTGGAGAGGTGCGTGACGGTCACCTCGATCTTGATCTGAGCACGCTCCGCCTCCCCATCGTCAAGCTCATTGGGCGCGTTTCGCGCTGGTGCATCGGTGTTTTCACCGACCCCTGAGCCGTCTATGTTGAGG
>Ga0111166_1104_pt1 | contig 13745 bp, 11 predicted proteins | sample DeeMarSeWOR28_12_FD_80267 | JGI IMG/M metagenome (GOLD analysis project Ga0111166, IMG submission 80267) | Thiotrichales bacterium SG8_50
AGCGATGACTGCACGCCGCGGTAAACCGTCGACATGCCGCCCTCGGCGATCACACCCTGGATGGCGTAGTCCTTGGAGAACTGCATGCTTGCTTCTTCTTTTGGAATGCTTTCCTGCCAGCCCTGGCTGCGCGCGTTGCGTCCTCGCCGGCCCCTGCTCCCGCCAGCCCTTCCGGAGTATAGCGTCTCGCCCGCCGCCGCGAACTGTCAGGCCGGAACGTTCGGGTTTCGAAGCGGGCGTCCGAGGTAGAGTGCCCCCGCAGCCAACGCCAGCCCGAAAAGACCCACGGTGAACGACGGGCCAATAACGTCAGCCCCCATCCCCGCTATCAGGCTCCCGATGGGTACCATCCCATGCAGGGCAACTGAATAGATGGACATGACCCGACCACGGAGATTGTCCGGCACCGCGAGTTGGATGAAGGCATTGCTCGATGCATTGACACTCGTGATGCAATAACCGATCAGCGCGAGTAACGGCAGCGCAATCAGGAAAGATGGGGTTGCCGCAAACAACGCGAGTGCGGCGCCCACGCCGATGCCGGCAAACGCGATCACGCGCTCGAGCCCGGCGGGATCGCGCCGACCCGCGAGCCGGAATGCCCCGATCAGCGCGCCCGCGCCGATCGCGCCCATCAGCATCCCGAGGCGCTTTGCACCAACATCGAACACCTCCACCGCGAATACCGGGAGCAGCACCCCGGCCGCGCTACCTAGCAGGGACACCGCCGCCACCATCCCGAGCGCCGCGCGCACGGGTGCGTGCCCGCGCGCATACGTGAGCCCGGCGTACAGTCCGTGTGCGGTCGGCGCGGACACGCCTTCGGTGCGCGGCAAGCGAATCGCCGCAAGAACAGCCAGTACTGCGACGAACGTCAAGCCATTGAGCAGGAATACCCAGCCCTCTCCTATCGCCGCGACCAACATGCCCGCAACGGCCGGTCCAATGAGCCGCGAAGCGTGAAACAGACTGGCGTTCAGCGCGATGGCATTGGCGAGATCCGCGCGCGGTACCAGCCCCGCTACGAACGAGTGTCGCACCGGCAGTTCGATTGCCTGCACAATGCCCAAAAGAACCGCGAGCGTCAGGATGTGCCACGGAGCCACTACGCCAGCGAGCGTGAGGCCCGCCAGTACCAGGGCCTGTGCCATGGCAAGCGTCTGTGCCGCAATCAGCAGGCGTTGGCGCGAAAAGCGGTCCGCCACATGAAGCCGGAGCCAGTGAGGCGATACAGTAGCCACGCCTGCGCAAGACTCTGCATCCAGGTACCGGAAAGCGAGACCAGTTGCCCGATATAGAAGAGCCGGAAATTACGGTGCTTAAGCGAACGCAGCGCGTGACGCATGACTGCAGCTTAACGCAATGCGGAACTCAGGCGCTGCGGAACTTGCTGAGCCGCGCCAGGATGATCGCCATGAACGGCAGCGCGAGGCCGATGAGCACCTGCACCACCAGCAGCTCACCGAGCTGGCTGTAGTCGGCCGGAATCTGCACAACGTGGTTCACCCGGTCACGCACCTCGCGCGTCACGACAAAAACCTCATTGAGGTACTTGGTGCCAAGCTGTGAAAGTGAGAGCGCCAGGTTGGTAAACGACGCCATGACCGCAAAGTAAGTCGCCTTGAGGTTGGCTGGAGCGGAATTCGCGATCCATGCCAGCATCGGGATCATGGCAATCTGCCCGAGCGGCGACTCAAGCGCCGTGTCGACCAGCGCGATGAAGTGCGCGTCGACAACGCCGCCGGTGTGGGCCGCCGTCCACGTGTGCAGGCCGTAGTACATGCCGACGATCGGCGCGGCCAAAAGCGCCCCGGCAAGCGTGAGAAATCCCACCACATAGGCGATCGAACGCTCGAACATCCCCGCAAGTGTCAGGGCGCTACCGATGAGCGACAGCACCGACAGGAAATGCTGATCGAACTGGAGTTCGTCGATCATCCACCAGGTGACGCCCGGGCCCGGCCCGGGAATCGCGCGAAATACGAAAATAACCACCGCCGTGCCGACCAGCGTGGCGCGTGCTTCCGGCGTCAGCTCGCGCGTCAGGCGCACGACGAGAAACACGACTATCGCGAATGATCCCGCGAACACGATCTCTTCACTGTACGGCACGCCATTCAGCCCCACGCTGAGCGTGAACACCACGAACGCGAGACTGCCGCCACCGTCATCGCCTCGACCTGCTCTCGGCTGTAACCCTGGCGGCGCAGACGCCGCACATCCCGTGCCCGTATCAGCGTCGCGACGAACACGCCGAGCACCGAAATTGCCGGAATCACGAGCGCCATGAGATAGACGTTGTGGTAGATCAGCGCGATCTGCTCCTGTGGCAGACCATGCACGCCGCTAAAGAGATAAAGGTTGATCGCCGCTACCAGCACGCTTCCGCCGATGATCGCGACGCGCCCGAGGGTCTGCATGGTGGTGTGCATGAGCTTGCGCACCGCGGGATCGAGCGGCTTACCCAGCGCATCCACTTTGGGCACCGCCTCGACCGTCATGGCATCGGCCACCGCGTCCTGAACCACATAGCCCACCGGCGCGAGCAACACGCTCAGCACGTACCACGCCTCGGCTGGCATGATGGCGACCATTGCCTCGCGATCGCCGATCAGTCCCACCATGATGAGCAGGCTCACAGCGATGAGGCTCGCGCCGAGATATACAAGCCAGCTCTTCCAGCGCCAGATCAGGTCTGACGAAGAAAGTGCCGACGATCCCGGTAAGACCGGAAATACCGGCCGCCATGTAGACCATGAGGGGCGGCAGGTAGGAGAGCCGCAGCTCCCGGCCGAGCTCGAGAACGTTGCGGTCGAACCAACGGTAGGCGGAGATCAACATCGTGGCAAGCCTTGGTATAGCTGATCAAAACAAAAGGCCCAAGCTTGCGACTGGGCCCACTATTCCGGGAATGACGCGCCCGGAAGGAATCGAACCTCCGACCGTCTACCTTGCCGGTGGTTCAAAGCTGCGCGCGTCGCCTCGTCGTTTCGCCGCAATCCGTTTGCTGCAACTGTTTTGCCACACCCCGGTCCTTGCCTACCCATGCCAAGACTGGCGACGGTTGAGGAAACCGCGCCCATCAAATGCCCGAATCTTCTGCAAATGCAGCAAATCGGTACAGTTGACGTATATCAACGTCCCCTCGAACAGTGTGACATAAGGTGAAAGCACTGACGGGGAGGCCTGTCATGACAACGCCTTACGAACGCGCGGCAAGTTTTCTCGCGGAAATCCTCGCCAAGAGCTCGCTGGACGAGCTCGCCCAGCGCCTGCGACCGAAACCGGAAACTCGCGCGGCTTCCGTTCCGCGTGGAGCGGAAATTTCGCCGCAGGCGGTGGACGAGCGCTGGGCCATGCTCCCATGCGGTACGGGGCCGCGTAAGGAAATCCTCGACCCGCACACGGCGAGTCAGATGTCGGCCTACGCGCGCAACATCGAGCACTTCATTGGCACGGTGAAAGTGCCAATCGGCGTCATCGGACCGCTACGGGTCAATGGTCTGTATGCGCAAGGTAACTACTACATTCCCCTGGCTACCACCGAGGCGGCGCTTGTTGCCTCGTACGGGCGTGGTGCGTCGGTCATCGCGGACGCGGGCGGCGCGAGCGCAGTGATTCTCAATGAACGCGTCGGCCGTGCGCCCGCGTTCATCTTCGCGAATCTCGAGGAAGTGGGCCGCTTCATGAGCTGGGTTCTCGGGCAAAGAGAAAACATTCAACGCGCCGCCGAATCCACCACTCGCTTTGGAAAGCTCGTGGACCTGAGGTTTACCGTGGAAGCCAATCACGTCTACGTGCTTATGCTCTACGAAACCGGCGATGCGGCAGGACAGAACATGGCCACCATCGCTACCGACGCCGCCGTGAAGTGGCTGCTCGCCAATTCGCCGGTCAAACCGCGCAGCGCCTACATCGAGGCAAATCTCTCGGGGGACAAGAAGGCAAGCGCACAGTCGCTCCAGGGGGTTCGGGGCAAGAAGGTCACCGCCGAAGTCGTGCTTCCATCCGCGCTGGTACAACGCCGCCTGCACGCAACGCCGGCGCAAATGGAAGCGTATTCGCGCGTGGCCGGGACCGGCGGCGTGCTCTCCGGAACCCTGGGCGTGCAGGGACACTACGCCAATGGACTCGCCGCGCTTTTCATCGCCTGCGGGCAGGACGCGGCTTGCGTTTCGGAAGCCGCCACGGGTGTTACCCGATTCGAGCTGACGCAGACGGGCGACCTGTACGTGTCGGTCACGCTTCCGAATCTCATTGTCGGCACCGTCGGCGGCGGCACGAAACTACCGAGCCAGCACGCATGCCTCGAAGTGCTCGGACTGGCCGGGCCCGATCATGCTCGAGCGCTCGCCGAGGTGGCGGCGTGCGTTTGCCTCGCCGGCGAGATTTCCATCGTCGCGGCGATCAGTGCCGGCGAATTCGTGCAGGCCCACGTCAAGTTCGCGCGCGGAAAGGAACCCACGTAAATGGCGACCCTGGCACAGGATCCATCCGGGGCGCTTTCTCGCTGGGCGACCTACTTCAGGGAGCGCTTTCCTCCCGCCCAGTATGCCGTTGCCCTCGGCGCATTCACCTGGGCAACCCTCGCCTATACGCAGGCGATACACGGCAAGAGCGGGCTTCCGGGCGCCTATTCCTTCTTAGTCGCCTTCGCCGTCACATTTCTGCTCTTTCTTCAGTTGAGGATTCTCGACGAATTCAAGGATTACAGGGAGGACGCACAATATCGCCCCTACCGTCCGGTGCCGCGCGGACTGGTGACCCTGAAAAGCCTCGCGCGCTTGTGGGTGATCGGCGCGGCCATTCAGCTCGTGCTCGCCGCGAGTCTCGGCACAAGACCCATCGCAATGCTTTTGCTCATCCTGGCTTACTCGGGATTGATGCGAGTGGAGTTTTTCGTTCGGGACTGGCTCAAGGCACACGCGCTTGTCTATATGGGCTCGCACATGCTGATCGTGCCGATGATAGCGGCATTCATCGCCGCCTGTTCCAGCGAGGCGCACACGGTCGCGGAACTTGCCGCGTTCCTCGGCTTCAGCTATCTCAACTTCAGCGTTTTCGAGCTGGGGAGAAAGATTTGGGCGCCTCACGAGGAACGCACGGGCGTCGAGACCTACAGTGCGCTATGGGGTCTGCGGCGGGCCGTGTGGGCCTGGCTCGCGGCGATGTGGGGCGCGGCAGCGCTTGGCCTGCTCGCCGCGCAGCGCGCAGGCATCGCCGTGCCGTACGCGGCAATGGCCGTGGTGCTGGCCACGATCGCCGCTGTGATGGCGGTGCGGTTCTTCTCCGACTTGTCGCGCGCGAAGGGAAACACCTTCCGCCTGGCCTCCGCCGTGTGGTTGCTGGGCGTTCACATCACCTTCGGTGCCGCGATAGCTCTTGGAGCGTGAGCGCAGAGGAAGGCTCGTGAAATACGTGCTGTTTCAGGAAGAGGTGCGACCCGACTCGCCGATCGGTGGCAAGGCTCGCGCGCTGGCGGCACTCACATGGAGCGAGCTGCCGGTGCCGGCATGGTTCGCCGTGCTGCCGGCTGCGCTCCACGCCAGCGTGCCTTCAGAAACACTCGTCACATCGGAGCACGGGGACCAGGTTGTTAGCGCCCCCGCTCGCCTGTCACAGGTTCGCCTGGCTCCCGAGGTGATGCTCGAACTGGAGAGTGCTCTGGAGAAACTTGGTGGCAAAGATGAGGTGTTCGCGGTCCGTTCCTCGGCGACGGACGAAGACAGCGCGCGCCTTTCCTTCGCCGGCCAGCTGGAGAGCTTTCTTTTCGTGCCCCGTGGCGAGGTTGCCGCGCGCATTGCCGCGGTGTGGGCATCCGGCTTCAGCGAGCGGCTCATGGACTATCGCCGCAGCGTCGGCGCCGATCTGCTTGCCAGCACGCCGGCCGTGATCGTCCAGAGAATGATTGATGGCGACGCATCCGGCGTCGCCTTCAGCGCTGATCCGGTGTCCGGCCGGCGCACCGTTGCCGTCGTCGCCGCGGTTCCGGGATTGGCCAGTGCGCTGGTGTCCGGAGAGGCGGAGGCCGACACCTGGCACGTCGACCGCAACGGCCAGATTCTCAAGCGCGCCATCGAGGCGAAGCATGTGAGGCATCAACGCCGTCATATTCCGGGAGGCGGCATCGAAGCAGTGCCGGTAAACGAACAGGAAGAGCTCCGACCGGCGATAGACGACTCGCTGGCGCTGCGAGTGGCGGAACTATCGCGTCGCGCCGAGCGGCACTTCGCCCGGCCACAGGATATCGAATGGACAACCAAGGGCGGCGAACTGTACCTGCTGCAGAGCCGACCGATCACGACCCTCGCCGATCTCCCCGATCCTGACGCCCCGCGCGCGCTCTGGGACAACTCCAACATCATCGAAAGCTATGGCGGCATCACCACGCCGCTCACTTTCTCATTCGCCCGCCGCGCCTACGAGCATGTGTATCGCGAGTTCTGCCGGCTGATTCGCGTGCCGGAAGATGTGATCGAGTCGCACAGCGCCATGTTCTCCTGCATGCTCGGTTTGATCCGCGGCCGGGTCTACTACAACCTCTACAACTGGTATCGGCTGGTGGCGGTGCTGCCCGGCTACCGGTTCAACCGCCGCTTCATGGAGCAGATGATGGGCGTGCGGGAAAGCCTGCCGGACGACATCGCCACCGCGCAGACAGAAACGGGCAATGGCGCGCGTTGGCGCGACGCGTGGCGACTGACGGTCTCCGTGACCGCTTTCGCGCGACATCTCATCACACTGCCGCGCCGCATGGAGCGGTTCTATCAGCGCCTTCGCGAGGCGCTGGGAAGCAGCCGGCCCGATTTGAGCAGTCTGCGCCCGGATGAGTTGGTCGCTTACTACCGCGATCTCGAGCAGCGCTTGCTCGTGCGCTGGGACGCGCCCATTGTCAATGATTTTGCGACGATGATTTTCCACGGGCTGCTGCGGCGCCTGAGCGGCGCGTGGATCAAGGGTGGCACGGACACCGTGCACAACGATCTGCTCTGCGCCGAGCCAGGCATGATCAGCGAGGAACCCGCCGCACGCGTGGCGGAAATGGCCACCCTTGCCGCTCGCGATGCCGCATTGGTGGCGACGCTGTGCGATGGTATTTTGCCTGCGATCCGCAGCGCCGTTTCAGGAAACGCGCAACTCGACCAGGCGATCCGCGCCTACATTGATCGCTTTGGTGACCGCTGCATGGAAGAGCTCAAGCTCGAAAGCTCGACCCTGCACGACGATCCGACACCGCTCTACCGTGCGATCGGACACTACGCGGCTAACATCGCATCGCACACGGTTCGCACGAAGAAACCCGACCTGAAGGTGCGTCAGGACGCCGAAGCGCGCGCCGCCACTGCACTCGCCGGGCACCCCGTTCGGCGGCTGGCATTCATGTGGATCCTCAAACGCGCGCGCGCTTGCGTCGTGGCGCGCGAGAACCTTCGCCTCGAACGTACCCGCGTGTTTGGCCGCGCCCGTCAGATCCTGCTCGAAATGGGCAAGCGGCTGGCGGCGGTGGACTGTCTCACCGATTCCCGCGACGTGTTCTACCTCGAGCTGGATGAGTTGCTCGCGTTCGTCGAAGCGCGCGCGACCACGACCGATCTCAAGGGCCTGGTAAAAGTGCGACAGGCCGAGTTTGCGGGCTACCGCGATGCCCCTGTTCCGGCGGATCGCTTCGAGACCCGCGGTCTCGTCTACCGCGGACATGACTTCGCGGGCGCTGCGCCAGTGCCGCTGCCGCATGGGGAAACGCTGCAGGGCCTTGGCTGCTGTCCCGGCATTGTGCGGGGGTCGGTGCGGGTCGTGCGCGATCCACGCAGTGCATCGGTAAAGCGCGGGGAGATCCTGGTGGCGGAGCGAACCGATCCGGGCTGGGTGATGATATTTCCCGGCGCCGCCGGCTTGCTGGTGGAGCGTGGAAGTCTCCTGTCGCACTCGGCGATCGTCGCGCGGGAACTGGGATTGCCCGCCATCGTATCGCTGCCCGGACTCACTCACTGGTTGCGGGACGGCGACCGAGTCGAGATGGATGGCAGCACTGGTAGAGTCGTGAAGCTCGATGCCGATGAATCAGCAAGCACCACCGCCGGCTAGTGCCGCCAGCGAAATCGCGAGCGAGGCCGATTTTTCCCTCATTCGTTACGCGCAATGCTGGGAAGACACGGATGTGCTGCTCGAAGCGCTCGCGATCGAACCCGGCGACGTGTGCTTTTCGATCGGTTCGGGGGGAGACAACTCGCTCTCAATGCTGTCGCGCGACCCGGCACGGGTTGTTGCCGTGGATCTGTCTCCCGCGCAAGTCGCTGTGATCCAGTTGAAGGTCGGCGCCTTTCGTTCGCTCGAGCACGCCGATGTCCTCGAACTCGCCGGAATCACGAAGAGCACACGCCGCCTTCAACTGTATCGCCAGGCGCGAAGCAGCCTTTCGCCATTCGCGCGGAGCTTCTGGGATGCCCGCCCGGAAGTGATCGAGCACGGCCTATCCGATGCTGGCAAATTCGAAGGTTACTTCGCGCTCTTTCGGCGCTATGTACTTCCGCTGGTCCACAGCCCGAAGCAGATCGACGCGCTGTTCATCGCGCGCAGCGCGGAAGAACGGCGTCGCTTCTATGAGGAGCGCTGGAACAACTGGCGATGGCGCGCGCTATTCCGCCTGTTCTTTTCCCGCTTCGTCATGGGCCGGCTGGGACGCGATCCGCGCTTTTTCCGTTACGTTGAAGGCGGTGTCGCCTCGCGCGTTCTCGCACGCACACGCCATGCACTGGTTGATCTCGACCCGTCCTCCAATCCGTATATTCACTGGATCGTGTTCGGCCGATTCACGGACCATCTCCCGCACGTCTGGCGCGAGGAAAACTTCGCAGCGATCCGCCGAAATCTCGACAGGCTCGAACTGCGCGTGGAATCAGTAGAGGCGTTCCTCGAGCGCGCCCAGGATCGAAGCATCGACCGCTTCAACATGTCCGATATCTTTGAGTACATTTCTGAAGCGGCGAGCGACGCCGTGTTCGAGAATATTGCCCGCTGCGCGCGCCCGGGCGCACGGGTGGCATACTGGAACATGATGGCGCCGCGAAGCCGCCCAGCCGCCCGCCGCACCTCGCATCTCGCCTGCATACGCTCGAGGAAGAGAGCCGCAGGCTTCACGATCGTGCGCTCACATTCTTCTACGGCGCCTTCCGAATCGACGAAGCGAGGGCGTCGCCATGATGAGCGCCCGGGACCTGGCAACAATGGTCGCGCTGCTGACAACAGCCGGGGGGCTGCTGCTCGGATTGCGCTTTGTCCAGCAGAAGTTTCGGCTTGCTCCCGAAGTGGCGCGCAAGCTCTTCCACATCGGCGGGGGCGCGCTCGGCCTGACGTTGCCGTGGCTATTCGATGATTTCCTGCCCGTTCTGATTCTCGGGTTCGTGGTCGGCGGGCTGTTTCTCGCCATTCGGATGCTTCCCGTGCTGCGCGAAGGGGTGGGTCAGGTTTTCCTGGCGGTCCAGAGACAGTCGATCGGGGAATTTGGTTTTCTCGCCAGTTTCTGCCTGCTGTTCTGGCTCTCCCACGGTGACAAGCTTCTCTACACCATCCCGATCATGATGGTGGCGCTTGCCGATGCGCTCGCTGCGCTGGTCGGCCAGACCTACGGCAAGTTTCAGCTGCGCATGACCGGCGATCGCAAAAGCATCGAGGGCGCAATCACCTTTTTCCTCATCGCTTTCTTCTGCGTACACATTCCGGTGCTGCTGTGGGGAGAAACCGGAAGGCTCGAAAGTCTTCTCATCGCGCTCAACGTGGGCGCCATGGTGATGCTCGCAGAGGCGGCAGCCTGGTGGGGCCTCGACAATTTCATTATTCCGATTTGGGGCTACATCCTCCTCAAGTCGCTGCTTCTGGCGGGAAGCGTGGAACTCGTGGGGGATTTCACGTTTCTCGTGAGCCTCGCGGCCTTCATGTACTACTGGCGATCCCGCGCGACCCTCGGCGACGATGCACTCGCCGGCGCTGTCCTCTGGGGCTTCGTCGTCTGGTCCGTCGGCGGCTTGCCGTGGACGATTGCGCCGCTGTTGCAGTTTGCAACCTACGCAACGCTCACCGTGCGCACCCCTCTCGATCAGGTACGCAATCTTCCCTTCCCGGTGGTGCTCGCCAATATCGCCGCCAGCATCCCCTGGTTGCTCGCCTTCCGGCAAACCGGCGACATCGAGCTATTCATTCCGTTTGCGGCATGCTTTGGCGCGAATCTGGCGATTATCGCACTCACCCGGGTGAAGTTCGCCTATCCCCAAATGTCCATGCGAAACGCGGTTGCCACGGGCGTGAGCACCGGCATGATCATCGTCGTTCCCTCGATGCTGGCTGTGTACCGGTTACATGTCATGACCCTGATCGGTGCTGCGGCCACACTTGTAGCGATCAGCATTGCGGCAGTCCTCTTCTACCTCATACAGCCGCGCTTGACAGAAATGCCCATCGACTCCGGACGCTGGCTGCGTCAGGCATTGGTCACCGCCGCGTGCTCGCTCATTGCGTTCAGCGTCGAACTTGGACTGTTGTGGACACTGCACCAAAACCTGGCAAGATGAGGCTTCACTCGATCGAGCTTGTGGGTGAGCCGCTGGCGCGCTTTTGCGCCCTACCGGGCCTCGGATCATTGTCGCCACAGAGTGTGCAACGGCATGCGCCCGACGACTCGTTGCTTCTCGAGCAGGACGGCACGGCGAGCGCGCGATGCTCGTTGTGGTGGCGTGCCGTGCCCGCGCTACCCGGCGAGCGCATCGGCCTCCTGGGACACTATGCCGCGGTCGACATCGATGCGGCCACCCGAATACTGCATGAAGCGTGCGAGCGCCTCCGGGCAAGCGGCTGCACGCTCGCGGTAGGACCGATAGACGGCAGCACCTGGCGACGCTACCGCCTGATCACTTGGCGCGGGGACGAGCCGGCATTCTTTCTCGAACCCGACAATCCGGACGACTGGCCGCTGCACTTCACGGGCGTTGGTTTCATGCCGTTCGCCAATTACTTCTCGGAAAGGTGCGACGACCTGGAAGCCTATCCCGCCGATACGAAGCTTGCCGCACGCCTGCACGAGGCAGGGTACCGCGCGCGGCCCATCGAGATGCATCGTATCCAGGACGAACTGAGCCTTTTGTGGCGCATTTCAACGGAATCGTTTTCACGAAATTTACTCTATACGCCGATAACCGAAGTGGAGTTCAAGGAGACCTACGCGCCGCTCCTGTCGGTCGTGCGTCCGGAACTCGTGAACATTTTCGAGCATCACGGTGAGCCCGTTGGATTCCTTTTCGCGCTACCCGATATGCTTCAGGCAGCGCGCGGCATACCTGTCGACACGGTGATCCTCAAGACAATAGGCGTCCTGCCGGCGCAGCAAGGACGCGGCCTTGGCAACTGGATGACCGATTTCACGTTTGTCGCGGCGCGCAAGCTGGGTTTTCGGCGGGCAATTTTTGCCTTGATTCATGAAACCAATGTTTCACGCAGGCTGGGGCGAGGCCAAATGCGCGACATTCGGCGCTACACGCTATTCGCGCGGCACCTGGGGAAGGTCTGAAACGATGCATGTTGTCTCACAAGCGGACCCGGGCGAGCGTCGGCAGCACGCCTCGGGGCATCGCTGGGCCGTTTGCCGCGAGGATGGTCGAGGCGATGTCTGGTTCAGGGACTTCCCATGAACGTCATCGAAATCCTCGACGAAACGGCGCTGCGTTCTCCGGATGAAACGGCCCTCATATGGGGAGCCCCGGGCAAGGAACACATGATGACGTTCGGGGCGCTGCTCGATCGCTCGCGGCGCCTCGCAACGTTGTTTCGAGAGCACGGACTTGGTCAGGGGGATGGGGTCGTAATCTTCCTTCCCATGTCCGGCGCCCTTTACGAAGTCATGGCGGCGGTGCTGAGGCTCGGAATGATCGCGGTCTTCGTGGATCCATCCGCGTGGCGCCCCGCGCTCGAACAGGCGCTGGCGCACATTCCGGTGCGGGGATTCATTGGCACCCCGGCTGCCTGCGTATGGCGCTGGTTCACACCGGCGCTGCGGCACATTCCAAAGGCGTTCGTCGCGGGTCCGAGAATCCCTGGCGCGATTCCCCTGCGCGAAGCACAACAATCTCCGCCGCTCGACGCGGCGGCGGACCTTGCTGCTGCCGCCACCGCGCTGGTTACTTTTACCAGCGGCAGCACCGGTATCTCGAAGGGTGTGTTGCGATCGCATGGCACGCTCGCCGCCACACACGGGGCGCTTTCCCGACATCTCGGACTGCAGCCCGGACAGGTACAACTCGCTACGATGCCATTTTTCGTGTTCGCTAATCTCGCGTCGGGCACGACCAGCGTCATCCCTCAGCTCGATCTCCGCAGTCCGGCCCGCGCTGACCCGGCTTCGCTGTTGCGTGCGATCCGCGCGTGGAATGTCACGGGCATTGTCGCTTCCCCTTTTCTTATGCAATGCCTGGCAGATGAGTGCGCGATGCAAAAGCGGGTACTCGCCTCGCTACGCAATGCTTTCGTCGGCGGCGCGCCGGTGTTGCCGGCGGTACTCGACAAGATCGCCGCGATGGCCCCGGATGCCGCGGTTGCTGCGCTGTACGGTGCAACGGAAGCCGAACCCATCGCGCTTGTCAGACACGACGAATGGGGCGCGAAGGAACGCCAGGCCGCTTCCTCGGGGGGCGGCGTGCTCGCCGGTCGTCCAATCGACGCCATTTCGTTGCGAGTTCTTGTAGATCGATGGGTACGTCCGATTGAACCTCGGGCGAGCCGAGTATTCGAGGGCGAGCAGGTGCCGACAGGCACGGAGGGCGAAATTGTGGTCTCCGGCGCGCACGTGTCAGCGGGCTACCTCGGTGATGAAGGGAACCGCGAGAACAAAATCATCGTGGATGGCGCGTTATGGCATCGCACCGGAGACGCGGGCTATCTCGATGACGCGGGACGCCTGTGGCTCGTCGGCCGTTGCGCAGGTGGGGTCCCTGGCGAGAGCGGGGTCACCTATCCCCTCCGGATCGAGGCGGCTCTCTCGGGCACGCCGGGAATCGCACGCGCGACATTGGTCCAGCATCTCACCAGGCGCACGCTCGTCGTCGAGACGCCGAGCGACACCGACAGCTTCAACGCCGGTAAAATTCTCGAACGCATTCCCTGGTGTAGCGTGGATGAAGTCGTGCGAGTGCGGCGCATTCCGCTGGATCGGCGACATAACGCCAAGGTCAATCTCCCCTCCTTGGTTGAATTGCTCGACAAGCAACGGTGGCTGGCTCGCGTGTCGTTTCCCGTTGATACAGGTTTCTGACCTGACCAGGTCGTGAACATTGATTCAGCCCGGGAACGGCTCGGCGAGCCACACAATGGCTCCGGCGCGGAATCGAACAGCACGGATACATCAGCTTCAATGCAAAAGGGCCCGCGAGGGGCCCTTTGGCTTTGATTGGCGCGCCCGGAAGGATTCGAACCTCCGACCGCCTGGTTCGTAGCCAGGTACTCTATCCAGCTGAGCTACGGGCGCGTGGGTTGGCGATTATAGAACGGCTTGGGATTCACGGAGAGAACAGCTGCCTCCTCCCATTCATGGGCGCCCGGCGACACCTGCTGCATCCCAGTGAATCGAGAATCGCGACTCGCGTCGCGGGTTCGTGCAAGATTTCCAGTACCAGAATTGAATGAGGGGCCACAAGGGCCCCTCATTCAATTCTGGCGGAGAGAGAGGGATTCGAACCCTCGATACGCTTTTGGCGTATACACCC
>Ga0111166_1048_pt1 | contig 13420 bp, 9 predicted proteins | sample DeeMarSeWOR28_12_FD_80267 | JGI IMG/M metagenome (GOLD analysis project Ga0111166, IMG submission 80267) | Thiotrichales bacterium SG8_50
CCGAAACCACTCGTCCTGAGAACAAAAGGTGGCAGGGGCTTCACAAATAGGGCAATAGCCACGAAATTCAAACATGGCGTTCTCCGAACTCGTTTCTCTTCATGTGGTCTTATTTCTTGGCACGCGGCAGCGCCGGCACGATGTCAGTTCAATCGCGACAGGCGTCGCCGGTATCTGGATCCAACAGCAGAGAAACTGTGATTAGCAGATATGAAGTGCTTTCCGGCCCTGGCAATTTGCTCGCGGAACTTAGCGTCCTCGTAGACCCTGCGCATGTACCAGGCGGCTTGCTCAACATCTGCGTCCGCCCACTTCTGACCTTCTCCAAAGGGGTACTCGGCAGGACCAACCGGAATCAATTGATAGTCCACGATGCAAGCGTTGGCTTCATTCGTGAAATCCATGTTTCCAGAATAGCCGGTAACAATCACCGGTTTTCCGCAGCACATGGCCTCTGCCGGGCCACGACCGAATCCTTCCGCTCGATGCAACGAGACAAAACAGTCACAGGCATTCATCAGGGCCGACATCGACCGGGCATTCAGTACTTTGTCAATGAGCCTGACGTTGGATTGCAGACTTGCCACCTCCGCTAGAAATTGCCGATAGTCATCCGGACGGAGGTGGCCGCCATTCAGTTTCACGACCAAGTACGCAGCATGGTGATTCAAGTCTTGGAATGCGCGTTCAAACGCCTTGATTACGGCCCACGGGTTCTTTCGATTCATGAACGAACTAAAATCAAAGAAGAATAGAAAAAGGAATCCATTCTCTGGCAGATCCAGATCCTGGCGGGTGATTCCATGCAGTGCGGGCAGTTCTACCGGTAGCGGCATATGGATAACGGGACAAGTCGCCTTTCTAGCGATAGCTTCCATCGTGAATCGTGACGGTGCCCAGATTTCTTGGACATACCGAAATGCATCGCACCAAGCATCGGGAAATTCGCTCAGTTCCCACGCCCAGTAGCCGATGTTGTACTTTCCCTCAAAGAAGCGCTTTCCAAGATGATGGTGAGCACTCGCCATTTCATCCGCATTCAGGAAGAAGATATTGACACTTGTCTCCATCGGTTCGTCGATCAGGTCAACAAGCGGGAAATCTGCGTACATGGCGGCATTCTGTGCCCCCCAAGGAAAGGTGTTGCAGAGCCCAAATGAGACATCGGTAGTCGCGAATGCGCGTGCGCCAGTGCGCACATCTTCACCGCGACCCGACACCAGATAGGGATGGCCGGTAAGCATGACGGAACGGACCCCGCCGCGCATCGTCGCGCCGACATCTCGATGAATTGCAGAAGAAGGTGACTCAAGATTTGGCGGGTTCCGCGCTCCCAAGAGAAACCTCGCCCGCCATACAATCCCCGCAACGCCCTCCTTCTGTAGTATCTGCCGTAGACGGCTGATTGCAGAGCGCCATCCGCCATGCCGTTGCACAATCTGCCTTGTCCGACCAAAGGGATTATCGAGAAGCACAGTTCAACTCTCCGTTCCGCGACGCCCGGCCCCGGCATAAACGTCCGCCAACGGTGGCCCGTTCGAACCGCACGCAAGTACGCGGTTCGTTGAAGTTCCAATCGCGCACTACTGCTTCTTCACAACCCTAATCGGCGCGTCCAGACCCCTCGTACCCTTATCGATGAACCACGCCACATTTTCCTGGACCATCGTCAACTGGAGCGTGTACTCACCGGGCTTGCCCGGTGCCTTAACTACAGCGTCAAGTTTTGCGGTGGCGCCCGCAGGTAGATCCTTCTCGAGAAGTGTCCGCTCGCCGTCGTACACCACGACTTGCCCTGCTTTATCGAGCCAGTGGTAGGAAAGCCGAACGGGTTTCTCGCCAAGTGCGGGCCAGGTAACGCCGCTCAAGTTGCGGACCGCCACCCGAATCTTGATCGATTGATCCACCTTCAGTTCCGGCACAGGCGCCTCCAGTTTCAGCTCCTGCTGAAACAGCCCCGATGTCGCCTTCTTGTCCTGACCACAAGCCACCAACCCTGCGAACATGACACCTGCCAACAATACGCGCGAAACATGACTCTTTCTCATCTGGAATCTCCGTTACATTGATAATCAAGTCTTCCGATCACAAGATCTCAACGAGACTCTCGGGTTCCGATCGGTTTACGCAAAATCACAAGCGACTGAAAATCTGCGAATCCATCGATGACACCAACAACTTCGAAGAACTGCGACCAATGTCGATGCACATAGTCCGTCGTATGCGATACGTTCCGATAATAGCCGGGGCTCGACGCGTCGACGCCAACATTAAGATGGCCCGCGTCCCGAACGCCCTGATTGATCAGCTCAAGATATTGAGCATATGTTTTCGATTCGCTGTAGCACGCAAACCAGGCAAGCTCGGCCATGACCGTAACAAGCGCGAAGCCACCAGGCCGCAACAGTCGATGAAGCTCCGCCAACCACAGATCCTGATCAATTTCGCGTAGATGCGTAAACACCGAATGACCTATGACGAGGTCAAACTCGCCGTCTCTTAGTGTTGTCGGTGGGTCCGCGCCCACCTGAAGAAACCGTGCACCCGGTACGTTGGTCTTACACCAGGCAATGTTTTGCGCATCAATGTCGATACCTGTCACTCGCGCGGTCGTGCGCTCTAGCAAGAATCGGGAAATTCTGGCGCAGCCACAACCCCAATCCAGTATCGCCTGTACCTGTCCATTGGCCACGCGCATGTTTCGGCAGTCGGGCCACATGTATTTGGCACGTTGCTCCTTGATGCCCGATATCGATTGACCAAAAAGCAATTCCACCAATTGGGCCAGCTTCACATACCACGTTGCCCCTGTGAAGCAAAATGATTCCGGACTCACTGCACCGGCAACCCGGAATCGATTGTCGGCGTCGGGCACCGGGAGCCCCCCGAACCCTCGCCAGTGCCCGCTCTGCCAGTCAACCGCTGCACGCCCGGTCGATGTATCAAGTACATCAAAGTCGAGATGTCCAGACGTTACTAAGTGCTCAGGAACGTTCAGCGAAGCCGAAAAAAAGCCGCGCGGCAGTTCGGGAAAGGGACCGCCTTTGTTAGCCAACGTGAAAGTGGCGCAATGTGACTGATCCTGAGCCATTACGAGATGATAACGACTGGGAACCTGTATCGCTCGAAGTGGCGGATAGAAGGCGCAATGCAGCACCCCGGAGCCGTCCGGCTTAATTTCAAATGCCATCTTCGCCCAACCGCTTCGAATCGCCGCACGCGCTGCGCCCTCATAAAGTATTGTTGCAGCATCCGAAGTAGATGGCGTCGTCCAAAAATCGCACTGCACCTTCTTGCCTTGCCTTAGCCGCACTCCAATGCGGTGTGCCCAATGTTGACACTCGGACTCATTTCCAAACCCATGGATCGCCGTTATCATGACGCCAAGCTCACGCACATCGCTCGCCAGCTGCACGGCCGGAGATACCTCCGCCTGAAGAAGACCATCCTCTTCAATCGGAATCAGAAGTGCCGTCGATTCCCTCTCGATCGGATATGCAAATCCTTGCTGCGCGCCACATTTTGCCGTGAGCTTGCCTTCAGGCTGATGAAACTGGCAAACCACGACGGCAAATCGGACGCCGCCAGGGAACTTCAGCGCAAATCGATACTGGCTCCAGACGTACCCGTCCTCAATCGCATTAAATCCGGAACGCAGTTGCACGCCCGGAAACGGACCGCGATCTTTTGACGACGAGGAGAAATCGCCGCACTTCTCAGTCACTGTTCTGGGCTCATCTGCCAGTCCTTCAGGAATACTCATCGCGCTCGCTGCTCCTAGGTGTCACCATTTCCGTCTGAAACTGGCGAAACGGGAGTGGCTGCAATCTTCTCGACCAGAAACGTGTTGGATATCCACCCCTGTAGTCCGACCCACGAATCCTCTCGCACCTCGATTACCCGACAACGACATTCTTCGACAATTCTGAAGACGTAGCATTGGGGGGGCACATGCATTTCGATCTCGCCAGCGTCAGCGCGGCTATCGAGATATCTGTTGATGGAAAATTGGTAACCCAGTGCATAGGTCGGAAGTTGAAAATAGGCCAACCCGCCGGGCTTTAGAATGCCTAGCATCGCTCTGACCAGGAATGCCATAACAGGGGGCGGATTGTGTTGGAGCACGATAACCGAAAAGACGAAATCGGCCACTTCCAGTCGGGCGAACTCTTCCACATTCTGCAGCCGTCGCAAGTTCACATTCTCTATTCCACACGCAGCAAGGTAGGACTCCGCCACCGCCAAGTGCGTCGCCGAGATGTCCAAGGCCTCTAACTCGGAGAATCGCTCTGCCAACCAGCGAGTCACTCTACCGACACCGCAACCCAGTTCCACACACTTCCCCTGTGCAGTAAACGTCCGACCGTTTCGATCAAGCGTGTGCTGGCACGCTGCAACGGTGGTGGCGCCAGATTGAAAGAATTCCCCCGAATACCCATCGAATTCTGCTCTCCGAAAACGATCGTTACCCAGTACCGACCAGTAGGGCTCCTCTTCGCCGATCCTGCTCCAGGCTGCCTGGGTGTAACGAAAGAGCTCGCGCAACTGTGCCTCGGACACCTCAACATCCACGGACAGCGGTGGCCAAGACTGCGGTACTCCTAGGTTCGTGCGGTATTCGTCGCAGTTCAGAAAGTGCCAAAATAGTGCGGCGCGTGCCAAATCCCGTGAGCTTGTTCTCAACGACAAGCTCGTTCTCCGGTTCGCGTCCAAGGAGAATTCGGTACGCATCGAGCACGTCTTGGCGCGCGACCGCATCATTTCCAGGATCAGTTAGCTTATTCCGCGTCATCTCTTGTCACGACCCAATCTAGACTCGCGGGGAGCTGTTGCCCACAGGCTGCTACCCAGGCTCGGCGCGTAGCTTCCAGGAAGGCCCGGCCGTAGCGAACATCAGGTTCGAGGTGATTCCCCTCGGCCCACTCATTCCAGGCGTTAATGAAGACGATGCGTTCGTCCCCAACCGAGAAACGGCGGGTTACAGTAATGGCGTCACGCAGCCATGTTTCATACTCGGCAGGGTTGCTGTTGAGGAATATATTGGCGGCGTTCTGGCGCCTAGCGGTGTTGTCCCATGAAGGCATAACTGTTTTGAATAGACGGTATGGCGGAGTGGATTTCGCTCGAAACGCTTTTGCCGTCGCCACATAGTCGTAAAACACTCCTCGAAAGTCCGCGCTCGTCTCTGCCGGCGGTGTTGTCGGCACAGCCAGGCCATGTGGCGGAAACTCGACTGCCGCATCGAACCCGAATTCGGCTGGCGGCCGAGAATCGCTAAGACTCCCAAAACTGAGCACGCGGATGAGGTAGGGATCAGCGAGTCCGGCCTTGTGACAGGCGCGCCGCCAACGTTCGACGGTACGTTGCGGGTTTGGCAGATCCTCCACCCGGTAAACCAACAAGATCGGTCTGCCGCAGATTCGAATGTAACGGTCGTCGGAAAATAGCGGGAACAGAGACTTAATGAAAGCTATGTCATCCTCGGACGAATAGGACTGCTTGATGAGTATCTGGTTCTCTTGCCCATCCCAACGTCTTGACCAGCTTTCATTGGCCCAGCACACACAGAAAGGCTGTCTGGGCTCGCCCCGTCTCAGCATTTCATCCAGTGGTCGGTGCAAAAGGCGCTTTCCGGCAAACCAGTAGTAGTAGTAACAGAAACCGTATACGCCATGCTCCCGCGCCAACGCCGACTGTGCGTCACGGGTTTCCGGTATACGCAAGTCATAGTAACCAAGCTCACCTGGCACGTGCGGCTGCTGGTGATCACGAAAAATTGGTGTCGCCCTGGTAACGTTTGTCCACTCGGTGAACCCCTTACCCCACCAGGTGTCGTTCTCCGGGATCGGATGGAATTGCGGCAGGAAGAATGCGATCAGTCGTACACGATTGTGCTCGTTCAGGGTAGCCCGCCAGCGATAGAGGAATTTCTCCTTGTTCCGTTCGACCTGCGCGAGCTTTCCGACGCCGTGGTCATTCGTCGTGATGCTCAAGTGATGGATGACGCGCGAGGTGGGTTGGTAAATCACCTTGCGCCCAGCCGCACGCACACGGAGGGAAAGATCCGCGTCCTCAAAATAGGAGGGCGCGTATATGTCGTCAAATCCACCAAGCGACTCGAACAGTTTTCGCGGAATCATGAAACTCGCCCCTGAGCAATAGTCGACCTCTCGAAGGAAGCCGTAATCTGTCGCCTCGGGATGACCGTTCAAACCTACCATTTCGACACTGCCGTCCGCATTTAGAACCGCGCCGGCCTCCTGCAAGTGACCGGACGGATAGATCAGTTTCGATCCTGCCACTCCCGCAGATGGAATCTTATTGAAGACGTCTACGAGCGCGTCGATCGATCCGGCTTGCAGCTGGGTATCGTTATTAAGAAAGAAAAGGTACCTACCCCGGGCCAGCGACGCGCCTCGGTTCACTGAACGCAGGAAGCCGAGATTGTTTTCATTGCGCACATACCGAAGCCCAAAAACGCGCGGCAACAGCTCTGAAGTCGCGTCACTCGAAGCATCGTCCACAACGATCACTTCGAAACTGCAGGAAGGAGTATGCGTCGCAATTGATGCGAGACACGCTATCGAATACTCATGTTTGTTGTATACGGGGATAATGATCGATACCGACGGATTCGGGGATTGTGGCAATCGCATTTGCTCGGCCACTTCACTCAGCGCACGTCCCGAAAGGTCTATCAGGTCTGGAGCAACAATCTCGCTGCTATCCATCGCATTGCTAGGTGTCGCTTGCGTCTGCCGTTCAACAACATTTTGCACTACCTGCCAAGTCTGATACGCGCCCAAGCGGCGGAAGAACCATGGCAAACGGCGAAAGCAAAAATCCTTTATAAGGATTCTCGTGGACCCTCTAATGGGCAATGAGTGGTAAACGTCCAGAATCCAAAGCCCACCCGCGACGGCGATTTTTCGGGGCAATGCGGGGAGTCTCATCAGGAAGTTCTTTGTCGTGCGAAGTGGCGCCGTCATTCGCCACGAGATCGATCCAAGCAAAAGCGCCTGCTCGTTCTCCAAGATCGCAAAGCGACCACGTAGTTCCTCAAGAGATCCCCTCGCGTTCTGCGTGACCTGCTCCCGTCGCTCAACCTCGTTCTCCAGCGCGGTGATATGCGCATCGCGCCGCACAATCTCTTCGGACACCCGATCAAGAGCAAATTGGACATCAGCAAGCGACTGCGACAGGACTGCCACCCGATGCTCGCGCTCTGCGCTCTCGACTTCGATGCTATGTAGCGCTTCGGTTAACTTGCCCAACTGTCCACGAGTAGTTTCGTTTCGCGTCTCGGCCTCCTTCAGTGATTCGATTGCGTCACGAAGGAGGGATCGCAAGAAATCTCGTTCCTGGTTAAAGCGTTTTTCTTCCGCCTTGCTCGCCGCAATCTCGACCGTCAGTCTTGCGACGCTACGCTCTCTCAATTGCAGCTGGTTCCGCAGTTGTTGCCGTGCCTCTACCTGTGCCTGCGCGTCGCGTTGGCTGTCCATGACCTCGCGCTGCTGGCGCTCAATTTCAGCGACCATCCGCGCCCGCTCTTTGCGCTGCATCGCAAGTTCTGATTCAAGCCTCCCGATCGTCAGGGTTGCCTCTGTGTGCGCCTTCCGGAGTTCTTCGACCTTGTCGTCGAGCAATCGACGGCGCTCGTCCAGTTGCGCATTCGCAACCTCGAGTTGCTTCGCTTGCGCTATGGCTTCGGCGTACGACCCATACAAGACTGCCCCACGTTGCTCCAATTCTCGGCGTTCCGCCAGGGCGGTGTTTAACGCGTCCCCTTTCTTCGCGAACTGCCGACCAAGCTCCTCCAGCTGCGCTTGCTTCGAACGATACCGCGTTTCCCATTGACCCCCTTTTGCTTCGGCCCTCGCCAGTGCCGCGACAGCCTGGTCAGCAGCCTCCGTTGCCGACGCAAGCAAGTTCTTATGCGTCTCAACTGACCGATCGAGCGCCGCAATTTGCTGGTCGCGCCGCCAAATCGCCTTGGGATCAAGAAAAATACCGACGGGCAATGATGCTAGCGGCTCATCCGACGCGATAGCTATGTAGTACAGGGGCCGTTCGATCCCCGGAACCGCGCGAATATTGCCAGCGCCGCCCGCAAAGGTGAACCAAGACCCGCACGCAACTGGCTCCAAGGGAGCAACAACTGAACCATAGTGCACACGCTGTCCATACAACGCGACATGCCGAAAGCGACCCTGAAGCAGCGTGCGGAACTCGTTTATATAGAGCTCTTTGACGTGAAACGGATTCTTGTTTCCGGATGCGTCCGTATATTCATTCTTGTCTGGACTGGAAACGATCACGATTCCACCTGGCCTTAGCACACGCTTAAACTCGTCAAGCATTTCCTGATGCTTGTCGTGATGCTCGACCGTCTCAAAACTGACGACAACATCCACTGATCCGTCGCCCAGTGGGATCTTTGCGCAGTGCCCTAGTTCGAACCGCAGCCCCGGTCGCACGTATCGCGACTTAGCATGGGCAACGACATTCTCCGCCACGTCAACTCCTGTGACCGAACGCGCCACATCGCTAAGGAGGTGCGAGCCATAGCCCTCCCCGCATGCGATATCGAGCACGTCCTTGCCCTGGACAAGTTCTCTGGCAAGGGCATATCGATGGAGGTGTTCGACGGCCACATCGCCCTCCACGCCGGGTACATACCGCTCACCGGTCCATTCGAGGTCGACAACGTTTCGGTCGTTCGTTGCCAAGGCGCTACTCCACTGCTAAGAGATGCATTTGAATCGTCCACATGGGAATTCCCACGAGTCCGGTGCTGATGCTGCTGGAATGTGATTTGAACTGTACGGCATCGTGTAACCAATGATGCTGCACGTGCTCGTGCTGGGTGCCTTCTGCGACTGCCGCCGCGATTGAGTACTCGCCCACTGGCAGTACCGGCATCGTAAAGGCGAACTTAGCCTCAATTCTGTCACCAGCCCTCAGCGATATCGGAGAATTACGGTACGTGAGATAGGTATTATCACCAAAAAGAAACTGGCCCAACCTGTCCTTAACGTAGAAACCGACAATCGGGCTTAGAATGTCCTGATGCGCGGCAACCTGTATTCGCAGAATCACCTCTTCGCCGCCGACTGCCCACGCCAGAGCGCGCCCTTCGGAATCGGAAAGGTCAACGCGGACGATGCGCGCGCCGCCCTTGCCAAAGCTTGCTCCCTCCGGATCAAACGCAAACAACTCGATGTCATTTCTGAATGACGAATAGTTCAGAAAGCGACGTCGCTGGTCGACTAGCCGCTCCGTGGAAACCGGCTCGGGGAGATCTGCCATTCGCCGTCCAACCGACGATGGACCCTGCAAGCGGGCATATAGTGACTCGAGATATGCTTCGCATACGGTCTTGCCATCGGCAACCATGACTGGACTACCCTGCTGTAACCACAGGGCACGATCACAGAGATTTAATACCGCACCGGTATCGTGGCTCACGAAAATGATGGTGCCTCGATTCTGGAAGTCGCGAAGAAATCGCATGCATTTCTGAGAAAACACTACGTCCCCTACGGACAGGGCCTCGTCGATCAGAAGAACATCGGCGTCTACATGCGCGATTACCGCGAAGGCGAGACGCACGTACATCCCGCTGGAATAGGTCTTGACCGGTTGATCGATAAAGCCCCCAATGTCCGCGAATTTCTCAATGGCCTCGAAGCGGCTGTCAATCTGATCGCGACTGCAGCCCAGTATTGCGCCATTGATATAAATATTCTCACGCCCGGTAAACTCCGGGTTGAACCCGCTACCAAGTTCCAAGAGGGCTGCGACACGGCCGTTAACGCTGACTTCGCCCTCGGTCTGTGCCAACGTGCCCGCAATAATCTGAAGGAGGGTAGACTTGCCCGAACCATTCAAACCGATGATGCCGAGGGTCTCTCCGCGCCGAATCTCGAGAGACACGTCGCGCAAAGCCCAAAACTCCCGGAAGTATTTCGGCGAAACGAGTGACCGTCCGGCAAACGCGCTCGCCAGTGGCTGGGCCGCCCGGTACAGCCTCGCGCATACTGACTGTTTGAGTCGGTCTTGTGGCTTGTCGAAGATCCGATAGCACTTACCTAAGTCACGTATCGAGACAGTGATTTCAAAGGACATCGGCGAATCCCGGACGTGCACGCTGAAACCACCAGAAACCGGTTGACGACACCAAGAAACCGATCCCCGACCACTGACCGAGCGCATACCAATCTGGCATGGTGCCCCAGATCAGAACTTGTCGAACCTGTTCGATAGGCAGCGTCAACGGATTGAAGTAGATCGCAGTCCGGTAAGGAGCTGGCACAATCTCGACAGGAAAGAATGCCGGCGACAGGAACAGCAAGGCGGTGGACAGAATCCCCGTCGCCTGGCCGATGTCGCGCACAAATACTCCAAGAGCCGCGAGAAACCAGGATAGTCCGATAATCACGAGCACCAGTGGAGCCAGGACAATCGGCAACAAGAGTATCGTCCAGTTGATGTAATGGTTCACGACGAGCAGCGCCCCCACCAACACGGTAATGCTGACGAGCGCATGAAACAGTGCAGTCCCGAGTACTGTCCAGGACAGGAGCTCTAGCGGAAAAACTACCTTCTTGACGAAATTCGGATTGTTGACAATCAGTGTAGGAGCTCTCGTGACACACTCCGCGAACAGGCCATGCACAATGAGCGCGGCAAAAAGGACGATTCCAAAATCAACGTTACTCAGGCGATCAATCTGGGGCCATTTGATGGCTAGTACAACGCGGAACACAAACGTATATACAACAAGCATCAGCAGCGGGTTCAGAAACGACCAGAGAAGCCCCATTACCGATCCGCGGTAGCGCCCCACCACGTCACGGACGATCAGCTGCCAGAGCAGGGTCCTGTGGCGCCAGACACATTGGAACGCTTCGCTTGGAGCTGTCGAGTACCGGATCATCGAAGAAACTTCGCCTACTATGTCAGCATAACTCATCCCCGAAAGCTTGCATGCCATCCGTCGCTTTGGCGCAAATTCGAGAATCTAAGGGCACCGGAAATGCACGTTCTTACGGGCAGGATGAGATTTCCCCTTGTGGATGACAAGGGCAAGGATGCGCAAGCGCCGCCCTGTCCCTTTCAAACTTGGGCCTACGGGACTACGGTCCAGCTCATGTCGCCACCGAGGCTCACGGCCGAGGTCACGGCGGAGCCATCCATGAGCCACACCACGATAAGCCCGGAGGTATGGCACCAAAGAATGTCGGACTTGCGGTCACCATTGAAGTCGCTGGCTTCGACATTCGGATACTCGAAGGCGCCAATGTCGCAGCGGGCGCCAGGAGTGCCATCGCCATCCGTGGGGCGCTGCGCCCCACGCTGGTCCTGGGTCAGGGCCGCCTCGGGGGTGCCTGTATTGTTGTCATAGTCCCAGGCGCATCCACCCGAATCGTCGGCATCGATGGCCGGGCTGCTCGGTAGCAGAGCATGGGTCCGGGCGGGACCGCCGTTGTTGTCAAGAGCGCCCAACTGCGGATTCGTGTTATCGAAACTTGTCTTTTCTTTGCCGAAGTTGGCACCGCAGCTGTTGGAACTATCAAGGTAGTAGCCCGATGAAGCTAACTCACCAGGACAATTGGCGCTGCCTGTGTTGTTCGTGACAATCTAGCTCCTGATCTTGCGATCATTTTCTTTGCCAGCCTACCCGATTTGGCGGCCCTTGCTTCGTTCTTGGACTATTCTAGTCCGGACCACCACAGCTGCAATATTGGCGCCGACGCTACGACGAGTGTGCGAAGAATGGAAGGCCGGACTTCTGTCTTCGCCGATGCCGCTGGCCCGGCAGTCCTATATAGCCCACCCGTTACCATGCCTGGACAAGTGCACCAATGTCAGCACAACAACCAGGTCGGCTGGTAGGATCCGGCGCGTGCCACGGAAACTGTCGTAGATTTGACAGTCGCCCCGTTTGTCAGCACGTCCCGACGATGGCGAGGCGCGGCACTGTACCATTTCTGAGGCGGTAACGCTTGACGCATGTTGGCGCTAGTCCTTACGCTTGCGGCGATGATGCCAACGTTCAGGTACAACGGTGGCGGCTTCCCAATCTCGCCGTTCATCCCTTAGACGCGCAGGTCACCGCATGTGAGGGATACCAGTGACTGAAGTTTCATATACCTTTTTTTTGAGCGACCTATGACGCACCAGAACGGGCTTCTCGCGAAGTTTGCCAAGAGCGCCAGCACTCTGCACGGTCTGATTGAGCGTCGCCGCTGGGCACGCTGGACCGTCAATAGTCTGGTCGTTGCTGCCGCCAGCATGTCCTTGGCCGGGCGTGCCCAGACTCTCCATAACCCGCCTGTTCATGCGCACTACGCACCACCCACTTTGCTGGAGCCGCGGGTTGACATCAATGCTATCGTTACAACGCATCTCTTTGGTGTCGCCGAGAATGGCGCAGCCGCGGGCTTGCTTGCGCGCAGCTCGCTCAATCTGGTGGTAACTGGCTTGCTCGCCACCGGCGAACCCGGGGGCATGGTCGTGATCAGCGTCGACGGCCAACCAGAAACGTCATTTGCAGCCGGAGACGACGTGATGCCGGGGGTCCGACTCCATGCCGTCGAAGCCGAGCGGATCATCATCGCGCGTGGCGGGATCCTGGAGACCGTCCCGCTCAAGGAGATTGAGGCCAGCGGTAAAGCGTCGCTGACGATCGCAAGTGCGAGCGACGCAGCGTTGGGGGCAGCACCTGCACCCGCGCAAACGCGATCTGCTCATCGTGCGCAGCTCGCGCGCGACACTTCCTCGCAAGAACCGGCGAGCACGCCGCCGGTTAGACCGGACCCACAGAATATGCCAAAGCAGGAAAGTAGTGATGGCAGTGGGAAGAATGGCGGAGCGAGCACCGCTGCTTCGGGCGTTCCAGCCGTGCCGCAGGCGGGGCCGGTAGGACCTCCCGCAGGAACGAGCTCTACCGACGCTGTAGTCCCGCGTCCCAAGGCAGGCACGCCGGTACCGACGATCCCGAGACCGGGCCCCGGAGCGAAAGTGCCTGAGGTTCCCCGCCCGGCCCCCGGAACCGCGATCGAGGGTCCGCCACGTCCTTAGCAAAGGTTGTTCCGGGCGGCGCTCGCAGCCATCGCGCAACTGCGGTCCGCGCCACGCACCACCGACCAGGAAAAATGCCCCGCTCGGCGGGGCATTTTCTTCTAGCGAATGTCGAAGACCGGGGACTACTTGGCCGCGATCTGCTCCAGCCTGGTGGCACGAATGATGTTGCCATCGAGGCCGGCTTCCTTGGCGTTCGCCCCATAGGCGACCGCCATGAGCTGCGAATAATAGACCACTGGCATCTTGTACTTCTTGTTGAACTTCTTGTTGATCATGTCCTGGTAGACCTCGACGTTCATCTGGCACACCGGACAGGGCGTCACCACCATCT
>Ga0111166_1051_pt1 | contig 13231 bp, 9 predicted proteins | sample DeeMarSeWOR28_12_FD_80267 | JGI IMG/M metagenome (GOLD analysis project Ga0111166, IMG submission 80267) | Thiotrichales bacterium SG8_50
TATCGGTGATCGCGCAGGCGCGGACGTTCTCCGGGGCATCGTGATCGATCACGGCAATGCTCGCGCAGCTCGCCTTCAGGCTCTCCTTCAGGCACCGCAGCACGTCCTCGACGATCCGGTCCATGTCCAGCTCCGACAGGATCGCGCGGTCGATTGTCGACAGCATCTTGAGGGCGTCGAACTGGCGTCCTAACCGCGCCGCCATCGCGTTGAACGATCCAGCGAGCTCGCCGAACTCGTCGTCGCTCGCCACGTCCACCTTGCTGGTGAAGTCCTGCTCCCCGACGCGACGGGTGCCTTCGATCAGCTTTTCGAGCGGAACCAGGGTGCGCCGGATCTGGGTCAGGGCCAGGAGAGCGACCAGCAGGATGGAAAAGACGATGCTGCCCCAGAAGATGAGCGTAAACGTCACGCTGCGGCCAACAGCGGCAGCTTCCGGCTGTGTGGCGATCACGATCCATCGCGGCGCAAGGAACCTTGCTTCGAGAAATATCTCGGAGAAATTGGCGAGAAACTTTTCCTCTCCGTCATGCCACGTGAATTCCCCTTTCGTGGATCGCGGCAATTTCGCCATCAGCATGCCGATCACCTGTGACTGAAACGGTGGCAGACAGAACAGGCTGGCGTAGACGTCGCTCAGCACGCAAAAAGAGATCGCGTACGGGAACGCTTCCGGGTCGCCCCACAAGTAGCCGGCGTCGATCTCCGCGGCAACGAGCCGCGGGTCCGTCGCAGCCGGGCTCAATGGCTGGACCAGCAGGATCCTCCCGTGTCGGCCCGACCCCTTGCGGATAGTCAGCACCGAGTTTCCCTGTCGCAGTCGCGCGGTCGTGGCCTCATCGAGGGGTTTCAGGTTCACCGCGTCGCCGAATACCCGAACGGCGCTGTCCAGCGGTGACACGAGAGTGAGGCTGCGGAACGTTTTGCCCAGTCGGTCTTGAATGGCGGTGGGTGCGCTGTCGCTCCGAAGATCGTCGGCGGCGCTGCGCAGCAGCTTATCTGCCAGCAGCAATCGATCGTAGATCGTGCGCCCGTAGCTCGCGCTCGTGGCCTGAAGCCTGACGTGAGCCTCCCGCACGAGCGCTTCGTTGGACCCAACGAAGTACAGGTAAGAAAGGACGAGAAACGGAATAAACGCGGCGAGCAGGAAAAGCAGCAAGACCCTTCGGGCAACCTTGCTGCGCAGAAATGTGCCTTCGAGCCTCATCCCAGGCACGCTCAGAAGTCCGCGCCCAGTCCCACGAAGCGTCCGTTGCTGCCTCGCACGATGTCGTCACGGCTCGCCTGTGCCGTCAGCGGCGGCGAGCTCGCGCCGTCCTTTCCCTTGCTGTAGAGGTCGAAATCCGCATTGATCGGCACCAGGTTCTTGTCTTTGCGAACCTGTCCGGACTTGCCCGGATCAAGAGGGCTCAGCCTCAGGTACTGATACGGCTTCTTCCAGGGGTCGAGCATGCCGGCCTTGCCGATGTCCGCCAGGCTGTCCGGAAACTGCGCGTTGTCGGCGTAGTATTGCGTAATGAGCACGTCCAGGCTCTTGATGTCCGATACCGCCTGCGCGACAAGCGCCTTGTTTCGATAGTTTTGGTAAGACGGCACGGCGATAGCTGCCAGCGCCGCAACGACCGCGATGGCGACCAGGAGTTCGATGATCGTAAACCCCGACCGGCTGGACGCAAGAGCAGTCGAGCACACGCGCGATGCGTCATTGTCGTTTTCCTTCTCAGCCGGCGACTTTAAGGCAATTGGGCGATGCGCGGCGGCGAGCGTGGTTCGTGCGACAGGCACGAAACGCGAACCGCCAAGTGAGAACTGCCTGAAGAGCCAAAACATGGTTCTGCAAAGTGACGTCGCCAAAGTGCAGGCTATGAGTCCGTAGGGCTGCGAGCATCGACGCGACATAACCTGCGCTTGCATGCACATGTAAAACAACGCGCAAAAAACGGGCCATGGTTTCCGTTGCCCGTGACTTATGTCACGAAGCACGGGACGGCGTGATCTGTATGAAAAAACAGACGGCTCGATGGGGGTCCGCGCCGCAACGGGATTCGATCGCCGTGACGGGAACACTCGATCCGTTCTGGGGCTGTCGGCATCGCGTCAGGGTGGCGAACTTTGAGCAACCGGAAAGCGTAAAAAAAGGCGGGTTCGAACTATTCTGATAATTTGAGTCGGACCTTTTCTTGTTGGAGCGACGTAGACCAATGGGGACGCTCCAGGGCCTGGGAATTAGAGCAGGAGCTTGCGACGGAGAACGAACAATACGTTTAGCAGAAAACTAAGGGGTCAGGTCTTGAATCTTGATTCTTCAAGATTCAAGACCTGACCCTTCTGCTTCTGACCCTTCTGCTTCTGGTGGGTTCAAATCCTGCCGGGCGCGCCAGCTTCACGCAAAAAGGCCCGCACATTGGTGCGGGCCTTTTTTGCTTCAGTGATAGAGAGTCAGTGTAACGGCGCCGCGGCTGGTGCGTAAAGAAAGCTAACTCTATCGACGCACCGGCACGTTGTGGGAGGGAAGATTCAACGTCAGCTTGGCGCCGAAGCTCGGTCGGCCGCCCAAGAAGAACACCCCAATGTCCTTCGCCGAGCAGCGACGGCCTTGCGATCATGTTGAAAAGTTACACTGACCCTATTCATACATTGTCGTAGGGTTTTGCTTGCGCTGTGCCATGACCTCTTAAGCGGGGGTGCTATTGGGTCGAATGATAGTTCTATAAACCCGACCTTGTGTGGCGCCTTGCTCCTTCGCATGTCTTGTCACCAGCTGCTATTGGTTTTGAGAGGTGTAGAGCCTGTCCAAGCGTTCAAAACCTAACATTTTGTGAGGTTTCTAACCAGACGCGGTGACCGCTCCGCTCAAACGCGCTTGCCGCGCCAAACGCGCGTGGTATTGTAGTAACGAAAGTCTGCTCGGATGAGTTCAGCTTAAATGGCTTCCTTGGCTTACTTAGCTGAACGCATTTCAGCCACGAACAATTCCACGGGCATCAAGACACGCCCCTTAATGCTGAAAAGAGCATTGGGTTCCCGCAGGGAAAGGGGCTTCGCGTTATCTGAGAGAGCGGCAAATCCAGCCATCAAGAACAGGAGGAGGGCGCCATGAATGCCGTTGAACATAACAAGCGGTTGGGTTTAGCTTTATCCGGTGGCGGGTTTCGCGCCTCTTTTTACCATATCGGTGTTTTAGCAAGAATGGCCGAGTTGGGCATCCTTAGACACGTTGAGGCCATTTCGACGGTTTCAGGAGGCTCAATCGTCGGCGCCGCTTATTACGTATTGTTGAAGGGTCTATTGGAAAGCAAGGCGGATCACGAAATCGTCCACGGGGACTATGTGAAACTAGTCGAACGGCTTGAAACTCATTTTTTGAGCGCGGTTCAGAGAAACCTGCGCATGCTTACTTTTGCCAATCCGCTAAAGAATATACGCATGGTAATGCCCAATTATTCTCGTTCCGACACCATTGGCGAAATTTACGAGAAATATATTTACAAGCCTTTAATCGATGTCGGCGACCGGCGTGTTCGCATGAGCGACCTGCTCATTAAGCCAAAAGGTATTGATGGTCAATTCCATCCATGGGACAAGACCGTTGGTAATCCAGTGCGCGGGAATAAAGTTCCCGTGTTAATACTAAATGCCACCAGCCTAAACTCTGGCCACAACTGGATTTTCACGGCTACAAGTATGGGAGAAGTGCCGCCGCGCAACTTAAATTTTCGCGATATCGACAAGAAAGACCGCTATCGCCGGGTCCGTTACGATGAAATCACCACACGTAGACCCTACTTCTTGCTAGGCAACGCTGTAGCGGCATCAGCTGGAGTGCCGGGTTTGTTCCCGCCTATGGCGATATCTAGCTTATATAAAGATCGGCGTGTGCAGTTGGTTGACGGCGGCGTGTATGACAATCAAGGTATTGCTGGCCTATTAGACCCGGACCACTTATGCACCGACTTTATTGTCAGCGATGCCTCCGGACAAAGCGACGCCAGTGACAATCCCGCCACCGATGCATTTTCCGTACTGATTAGCAGCAGTGGCATTTTGGCTGACCGGGTCCGCGAAGAAATGGTCAATAACCTCAGGGAGACTCAGGCGGGACACACCGCATACTTCCATTTGACTCGGGGTTTGTTTGCGAGGGATATCGAATTCAACCAAGGGGAGATGTCTGACAAGGCGGGCATCAAAATGAGCGCCGGAATAGTCGCTTCTGAGGACGAGTTTGATGTTGCCCGTGAGGCGCAGAAGGTGCTCGCCCACGTCCGAACCGATTTAGATTCCTTCACAGATGTAGAAGCTGGTTGCTTACAGGCCGACGGATACCAGATGTCTGAGCCCCGCTTACTCAAGTTGAACGAATTTCTTTCTAAGGAAAGGGTAACCGGCCATTGGCAATTTGACCGCTATCGATCGGTTCTACGGAGCGGCGACAAGCGCGCCATGACCCAGCTAGACATAGGAAGAAATCGCTTCTTCAAGCCATTACTTTACGTGGTCAGGGGAGCGGCCAGCATAAGCAAGTCACTGGGACTCTTGTTAGTCAGCTTGCCTTTGATCGTAACCCTGATTGCCATTTTCGCGATTCTCGATTGGGTGTTGAAAACCTATCTAAGTATCGATACTTGGCGAGTCATTACTGATAAAACCGAATTTCAAGAATTTCTATCGAGCGCTGCTCCAAGCATTTATTTTATTCTTGTTGTTTTTGTGCTATCGAAATTTGCCGAGAGAGTTATTCGGGGCAGCGGAAGATGGGCAAGTCTGATACAAAAAGTCTTGAAGGCCCCCATGTTGCTGGTTAGGGACTTGGTGCTAAGGATTGTGTTGCCCGCAATCTTTGCGATTCCTGTCTGGCTTTATGTTCATACGGTCGGTCGCTACTTTGTTAGAGTAATGGGCAAGCTAGACTAAAACGTGTGTTTACGTAAAGGTTAAGCAAACCAATCGTACCTCGACTCTCGGTGGCGCCCCTGGGGCATCCAAGAGCTCAACACCGGATGGGTTTGCGATTATCGAGCTCCTTGGGCGTCTTGCAGAAGAATTCGTCCTTCAAGTACCCGGATTCGTAGCAGCGCACGTCGTAATGAATCCAGGTTGGCGCAATACTCGAGGGCTCGAGCGCTTTCCGGTTAATAGCGCTCCAACCGATTTGCGCGTCGGCCGTTAACACGATGCGGCCGCGCGCAGCCTCGCATTTCGCCATGTCGTCGCGCTTGTCCTCCTTGGGCCGTGCGACGATATCGATATCGATCGCCTTCCCGTGGTGATTCGTGCTGGTGCGGCCCCGCTGCGCGTTGTTGATGCTGCAGCGGTATCCCGAGGTGATGACAAAGCGGTGTTCCGGCATATAGAAATACGCCGCCCGAACCGCCCATAGCAGCATGCGGTGCACCCCCGGGTACTCGTAGCGATGAAAGGCCTCCACCTTTGCCCTGCCCGACCTGTAGCGACCCTTGAACCTGCCCTTGCCGAAACCGCGGCATTTCTCGCACGGACATTTGAGGGCCCTGAAGTCGATCGGATAGGCCTTAGCGAAGCGATCAATGGCCAGCAGGGTTGCGCGGTCGGCAACGCCGTTCGGCGCGCGCAGCTTCATGTAGTCGCGCTGGAAACTCATGACCTGCCGCTCGGTGCCGGGGCCGAAGTCGCCATCGGGCACGGTGCCCCGGAACCCGGCAAGTCTTATTTGCAGTTCAACAACGTCCCGCCCTTTCAGGCCGCGTCTGAGCTCGCGCTCGCCATACTCCATGTGACCTCCCATGACGGGGCAACGGTCGTTAAACCTTCTCCTCACCCTCGCTCGGTGCGGGGTGCTCCCTGACCGCGTCTATTCCCCCCTGGCCAGACCAATGATTTCGTCAACCTCGCCGATTAGCGTTTTCATTTTGGCTGCATTCTTGGTTGCGCGTTTCACCAGTGCCCGGGCCTTGTCCACGGAGCTCTTGAGCTCATCGAGCGTATGCAATATCTCCCTGCCGCCCTTTGTTGCAGCCTCGACCTCGTCAATCAGGCGCTTGATCTTCGAGTCATTGCGAAGAAACACTGCCTCAAACAGCGCGCGGTCCGTGTCATGCAGTTCCATGGCCACCAGATCAAGTGCTTTGGCCACACTGGCCGGCCCGGTCGACGCGGCAAGGGTCACGAATTCTTCCTCCAACTGCTGTGTTTTCCTGCGCAACGACTGGATTGAGTCCCTCGGATTCATCGCTTACCCCTCCGCGTTTAGCGCTCGTCCCGTAACGCCTCAAGCGATTGGCGCACCGCAATCACTTGCACCTTGAATGCTCGAACCTGTCCGAGCAACTCGTTGTAGTCCGGCTTTGCGGCCCTTCGCACGAGTCCGGCCTGCGCTATCCTTGCCGATTCAAAGACCTCCTTGAGGCCATCAGCCCCCTCGAGTCGATTCGCCTTGGCCGCCACCAGGGCAAGCACCTCGCTTATTTCACGCGCGGCGGCATCATCAACGACACCCGCCTTCAGCTGTTTTTGCAGGGCTTGCTCTGCGGCGGCATATTTCGACTTCGCCTCCGTCCGTGCATACGCCGCTTCTTCGCCCAGCACCACAAGCAGCTCCTGAATCGCCGGATCGGCAGTGACTATGGTGTCTCGAATCGCCACGCTCCGCGTCACCGCGGAAACAAGCTTGACGATCTCGTTGAATGCGCTAACCGCGGCTCCCAGCGGTCCGATCCATGCGGCGCCCTTGGTCGCGAGGTCACTGACCCCCTGCACCTCTTTGGCCACACCGAGAAACTGCTGCAAATCGCCTACGAGCCCCTGAAGATCCGCCGCGATCGCATTGGTATCCTCGTCCGAAGCCAAAGCGAGCAGCACGCCCGCATAGGCGTCAATCGTGTCAAACGCCCGGTTCCTCAACGCAACAAGATCCTTGTTGAGCAGCGCCCTTTCACGCTCTTTCGCGATCGCATCGGCGACTCTCTGGGCCGCCTCGGGGTCACCCTTCAGGTTCGGGTTGCCCCACAATGAGCGCTTCCTCTGCACCGAAAAATGCGTGAGCATCGCGTCTCGCGTAATTTCCAGCTGCAGGAAATAGGCGCGTCGCAATTCCTCATTGGCGCTGCGAAAGTCCTGAACCGGCTTCCTGTACACCCCCGGATCGCAGGCTGCCAGGAGAATTCCCGCGGTGACGATGATAATCGTTTTGAGCTTGCCTCGAGTTCGAACCGGCATATTCAGACCTCGTTGCGGGTGGTACAAGACGAGTGAAGTTCTAGTGAGCATCGCAAAATCGCGGCTGCCTTCGTGGTTTGGGAAAATTGCGCCAGGCGCGCTCGAACGGAAATGATCGCAGCGCGCGTGACATGTTGGCCAAAACAGCAGGCAGCGCTAGGCGTTCTCTTCACTTCCGACTGACGACCGAAACAATGTAGCAGAGCTCCGTCTGTGCGGTTCGGCGTTTTGACGGTCAGTTCATTGTCTGCACCACAAGGATCGGCGCCGCCCAGATGGGATCCTCGCTATGTGCATCATGCATGTCTCTCCTTGTCTCCAGGAATGCTCGTTCCAGCGACTTCGCTTCGAACAAATGTCTGTAGAAACAACTCGTAAACTCGGCCGCCCGGACGTCGTCAAGGTCCCACCGGAATCCCAAAACAGCCGGCACCAATCTATGAGCCAGCTCAAACACAAAGTCCGCTTCGGAGCTATGACAACTGCTCAGGTATAAGAACCGTACGCCAGATTCGTTAAGCCACTGCGAAAATTCGGCTGCCGTTATACTGATCACCGGTATTCCGGGAAAGAACACGTACCCCTTATTTTCCTTCGCGTCGTAATACGAATGACCTGCGTAATGGACGATATGCCACTTACGTTCCTTCAGCTTTTGTCTCACTTGATCGACGGAGACTGTCTCGCCGTTAATGGCGTCGAGCACCTCTACATGTCCTACCCTAAATCGCTCACGGTTCTCCGGTTTTTCCAGAAACCGGCTGAGGCTCGCGGCTTCTAACGGTACATTCTTTAATGGCTTGAGCCTGGCCCCAAGCTTCGGCACTATGACGTCTCCCACCTCTGATTTAATGATCAGGCAGTTTATGGGTCCGGCCTTTGTCTCATCGTCTTGGAACAGGGCAGGTCTATCGGTGTACTCCGTCACGCGGCGATAAACCGGGGCTTCGAGCATCCAGAATCGCTCTCCTGCCTCTTTTAGGGCCTCCAGCGTTACGGGATGCACATCTTTCTCGACGACGAAACGGATGTTCACGTTCTTCTTGTTCTGAACGGCGCCAAGACATTCCCGAAATCTTTTCGTAAATTCGTAGTTCTTTTGAAATATTTGTTCCCCCAATGTCTCGCCAATTTCCGCGAGGTGGCCTTCCCATTCCGGTAAGGTCGGTATGGTCGGCGCTCGTTGGCCGAGCCGCTCAAGTTTCTTTCTCTCAATATGCAGCGGGCCAGTTTCTGGTGAGCCCGGCCTACCATGCAGTTGCATCCTGTAGGTATAGCAATCCGCCGGGTGCAAGACGATATCGACATCCAGGCTGAGTGGACTGAAGTCGGCAATTCTCGTCAGGAATTTTCGGGAGAAATCCACCACCCAGTCGTCCCAGTTCGGAAAATCCAGTGCCACGAAATCCGCCGCCGCTTGCTTTTGAATCTCCCTTTGAAGATCCAAGTTCGACGAGACACCAATCAACACAACGGGAATGCCGATTTTTCGCTCTCGCAAGCGCTTGAGAAGTTCACAGCCCAACTTTTTGCCGGCTTCCGGGCTCGATTGCCGATCGAGAGGGAGCTCGACCTCGGACACGATTAAATCGTAGCCCGTACGCTCCACACGGCGCTCCGCCTCGTGGAGATTTGCTGCCTGGTCAGTGAGCAGGTCGTATCCCCAGTCGTGGGCCGCTTCTTCCAGGCGCTCGCAAATCTGGCTCCTTAGGTCGTCGGAACGCGACGCGACTAGAACATGTTTATCCATCTTCAGATTCGCTCAGAACTGCCTGCTGGCAGCACGAAGACGAACTCCTCCTCGTCGCCCCGCCTCTGCGGCCCTACAAACCGGCCCGCGTGCTTGTGCATGAACTCATGCAGCGTATCCCCACCAACCGCCAGTTCAAACAGGGCATGCGCCAGCACACTCTCCTCCCCGTATCGCCCCAGTTCCCGAGTCTCGTCTCTGGGCGTTTTACCGCTGATCTTTATCTCGACATTCCCGTTGTGACGATAGGCACCAACCTGCACCTTTCCATCCTCTGGAACGAACTGCAAAAGATGGCCTAAAACGCTCGCAAGACAAAATGAAAGCTGAAACAGGTCTCCTTCGACGGGCGGCAGGTCGCTTTCAATCGCCACATCCAAGTGGTTTCTGTCCTCCGCTGGCATCTCAGCGACAACCCCGTCAAGAACGTACGGGACGCCCAACCGCACCGGGTTAAACGGCATGCTTGTGCCTTCTCTTTCGAAAAGACTCGCACGGTCGAATGTCAACTGGACTTTTTTCAGTTGCCGGATGATCTTGTCCAGCACTTCCTTATCCGGCCCCGTACTAGCCCTGAGGAGTTTCCTGATCCAGCTAAAACAGAGCGAAAGAGGCGCGTGCGACAGAGTGCCGATTTCCTGATACATCTTCTGGAGAAATTCGAGTCTCTCTACACGCTTTCGCCAGGTGAGATCGCTAGCCGTATACACCCGTCCGCCGACTTCGTCAGGTAACAGCGACCCGGAGAGCAGCACCGCAATCGAATCTCCATGCTTACGTCTCAATGCGACCTCGTCGCCTGGCGGCTCGTCAGCTTCCAAGAAAAATTTGCCCTCATCTGCATTGACAAAATATTGGCTCAGGAGCGTCCCGACCAGCTCTCGCTCCTCAAATTCGAGTAACTCAGTCGTCGCTCTATTTGTTTGTACGATTACCCCCTTGCTATCCGTCCTAATGATCGCGTCCCGCGTAGATTGCAGTATCCCGCTCAAGATTTGCTGTAGCTCGATTCGCTTATACAAGCCGCTCACTTCACGCAATACCGACTCCACTGCCTGCTGCTCCTCTGTAGAGTACGCATTCTTCAGTGAATGTTCGCTGTTGAAGATGGCGCAGACTTTCCCATCGACAATGATCGGGATAGCCACTTCCGACACGACATTTGCGCGCACGCCCTTCTTAAAGCGGGCCGCCAGCGACGGATCGGCATTCACATTTCCGCTGTTCACGCAATTTCTTGTCATGTAGACAAGCCCCAATATCCCCGCGTCCAGCTCTTGCGTATAACCCACTGCAATTTCGAAGTCCTTCGCGAGCGCCTTCTGCGCCACCAGCTCGAAACGCTTTTGTGCCTCGTTTACCCGAAACAGCGAAACGTTTTCCCATTCATAGTGATCGGCAATCCGGTCGACCAGCAACTGTGCTGTTTCCTGCGAGTCCTTATCGGAAGCGGCGATGTCTCGAATCAGGTGCAAGCGAAAATCGCGCTCTTCACGATCCAGATAATGCAGCGCTAGAGATACTGCCCGCCGTACCGGCAATATCTCGATTATTTTTTGATCGCCATCCCGATATGCCCCGATCTCCCTTTTGTAGAGCGCGATGCCAGCAACCAGCGTTCCTTCTAGCACCGGATACCAGAGGCACGACCGGTATCCCATTTTCAGAAATCGCTGCGTATCCGAGTCTTTTCTTGTCTCCACCCAACCCGGTCTGCTGAGGAACTCCTCAAAGTCCCTGATAATGATTGGCCTCTTCTCATTCATTAGGCGGCGGCCCATTTCTGGAAGCTCGAACCAACGGACTTGCCAACGAGGCATTTCCCCAGAAGATTCGCTAAACAGCAAACGTCCGTGCCGCAGATCCACACTGTAGAGCGATATCGTCAACCAATCGAACGGGATAATCTCGCGAACCTCCTCTGCTACGCGCTCAAGCATCCGTCGCCAGTCCCTCTCCGTTTCGATGTGCTTGTGAATCTGATGCGCCTTTCTTTCCTCACTTAGGTCTCTGATAAAAGCGAAGGACCCGATCACTTTTCCGGCTTCGTCGGTTTCCGGGACGGCAATTATGTTGACCGGAACTTTTGCACCGTCGCTCCGCCGTGTGATCTCTACGCAATAATCATTACCGACTCGCTCCGAAAATCGTTCTTTCAGGTTCTTCGAGACCTCTGCAAAGTCCTTTTCATCCGGGAAGATATCTCGGAGATTAAGTCCCTTCCCTGACTGTACGCCCAGGATTTGACACAACGCCTCGTTAGCGTAAGTAATATCACCCCGCCTGTTCAGCCTGACGGCACCGGAGCCTATGCTGTCGACTGCGTCGCGTGGCAGCGTGATTGTGCTCGTGCTTTTTGCTCTTTTCGTCGTTTTTGCGTTCATGACCTCGTGTCCTGGCAATCTGGTACTACAGTGTTTGAAGCCCGTTCGGCGCCTGTTACGCGATCATCCAATCTCTACGCTCCAGGTTTGCGCTATACACACCGTCGACTTTGGTTTCACGCGGAGAAATTGAAAGTCGGGTCGATCTTTGTGCCTTTCATGCCCACACGAAAGACTGCGTAGGTAAGTGCCTTAAAGGGATCTACGAACTTCCCTGCCACCAGATCCGCCTCGGAAATTTCTGCGGGAACCAACCTGCCATATGTGGGATAAAAGAACGCGTTAGCATCGGCAATCGCGTTGAAGTCCCGCCCACGCGCAAGTACACATAGCCCGCTGCTCATCGCGCCAATTTTTAATCTCGGATTTCCGCCGGTAAACCCGTCTCGCGCATGTTTTGACAATGCCAATCTCATTGGCAGACTCCGAAAAAGAATTTTCGGACTTGAATTGGTCAAGCGATCCAGCAGTTCATCGACGACCGCGATCGCCGCTGTCGTAATGGCTGGAAATCCGAGCAAAGACACGAGCTGCTTGGCGGTACTACTTTGGCCGAAACCCAGCAGCGTGTTCCACCACTTAGGTTCCTTGTGCTCAACGACCTCAAACGAAAGCCTCCCCAGTCCACCTGGTATTTCAATGGGCCGATTTCCAAACGCTCTGTGGAAGTTTCCCTTTAGGTCCTTGCTTTCGCTGCGCCCGCTCTTGGCCTGATCGTACAGCTTCAGTCCCGCAGCAATGGACCAGAACACGGTGTCGAATCTGCTATCGAGAGAGCTTTCATCTTTGCCGAAGTTCACCCGCATGGTCGCACATGTGTCCCCCTCAATGTCTTCCTCAGAGCCCACGTGAAACGACAGCAGCTCTAGCGCAGCAAGCACGTCGGGTTCTTCGGGAGAACCGTCTATCTTCGGTTCGATCTGGGAAGCCTCTAGAATTGTCGGACCATCGACCCGCGAACTCAGCTGAAATACCAGGAATTGATCGGCCAGATCCACGCCTTTGCCGCTGTCGGACAGCAGCTTGGGACCGGCTTGCCCGTTCGCGCTATCAACGCCGCGAACCGATTTTTCTGCGGGCTCGGAATAAGACGTTATTACGTCACTCGGTGAGAAGCCAAAAATGCTCATCGCACCCCTCCGCTGGACAATATTGGGTTGGTGCAACCTATGGGGAGTTGGTTTTTCTCAGGAACCGGTAGAAAAAGAGTCCAAGCGTGGCCATATCCGCCAGCCACAAATCGACAAGGCCTGGTTGAAAGCTTTGCTTGGCCGCCCACCAGTGAGCGCGAGATCTTGCAGGGAACACGCATGCCAATCCGCTACATGGAGCAGTGGTTCGTGCCGCGACGCGGCATGAGCGATAGACGCTCGGCACCGACGGAGCCATACGACTGAAAGAAGAAAGAAGCGGCCACTTAACAAGCGCATGGGACTGCATATAAGAGTCGTACGCTTCCCCTTGGGCCAAAACCTCGCTATTACGATAGCACTCACGTTCTGCAATGCAAGCGCTTTGTGTTTTGCAGTGCACAGAGCGCAATCAAAACCTAACAAAATGTTAGATTCGGCAAGAAACAAATAGGGCAGGTCCAAATTTCGGCTAAGCGCGCTCCGCGAAGCCCAGATCTCCGGTATCTTCCATGTTGAGAAAACAAACGGGCTGCGGTCACACCCTAACGAGTGAACGCAGCCCCGCTTTCTGGTCTGGCTGACTGATCGGCGCCGCTGACCGCTCCCGCCCCGCCTCGTGCGCGACCTTCTGGATCGGTGATAGCGGGATTTCAAAGATCAGTATGTCCACTTTCGGCTGCGATTTCAACCGATCGACGCAACACATTGGGCAAATCGTTCAGCCGGTGTTTCGAAGTTTAGCGTTTTCCTCGGGCGTTCATTTAACCGCC
>Ga0111166_1053_pt1 | contig 12970 bp, 14 predicted proteins | sample DeeMarSeWOR28_12_FD_80267 | JGI IMG/M metagenome (GOLD analysis project Ga0111166, IMG submission 80267) | Thiotrichales bacterium SG8_50
GTTCGTGGCAGGGGCTTCGACGCTATGGGTTGCACCCGGGGCGATGTGGGGGCTGCTCCTCGGCGGGGTCTTGTGGACTGTGTTACTTGGTTTGCCGAAGTCCCTGCAGGTCGCATCCGCGACCACTTTCATCGCGCTGGGAATGGCATTGGTCAACGCAGCGCCGCAAAATCCCTACCTCGATGCTGCGTTACGGGTATCCAACTACGGCCACTACATCAGCCTTATCGAGTTGACCAACGTGGTGTCGAGTGTATGGCCTTTCGCGGCAATCGCGTTCCTGACGTTCATGAGTTTCCGCCTGCGCTGAAGCGGCTCGCCTGACGAGTGGCGGCGCCGGTTACCGCGCGGATGCTCCGCTATAATCATCGTCGGCTCAGCCTGTAGAACTGCAAGGAAGAACCACGCAACTCGAGTGGTTATTTGCCGCGCGGCCCTGGCAGCGCGGCCGTTTTCCCGATAAAGCCTAAAGGTGTGTGCAGGTGGGTTATTACTCTCATCACGTTTTCTTTTGTTGCAACCAGCGCACCGATGGCCGGTGTTCCTGCAATGATCATGGTTCGCAGGCGGTACGCGACTACGCCAAGGCGCGGATCAAGGAACTGGGTCTGGCGGGGAAAGACCGCGTGCGGATAAACCAGGCCGGCTGTCTGGACCGGTGCGACGAAGGCCCGGTGCTGGTGGTGTATCCGGAAGGCGTCTGGTACACCTACGTCGACCAGCACGACGTCGACGAGATCATCGACCAACACCTGGTCAACGGCGTTATCGTGGAGCGGTTGCGGATTTGAGAGCGCGCAGCCAGGAGAAGACCCAGATCGACGGCCCGGCCGGCCGGCTCGAAATCGTTGTTGCCGATCCCGGAGACGACAGACGCGGCTATGCGGTTATCGCGCACCCGCATCCGTTGTATGGCGGAACGCTTGACAACAAGGTAGTACAAACGCTCGCCAAGGCGATGTATGCACTCGGTTATGCCGCCGTGCGGTTCAATTTCCGCGGCGTCGGCGAAAGTGAGGGCGTATTCGACGAAGGGCCGGGAGAACTGGAAGATTTTCTGTCCGTCGCCGAATTCGCAAGACGTCGCTTCGGTGACGCGCAGACCGTGCTCGCAGGTTTTTCCTTTGGCAGCTACATCGCTGCCAGCGCAGCTCAGCAGTTGCAGGCGCGGCAGTTGGTGTTGATCGCGCCGGCGGTCGGGCGATTTCCGTTGGGCGAGGTGCCACAACATACGCTGGTTGTGCACGGCGAGGAGGATGACGTTGTCGCGCTCGGCGATGTACTGGACTGGGCGCGGCCGCAACATTTGCCGGTGCTGGTTTTTCCCGGCGCCGGGCATTTCTTTCATGGCGCGCTCCTTGAACTGCAACGGCAGGTCATGCGTTATTGTCGCGATTGATGCCGGCAGATTGTGGCGCCAGCGGACAGCTCGGCATGTGCGCATGCATCGTCGTGTGCGCAGCCGCTTCTAAGCTGTTCGCCAGTCCGGCGTTTTCCCAATCACGGAATCAATCATGTTGATCGTCAAATCGCTACACATAATCTTCATGGTGACCTGGTTTGCCGGTCTGTTTTATCTGCCGCGGCTGTTCGTGTATCACGCCATGACGGATGACCGGCAAAGCATTGATCGATTCAAGGTAATGGAGCGCAAGCTGTTCTACGGCATCATGACCCCGGGCGGCATACTTACCGTTGGGTCGGGGCTGTGGTTGTGGCTCGGCTGGGGTTTTTACGGCGGGTGGCTGATGGTGAAGATGCTGCTCGTGCTGATCCTGATTGTGTACCACCTCTGGTGCGGCAAACTGGTTGCGGATTTTCGCAGTGATCGAAATCGTCACGGCCATGTCTGGTACCGGTGGTTCAACGAGTTCCCGGTGCTGATCCTGGTGCCGGTCGTGTTTCTTGTCGTGATGAAGCCCTTTTGACGCGGCCTTGCGCACGCGTGTCTGGCAGATGCGTTGGATTACCGTCTGTGCCCTGGGCGCATTGCTGACAACAAGCCATGCCGAAGAGCGGGTGGATGCGACACTGGTCGTGCAGGTGTCATTTGTGGCCGGGTTTCAGCACCACGAAGGCAACAAGGTATTCGATCGGCTGAAGGTCGGCGACACGCTGCGGCTGGTGCGCGAGCGGCGAAATACGGCAGACTCCAACGCGATTCGCGTCGAGTGGGCAGGCCATGTCCTTGGCTACGTACCCGGCAGCGTAAACGCGGACCTTGCGCGGCAGATGGATTTCGGCAATCGACTGCGTGCGCGCGTGGTGCGCCTGAGCAGGCATCGCGACCCGGACCGGCGCGTCGAGATGGAGATCTACCTGCCCTTGTGACGCGCGGCGGCGTGGCCGGACAGGCAACCGGCGGCTGCCTTCCGCGCCGCACGGGTCCTCAGAGTGGTATTTGAACAGCCGGATCAGACGATGTTCAGGTGGTCGAGGCCGGAGGTCATGTCCCTGTCCTGCGCCTCCTTGCCATGCAGTTTGATTTGCAGGCGCAATTCGTTCATCGAATCGGCGTTGCGCATGGCGTCTTCGTAGCTGATCAGATTCGCTTCGTACAGATCGAACAAGGCCTGATCGAAGGTCTGCATGCCCAGCTCGCGCGACTTTGCCATGATCTCCTTGATCTCGTGAACCTCGCCCTTGAAGATCAGATCCGAGATCAGTGGTGTATTGAGCAATATCTCGATGGCGGCTACGCGGCCCTTCCTGTCTCTTTTCGGAATGAGGCGCTGTGAAATCATCCCCTTGAGGTTGAGCGAAAGGTCCATCAGCAGCTGTGCGCGGCGCTCCTCGGGGAAGAAGTTGATGATGCGGTCCAGCGCCTGGTTGGAGCTGTTGGCGTGCAGCGTGCCCATGCACAGGTGGCCGGTTTCGGCGAATGCGATGGCGTGATCCATGGTTTCCCGGTCGCGAATCTCGCCGATCAATATCACATCCGGCGCCTGGCGCAGGGTGTTCTTCAGTGCGGCTTCCCAGGTCTCCGTATCGACGCCCACTTCGCGTTGCGTGACCAGGCAGTTCTTGTGTTCGTGGACGTACTCGATCGGGTCTTCAATGGTGATGATGTGGCCATAACTGTTTTCGTTACGGTAGCCCAGCATCGCAGCGAGTGTGGTCGATTTGCCTGAGCCGGTGGCGCCAACCACGATCACCAGGCCCCGCTTGGTCATGACCACGTCCTTGAGCACCGGTGGCAATCCGAGTTCCTCGATCTTCGGAATGGTCGTCGTGATGGTCCGTAGCACCAGCCCGACGCGAGCCTGCTGGACGAAGGCGTTGACCCTGAAGCGGCCTATGCCGGGCGGGCTGATCGCAAAATTACATTCGTTCGACGCCTCGAATTCCTGGGCCTGCTTGTCATTCATCAGCGCCCGCGCCAGCTCCTGGGTATGCTGCGGCGTCAGGCTCTGGTTCGACACCGGGGTCATCTTGCCGTCCATCTTGAACGCTGGCGGGAATCCGGCGGTGATGAACAGGTCCGACGCATCCTTGGCGATCATTGCCCGGAGCAGGTCGTGGATGAATTTGACTGCCTGATCTCTTTCCATGAATTGTTACCGGTTTTGCTTTGATTGACTGACCCGACGTTACTGGAAGTTGTCCTTGTTGGCGGCCTTCGACCGCGCCTCTTCCTTGCTCACGACGTTGCGCTTGAGAAGTTCGGTGAGGTTCTGGTCCAGGGTCTGCATGCCAATGCTCTGGCCGGTCTGGATGGCCGAATACATTTGTGCGACCTTGGCTTCGCGGATCAGGTTTCGTATGGCCGGGGTGCCGATCATGATTTCGTGTGCGGCGACGCGCCCCTGTCCATCCTTGGTCTTGCAAAGGGTCTGCGAAATCACCGCGCGAAGACTTTCGGACAGCATGGCGCGAATCATTTCTTTCTCAGCCGCCGGGAACACGTCGATGACCCGGTCCACCGTTTTTGCGGCGGAGCTCGTATGCAGCGTGCCAAACACAAGGTGGCCGGTTTCTGCCGCCGTCATTGCCAGGCGGATAGTCTCCAGGTCGCGCATCTCACCGACCAGGATCACGTCGGGGTCTTCGCGCAGGGCCGAGCGCAGGGCATTGTTGAATGACAGGGTGTGAGGACCCACTTCGCGCTGGTTGATCAGTGACTTCTTGCTTTCGTGGACGAATTCGATCGGATCCTCCACGGTCAGGATATGGCCGTGATCGTTCTCGTTGATGTGATTGACCATGGCCGCAAGCGTGGTGGACTTGCCCGAGCCGGTAGGCCCGGTGACTAGCACGATGCCCCGTGGATATTCGCAGATGTCCTTGAAAATTGGCGGACATTTGAGCTCTTCCATCGTCAGTACTTTCGACGGAATGGTCCGCATCACCGCGCCGGCGCCGCGTTGTTGTACGAACGCGTTAACCCGGAAGCGCGCAAGGTTCGGAATAGCAAAGGAAAAATCGCACTCGAGATTTTCCTCATAGAACTTGCGCTGGCCGTCATTCATGATGTCGTACACCATCGCGTGTACGTCCTTGTGTTCCATGGGAGGCAGATTTATGCGCCTTACGTCACCATGTACGCGGATCATTGGTGGCAGACCGGCTGACAGATGCAGGTCAGAGGCCTTGTTCTTGACTGAGAATGCGAGCAGTTCTGAGATATCCATCTATGTCAGTCCATTTTGCGGAAGGGGGGCGCAAGCGATAACTTGATCTCGCTGAAAATATCAAAAATCCTTTTAGATTCAATAGTTATCGCATATAGCGCAAGTGAATTATGAGCACAATTGCAGCACGCTTGCAAGCGGTTCGGGCGCGCATCCGGGCCGCCGAAGCAGCTTCGGGCCGCCCGCCCGATGTGGTCCGCCTCATCGCCGTCAGCAAGACTTTTGCCGCTTCGGCGGTGCGCGAAGCCTGCCAGGCGGGCCAACACGCCTTCGGAGAAAATTATCTCCAGGAAGCATTGAGCAAGATTGAGGCCCTGCCGGGTCTGCCGCTGGAATGGCATTTCATCGGGCCGATTCAAAGCAACAAGGCCCGCCCAGTCGCACAGCACTTCGCATGGGTGCATACCGTAGATCGGCTCAAGCTGGCCGAGCGCCTGTCGGCCGCCAGGCCCGATGGTTTGCCGCCCCTGCAAGTGTGTATTCAGGTAAACGTCAGCGGTGAACGAACCAAGAGCGGTTGCGACCCGGATTCACTTGAGGAACTGGCCCTGGCAGTAGCAAACCTGCCCCGCCTGCAGTTACGGGGTCTGATGGCGATCCCCGAGCCAACGTCCGACCTTGACCTGCAGCGCCAGCGGTTTGGCCTGCTGCGGCATCTGAAGGATCAGCTCGTGTCATCGGGGCTTTCGCTTGACGCCTTGTCGATGGGCATGTCGGACGACCTTGAGCAGGCTATCGCCGAGGGCGCAACCATGGTTCGCGTGGGGCGCGCGATATTCGGGCAGCGACAGGCGCGGTGACTTCGACGCCTGCGCCGTGACGTTTTGCTCGCGCTCGCCATGCTACCCTCGACGCCGGCACGCGGCGGACGCTACACTCCGTCAAGCACGTGGTAATTCGTGCGGTGAGCGAGGCTGACCGGAAAGCGCCGGCCCGCCGGCTCTTTTTTGTTGAACGATACTGACACTGGGTCTTTCCCGGGAGCAGCCGCCTTGGCTGTAACCGGGTCTGGGTATTTCGTGAAAATTGTTTTCGTAGGTGGCGGCAACATGGCCGCGGCATTGATTGGCGGCATGTTGCAGCAAGGCGCCCGACCCGGTGACTTGCACGTGATCGACGTATCGGCATCGGCGCGAGACCGGTTTTCGGAGCTGGACGTCAGTGCGCATGCGCGGTGGGATGATGGCGTGCACGCTGATGTCGTGGTGTTTGCGGTAAAGCCGCAAAACATGCGAGAAGTGGTCACGGGCGTCAAATCGAAATGCCGCACGGCGCTGGTCATCAGTATTGCGGCTGGAATTCGCTGCGCGGATGTCGGGCGCTGGCTTGGCGGTCACGAGCGCATCGCGCGTGTGATGCCGAATACCCCGGCGTTGATCGGGGCGGGAGTGTCGGGAATTTTTGCGTTACCGGGTGTTGGCGCCGATGACCGCAAGGCGGCAGAAGACATCATTGGCGCCGCGGGGAAAACGGTATGGTTCGAACGCGAAGCGCAGCTCGATGCCGTCACGGCGGTCTCGGGCAGCGGGCCAGGCTATGTCTTCTATTTTATTGAGGCGCTGGAAGAAGCGGCGATCGAGCTCGGCATCGATGCGCAGGCGGCGCGGTTGCTGGCGATCGAGACTTTCCGGGGGGCTGCGGCACTGGCCGCTTCGTCAACCGATGGCCCCGCCGAATTGCGCGCCAGAGTGACCTCCAGGGCAGGCACTACGGAGCGTGCGCTTGACTACATGGAGTCGGAAAATGTCAAAAGCCGGATCGTCGAAGCCGTCAAGCGGGCCGAGTTGCGCGCCCGTGAGCTGGGAGACGAGTTTGGACATGATTGATGCAGCAACCGATTCGCGCATGATCTGCAACGGTACACCGGCATGAGCCAGGGTGTGGTTTTCTTGCTGGAGACTTTCGTGGGCCTGTTCGTACTCGCCCTGTTACTGCGCTTCTTCCTTCAAGCGGTCCGGGCGCCGGCGCGCAATCCGCTGTCGAATTTCGTGGCGGCGCTTACCGATTTTGCGGTGCGGCCGGCGCGTCGTGTCGTCCCCGGCCTCTGGGGCTACGATTTGTCGAGCCTCGTCCTGGCCTGGCTGCTGCAGATTGCGTTGATGGGCGTTGTGTTGTCGATCAAAGGCTACGATTTTGCCGCACCGGTTGGTGTGGCCGCGGTCGGGCTCATCTGCGTGGCCGGCGTTAATCTATTGAAAACATTCATCTATATTGTTCTGGTGGCGACCATCATCCAGGCTGTCCTGTCGTGGATCAATCCTTACAGCCCGGTTGCGCCCATTCTCAACGCGATGACACGGCCATTTCTTGGGGTTTTCCGGCGCCGTATCCCCCCTATTGGCGGCGTCGACCTGTCACCGTTGTTTGTTCTGGTGGTCTGCCAGCTGTTGCTGATGTGGCCAATCGCCTACCTCGAGGCGGTGTTCGTGCGTTTCTTGTAAGCGGATTCCCGTCGGAACGGCGGACGCCGGAAGAATCCGGCGTCGCTTGTATGAAACTTGCTCTGTTAAAGGGGTGAGACCCTTATCGTGAGCCGGGCGGCTGCTGCCACTTGCGGACAGGGATGGCGGCGGGAGATTGATTTGGAGGCTTTCGCCAGGTTCGCGGGACAGGCAGTTTGTACCGGTCACGCATCTCGACGCTCGCGGGTGCCATTGAACAAGCGCCGATGAGATCATTGGCCCGATAAACAAGATTTGGTCAGCTTGCAAAAATTTCATGAGAACTGAACTCGAAACCCAGGTAGAGAACTACCAGAAATGGCGCAACGAACTGCGCGAGACCATCGAGGCATATCAGGCCTGGCTCGAAGGCCATGGCCACGCAGATATTCGTCGTAGCCTGCGTATCTACGATCTGGTCGAGAGCCTGAGAAACGATCGCATCATGCTGGCGTTTCTTGCCGAGTTCTCGCGCGGCAAGACCGAACTGATCAACGCGATGTTTTTTTCCGATTACCAGCAGCGCTTGCTGCCGTCGGACATCGGGCGTACCACCATGTGTCCGACCGAAATCTTCTACGACGATTCGGAAGAGCCATATGTTCGTCTGCTGCCGATCGAAACCCGCAACGGTGAAGACGGCATCGGCGCGCTGAAACACCGGCCTATCGAATGGGTACAGATCAAACTCGAGATTGATTCGCAGGAGTCGATGACGGAAGCCTTGTCCAAGCTTGCTGAAGTCAAGACGGTCGCTATCGAGGAAGCCGACGCAATGGGCTTGCTTGAAGAATCCGAGTTCCTGACGACGACCGTGATCAAGAAGAGCGAGGGAAAAGTCGAGATCCCGTGCTGGCGCCATGCCATGATCAACTTTCCCCATCCCCTGCTGAAGAACGGCCTTGTAGTACTGGACACGCCCGGTGTGAATGCGCTGGGCACGGAACCGGAGTTGACGCTTTCGATGATTCCGAGCGCGCACGCGGTTCTGTTCTTACTGGCTTTGGATACCGGCGTTACGAAGTCGGATCTGCATATCTGGCAACAATATGTGCGCGACTATGTCAGCCGCAGGGTGGCGGTATTGAATAAGGTCGATCTGGCCTGGGACGATCTCAAGAAACAGGCCGATATCGACGCCGGCATCGCGCGCCAACTCGACGAAACCGCGAAAACACTCGAAATCCCCCGCGACCATGTTATTGCGCTGTCGGCGCAGAAAGCCCTGCTGGCGCGCATTCGCGAGGATGGAGAACTGCTCAAGAAAAGCGGCATCGAACAACTCGAGCGGCTGATTGCAGACGAAATCATCCCCGCAAAACAGGAGATCCTGCGCGCCGCGGTTTCACGCGAAGTCGGCGGCATGGTCGAGACCTCGTTGCAGACGGTTGTCGCCGCGCGTGACAGCGGCCGTACGGAATTGATCGAGATGTCAAAACTGTCCGGCAAGAATCGCGATTTGGCGAAGAATCTGCTGGCCAAGTTTGAACAAGACAAAACCAAGTATGGCCATCTCATGGACAGCTTCAATCGCTCGCTCAAGACCGTGACCAGGCAGGGCCAGGTTCTGCTCAATACGATGTCAGACGACCGGCTGGGCGAATTGCTGGCAAAGAGCTCCCAGGCAATGAATGACAGCTGGACGACAGCGGGGTTGATGCGGTCCATGCAGGCCTTGTTCGAGGCTTTTTCGCAGCAGGCTGAAAAGATCCTTGCTTTTTCGGCGGAAACCCGCGGCTTCGTTGAAAACGTCTATTCGCAGTTTCACAAGCAATACGGTTTCAAGAAGATTTCTCCGCCGCCGCTCAACCTGGAACGGCACATATTGCGTATGCACACGCTTCAGGAAAAGACCGAAGAGTTTTGCAAGAGTCCTGCGAACGTGCTGGGGCGGGAGAAACGGTTTGTCATCCGCCGGTTTCATTCGAGTCTGGTCGGTCAGGGCATGCAGTTGTTCCGTGACGTGCGCGGCGAGCTCGACGGTTGGTTGAAGGGGGCGCTGAATCCCTTGTCAATGCAGTTGCAGGAGCACCAGAAGCTCCTGGCGGCCCGGGTCGAGAGCCTTCGCAAGATTACCGGTGACGTGAATGCGCTGCAGGAACGCGTGCGTTATCTGCAGAAACAGCAGCAGCAGCTATCCAAACAGGTTGCCGATCTGACGCGTATCCGCGATACGCTCGGCGCGGAAACCCCTTCTTCGGAAGAAGCTGCCGCAGCAGTTGCCGCCTGAAGGTGATGCGCCGGCCCGGGTTACGCACGGTAATGCCGCACCGCCTGCTCACATCAGGATGATGTCGTACTGCTCCTGCGTGTAGACGGATTCGACCTGTAGCGATATTGGCTTGCCGATGAACTCTTCGAGCATCGCCAGGCTTTGCGACTCCTCGTCCAGAAACATGTCGATGACCTTTTGTGACGCAAGAATGCGAAACTCCTGCGCTGCGAACTGGCGTGACTCGCGCAGCAGTTCCCTGAGAATCTGGTAGCAGACGGTCTGCGGTGTCTTTACTTCGCCGCGGCCATGGCATATGGGGCAGGGTTCGCACAGGATATGCGCAAGCGATTCGCGCGTTCGTTTGCGAGTCATCTCGACCAGACCGAGCTGGCTGAAACCACTGACGCTGACCCGCGTTCGATCGAGCGCAAGTGCTTTCTTGAACTCCGCCAGGACTGCTTCGCGATGGATCTCGTTGTCCATGTCGATGAAGTCGACGATGATGATTCCACCTAGATTTCGCAATCGTAACTGGCGGGCGATCACCTGGGCGGCTTCCAGATTGGTCTTGAAAATCGTGTCGTCGAAATTCCGCCCGCCAACGAAACCCCCGGTGTTGACATCCACCGTGGTCAGCGCCTCGGTCTGGTCCATGATCAGGTAGCCGCCCGATTTCAGCGAGACGCGGCGCGCCAGCGCTCGCTCGATTTCTTCTTCCACACCGTACAACTCGAACAGCGGGCGATCGCTTGCATAGTGATGCAGGCGATCGGCGAAACGCTGCAGGTAATTGCTGGCGAAGGCCTTCATCTTCTGATAATTTTCGCGCGAATCGACCAGGATTCGTTCGAACTCGTCGTTAACGAAATCCCGCAACACGCGCAAGCTCAGATTCAGGTCCTGGTAAAGCAGTGCCGGCGCCTTCGCACTTGACGCTTCCTCCTGAATGCTTCCCCAAAGCTTTCGCAGGTATTCGATGTCGGCAGCCAGTTCGTCGTCGCTTGCGGTCTCGGCCATGGTGCGGATGATGTAACCCCGGTCCTCGGAGTCCTTCAGCAGGTCCAGAAGCTTTTCGCGCAGTGAGTTGCGCTCCGTCTCGTCGCCGATGCGCTGCGAAATCCCGATATGCGACTCCTGCGGCAGATACACCAGCAGCCTGCCGGCAATGCTGATTTGCGTTGACAGCCGCGCGCCTTTGGTGCCGATCGGGTCCTTGATGACTTGCACCAGAAGTTTCTGCCCTTCGTGCAAGGCTTTCTCGATCGGTTTTACATCGTCGGCATTCTGCCGGTGGCCCCAGAGATCGGCGACATGCAGAAACGCTGCGCGGTCCAGGCCGATCTGGACAAATGCCGATTGCATGCCCGGCAACACGCGGCTCACCTGGCCCAGATAGATATTGCCGACGAGTCCGCGGCTGGACTCGCGCTCCACATGCAGTTCCTGGACGACGCCTTGTTGCAAAACGGCGACCCGCGTCTCCTGCGGCGTCAGGTTGATGAGGATTTCACCGTTCACGTCGTGCGCAGCCCGAAAGATGCAAGCAGGCGTGCCGTGTCGTAAATCGGTAATCCGACGACTCCGCTATAGCTTCCGGAAATATGTTCTATGAAGAGGCTGGCGCGTCCCTGTATGCCGTAGGCTCCAGCCTTGTCGAACGGCTCGCCAGTCGCGACGTAGCGGCGGATCTCATCATCTTCGAGTTCGCGAATTCGCACTTGCGTGGTCGACAGCGCTTCCTCGAAACGGTCGTTGTACTTGACGGCGACGGCCGAGTGCACGAAGTGCGTGGTTCCGGAAATACGCTTGAGCATGGCCACCGCGTCCTCGCGGTCGACTGGCTTTCCGAGGATATCGCCGCCGAGGGCCACCGTCGTGTCTGCGGCGAGGACCGGATAGCGCAGCAGCCGGCGTTGTTCCAGTCGTGTCCAGCCGGCCTCGGCTTTGAGGCGGGCAACCCGGCTGGCGTATTGTGCCGGGTCTTCGCCGGCGAGCGGGGCTTCATCGAAATCGGCTTCACGCCCGGAGCCCTCACGCAGCAGGAGCATCTCAAAGCTCACGCCCATTTGCTTGAGGATGTCGCGGCGTCGGGCACTGCGCGAGGCAAGATAGATATGTCTTTCAAGAAATGCCACTTTGGTTTCCGCCTTCACTAACTCCGGCTGGTGTCCTATTCGCGATGATAGGGATGATTTCGCATGATCGATGCCGCCCGGTATAGTTGTTCGACAAGCACGACGCGTGCGAGCGCGTGCGGCATCGTCAGTCTGGAGAGCGAAAAAACGAGATCTGCACTCTCCTTGACTCCCTCGTCCAGTCCGTCCGCGCCGCCAATCACGAAACAGACATCGCGGCCCTCCGCCATCCAGTTCTGCAATTGGCTTGCCAACTGTACTGTCGTCAGCGTTTTCCCGTGTTCGTCCAGAGCTACTTTTACACTGCTGGAGGGGATGGCGGCAAGAATGCGATCGCGCTCTGCCGCGCGGGTGCGTGCAGCCGGTTCGGCGGCCTTGCCGGCGCGACCGGCTGGCCGGATCGCCGTGAGGACCACCGGCAATTCGCGAGGCATCCGTCGAGCATATTCCTGAACCCCCTCGGCAATCCACGCCGGCGGCTTATGGCCGACGCTGAGGATGTGCAGCTTCACGGGCGCAGCGGCGGCACTCTGCTTCAGGCGGTCGAGCCGCGCCTTGCGCGGCCACCGGCCGCCACGGCGGATTCGGGTTGAGGCGTCTCGCTGCCCCACAGTTGCTCGAGGTTGTAATAGCTGCGTATCGCAGGCTGCATGACATGAACGATGACATCACCCAGGTCCACGAGCACCCACTCGCCGCTTTCTTCGCCCTCGACGCCGAGGATCCGGCCTCCGAGTGTTTTGATCTTGTCCTGCAGGTTACTTACGAGTGCGCGGGTCTGCCGTGTCGATTCGGCGCTGGCGACGATGATGTAATCAAACAGCGAACTCATTTGCCGAACGTCCAGAACCACAATATCTTCGGCCTTGATGTTCTCCAGCGCATCGACCGCGGCGCGGCACAGTGCTTCAGCTTGCATCTCGCTCCTTGTACAGTTCGTGCGTGTGAATATACGCGATTACTGCGTCGGGCAGCAGATATCGCAAGCTGGCGTTTCGGCGTATCAGTTCGCGCACCGCAGTGGCCGATACGTCCAGCGCCGTCAGTTCGTGCGTGAACAAGCCGCCCGCCGGGGCCAGCGTGAGCCGCGCGGGATCATTTTCGAGGCGATTTTCGTAATGCGTGCGCAACGGATCCGGAAGCGACGCGGCAAGCTGCTCAAGCGGAAACCCCGGACGTCTGGCAATGATGACGTGTGCGAGATCGAACAGATCCTCCCAGCGATGCCAGGTTGTCAGCGCGGCGAAGGCGTCCGCGCCCATCAACAGGCAAAGCGGCTGGCCGCCGGATTCGTTGCGGGTCTCCGTCAGCGTGTCGATGGTATAGCTGGGTCCGCTGCGGCCGAGTTCGCGGGGGTCCACGGAAAATCTGGGGTTGCCCTCGATCGCCAGTCGGGTCATGGCGAGACGATGCTCCGGCGAGGCCGACGGGCGGCCGCGGTGTGGCGGAACGGCGGCGGGAATCAGGCGTACCTGTTCGAGTCCGAAGTTTTCTGCGACTTCTTCCGCAAGGCGCAGATGCGCAAAGTGAATCGGATCGAACGTACCC
>Ga0111166_1085_pt1 | contig 12680 bp, 13 predicted proteins | sample DeeMarSeWOR28_12_FD_80267 | JGI IMG/M metagenome (GOLD analysis project Ga0111166, IMG submission 80267) | Thiotrichales bacterium SG8_50
CGGGCGAAGTGGAAAGGGTCATAGCCCTGGTCGGTGAGCCAGGCGCGAAAGTCCGGGCTGAGTCCTCCGGCCGCGAGCTCGGGTGTACCGGCGAGCCTGTCGGCAGATAAAGGGCAGCCGGGTGGCTGGGCGAAGCCCAACGGCGGCGCGAGCAGCAGGGTGCAGACGAGCAATGTGCGGACAAGCGGCGACATGGCGCAGGGTCTCCTGGGAAAGCTGCCGGCACCTTTTAGCCGACGGGCATTGTCTCTCGGTGGGAAAGTACTCTAGAATACCCGAACAACGGCTTGAGCCGGATGCTATTTCGTAAGGATGCGACTCATGCGTCACGCACTCATCACTCCCGTTCTTTATCTGCTCGGCGCCCTGCTGGGGCTGGCTGCCGCACCATCCGCTGCGGTTGCCTCGGAGCGCTACGACGTTTCCTATCTCTGGCATCGCGATGTCGCCAGCGTCCTGGATTACCGCGAGAAGGTTGCGCGGGTTTTGGGGCCGCGTGCGGCGAAGAAACTCAAGGTAGTGGCCAAGGGCAGGCTTTATGGTCTTGTCTACGCGCGTGGCGGTGACAGCGCCGGGGCAACCCGGGTCGCGCAGACCCATACCCGCTTGTTGCAGTCCCGGGGCCTCGAGGCGGCGACCCCGGTTCGCTCGCAGGACTGGAAGTTCCTGGGCAACACTGCAGACCGGCTGGCGTCTTCGGAACCCGTCAGCGCCCCGAGCGTTCCCAGGGGCAAGATGACCAGCACCGAGCGCAGGCAGGAGATCCGCGACCTCGAGACCGCCGTCGAGGACTACATAGACCGCCTGCGCCGGGAAGGCAAGCTCGCGTCCGACGAGCGGACCGGCTGGTCGGTTTATGATTTCACCACGGGTGAAAAGCTCGTCACCATCAATGAGGACATGCAGTTCCAGGCGGCCAGCCTGGTGAAGCCGTTTATTGCCGCGGCGTTTTTTCACAAGGTCGAAGGCGACGAACTCGTTTACGGCCGCAAGAGCCGCCGATACATGGAGCGGATGATCCAGCACTCGGACAATAACGCGACCAATTGGGTCATGCGGCAGGTCGGCGGGCCGAAGGCGGTCGAACGGATACTGAAGGGACATTACCCCGGGATATTCCAGGAGACACACCTCGTCGAGTACATACCGGCCGGCGGGCGGACTTATCGCAACAAGGCGTCCATCCACGACTACAGCCGGTTCCTGCATGCGGTCTGGACGGAGGAGATCCCCGGGTCCCGAGAGATCAAACGCCTGATGGCAATGCCGGGATCCGACCGGATCTACACGGGGGCGCCGGAAATGCCGAAAGGTGCCAAGGTCTACAACAAGACCGGCAGCACTGCGCGCCTCTGTGGTGACATGGGGATTTTGAGCGTCAAGGGCCGAGACGGCAAGCGTTACCCCTACACGCTGATCGGCATCATCGAGAAGCAGGAAAGCGCGCGTGACTACACGACCTGGATACGCTCACGCGGCGACATCATCCGCAACGTGTCCAGCATCGTCTACAAGGGCATTGCGCAACACCACGATCTGGAGGACGTGCTCTAGGAGCAAACACATCCCCGTTGGGGATCGTCTCAGGAAGCAGGTGAATACCACATCTCATTCACGAGTTTCAGGTTTCCGCGCTTCAGGAATCCATCATGCAGACACAGATAAAGTTACGTCTCATGATCAAGGATTCCTGTCCGCGATCATCAGTCTTTGCCCGCTAGCGGACGACGCTCTATGACGCACACGCGGGGAAGGCCTCACTGCCTGGCAGTTCCATTCGCAATGTTTGCGTAACGGCACACGCCTCTCAAAGTACAGCCAATAACTAAAAGGCGAACCCGAGCCCACCAACCAATCGATAGTCAACGTCCGTCTGTCTGCCATTGAAATCATCGTAGATCGATTTCCCAACGGAGAGAAACAGACTCCATTTGTCTGACGAGGATACGCGTATGCCCGGTGACAGGAAGATCACATCACCACCGGAGTTATCTTCTTTTTCCCCGTCGATCTCATTCTTTTCCCGATATTCACCATTCAGTTCCACCATTATGTCCCATTTCAAATGGGAATGATCGTGTCCGTGGTGCGCTTCTCCTTCCCCGCTGGACAGGCTGTAGACAACGCCGAGGTTGTAGAAAACGGCATCCCCGATTTCAGTATTCTGAGAACCTTCGGTCGTCAGGTTATACAGCACATTACCATGCAAACCAATTCTGCCGGAAGTCATGCTGGCAGATGCACCGAACAGCCAGTCCCAGGATCCGGTACCCGGTTGAAACTCGGTTTCCAGCTTCTCCCCACCATCCTTTACGTCCGTCTTGCCCGTCGGGGCTTTAATACCACCAATGACGGAGGCATGGACGGTCTGACTCGAAAAATAACGATATTGCGCGAGCACCGAAAGATCACCGATACCATTGGCATCGCCGTGATCGTGAGCTTCCGCGTCACCGTCTTCAATCTCGCCGGCACGAATATTCTGACGATCCACGTACGGCAAACGTGCACTAAGGGTCAGGTCATCTGTAACGCCGTACGCAAGCGACACCGACGCGCTAACCAACTGGTCAACGCTGTGAACGTCCTCTTCACCTGCCGCCGCGAAACCTGCCAGTTCGCCATCGCTGAACCGGTCGAAATTCACGATTTCCGTCCGGAATCCGGCACTCAAGGTGCGAGCTGGTAATGGCGCGGTCGGGATGGTGCCGATTGGCCCCGCCGCCTCGGAACCGAAGGCGATCGTGGGATGATCGGCATGTGCCTGAGCCAGAAAGCCGAGTAGACCGACTGCCGCGATCCCTGCTACAATGTTCGGTCGTTGCATGTTACTCCTCCGGCATGTTGATTCTTGTTTGCCTCGTCCGACTATATTGAATGAATCCACTCCTGAGAATGCGACCAATTGCCGCACCTGCGTCGTGCGATTAATGAACTTACAGCCGTTGCACTGGCGGTCTGGCAGGTACGCAGCGATGCAGGCTGGAAAAAGGATTCCCCACAGGTTGAAATGGGAACGACAGACTTTTCTGTGCGGATCGAGGCGTTCACGAGAAGCGGCCCGAGCTAGGCCGCATTTCTCAGGGGAACAACTGACCAGAAGGCATTGCGCAGCACCACGATCTGGAGGACCAGGAGCCTGTCGGACTTAGGGGTTCGTAACGAGGCAGGTGGGAGAGTGAGCACAAAGCATCACGGTTTCGAGGCGCATAGTGGGCCCTCGGCAACGAGAAAGCGGGAGGCTTTGGGCCGCTCTCCCACCGCCGCAGTAGAATCAGCCTAAGTCCGACAGGCGCCTAGGCCTTAACGACCAGCACGGCACAGCTGGTCTCGTTCAGGATACGTTCGACGGTGCTGCCGAGCAGGATACGTTCCAGCCCGGTGCGGCCATGACTGCCGGTCACGATCAGGTCGGCATCGCGTTCCTTTGCCACCGCCACGATCATCTCGTCCGGGCGACCTTCCAGCACGATGCCCTCGGCATCGATACATTCGCCACGCATGTGGTCCACCACGCGCTGGACCACCAGTTCCGCCTCGCCACGGCTGTCGGGCCCGGGGCCGGTCGACGCGACAGACACGACGGTTGCCCGAGCCTTGCAGAAACTGGCCATGCCGACCGCGGTAATCGCGGCGGCGTCGGCGAAGCGCGAGCCATCGGTCGCCAGGACGATGTGCCGGCCTTCGACCCGTGCCGCGCGCGGGATCACCATGACATTGCAGTGCGCCATGCCGATGACCTGCGCGGTGGCATGGCCGAGCATCATGCGCGCAAGACCGCGGCGTCCGCGCCGCCCCATCACGATCAGGTCGACATTGAGTCGTTCCGCTAGTTCCACAATCTCACGATCCACGGTCTGGCCGTGGATGAGGTGGGTTTCGCAGGCCACGCCGGCCGTGAGCGCTTGCGTGCGGATCCCGTCGAGGTGGGCCTGCGCCATGTCCATTTCCTGCTTCAGCACCGCCTCGCCGAGCGCCGCATGCTCGACACCGGTTGCCACCAGCGACATCACGTTCAGCTGTGCGCCGCACTTGCTTGCCATGCTGATGGCCTCGCGCACGGCGGCAGCGCTGAACTCGGAACCGTCGCTGGCGGCTAGAAAACGCTCGAAACGCGCCAGCGGCGAGATCTGCACCGGTGCCGGGACGATCTCCGTCACTGGCGGTGCGCCAGCCGGCAGCGCGGCCGGGGCAACCGCTTCCAATGCGGCGGCCGCGGCGGCGGCTTCGGCCAGGCGGTGCTCACGCATGCCGCGGTACAGGGCCTGCACGATCATGACTGCGCCGAACACCAGCGCAAACGCGAGAGACACTTCGCCGATGCGATCGAGCCGGGCCACCGTACCCTCGGCCAGCGGTGTGATGCTGCCCAGTTCCGACAGGTAGCCCGGAATGTAGAAGAAGCGGCTGACCAATACCAGCAACATGATGGCCGCCATCACGAACTTCACCACGTGGTCTTTCACGTAAGTCGTGCCGATCGCGCCGATCTGGATGCCGAACAGCGAGCCCGCCAGGATGATCATGGACAACCGGATATCGACGAAGCCGTCCAGCGCGTAGAAGAAACTCCCGCCCATACCCATGATAAAGGCGATTACCAGTTCCGTGGCGCTGGCCATGAGTGCGGGTAGGCCGAGGATGTAGATCATGGCCGGCACACCGATGAAGCCGCCGACGGCGATCGCACCGGCCAGCAGGCCGGTAGCGAAGCCGAGGGGCGCGATGACCAGCACCGATATCGGGGCATTGATGCTCTTGAAATAGACCATGGTGCCCGGGATGTGCAGGCTGCGTACCTTGCGCACCAGCGGGCTGAGCTGCCTGGGTTCCGCGCGGGTGCTCTCGCCGCGCTTTTCGCGCAAGCCGTCACGCAGCACGAAGGCGCCGACGATGCCGAGCACGACCACGAAGATGCACGAGACATAGAGGTTGGTGCCCGCCATACCGAAGTTTTCGCGAATACCGACCATAATATGCTTGCCGGTCAGCACACCTGCCTCGGCGAAGATGCCCATGACGATACCGAGCTTGATGTCGACCTGGCCGTACTTGTTGCGCTTGTAGGCGCCGACCAGCGCCTTGGGAAACTTGTGCGCCATGTTGCTGGCCACGGCGACCGCGGCCGGTACGCCCAGGCTCATCATGGCCGGTGTCAGCACGAAGGCGCCGCCGGAGCCGATGAAACCGCTGACCATGCCACCGATGAAGCCGACCAGGAACAGGATCAGGACCGTGGTAGTGTTGAGATCGATGAATTGGAATGCCATGTGGTCCATCGGTGCAGCCCCCTATTTCCTGGCCCGGAAACCGAGCAGGTCCCAGAAGTGCCCGGTGAAGGCGCCGTGGACCAGTGAAAACACCAGCGCGACGGCCAGCGGTATGAAGGCGTAGAGCCGGTGCTGACCGTCACGGTTGGCCCCGGCCAGTTCGGTGAGTTCGTCGGCGAATAGAAACAGCAGAAAATACAGGCCGGCACTCGCGGCGCCCAGAATCAGGGTCAGCACGAGCGCCCTGGGTGAACGGAAGATCCGGTTACCGGAGGGTGTCATGGTGTTCTCTCTTAATCCTGACGAAAACAGTCGTCTGGCTCAGCCGGCCGGCCGGATGCACGGGGCGACATAGTCTAGAAAAACAGGCGGTACAGGGCAATAACTTTCAGCGCGTGGCTGGCTGGCGGGGCTTCCACGGGGCGGGTCGGCCGCTGCAGCAAACAGCGGCTAAACACCGGGTGCGCGTCGTCTTCGGCGCCAGAGATAAAGGCCCGCTTGCCGAAGTCGCCTTTCGCGATGGTTCCCGGCATCCGGCCCCGTACCGTGCTGCCGCTTCCGCTACGTCGTGTTCTGCCTCCGGCCGGAGCCGAACCTCAAGAGTCACAGCTTGCGCCGAATATCCGCAATCGATTCGGTCGCCAAACGGCCACGGTTTCCATCCGCCTCTTAGGCGGCGAGACGTCTGTCAAGTTCGGCCTTTTGTTCGAATGGCATTCTGCTTATTTGCTTCAAGGTTGTCCTGCATGTCGGCACTCCAATGGGTTGATTGGTATCTGAGGCGTCAAATCCAAGGACACGCCGATCGCCTCCTTCGGGCTCAGCGCCGAGGCGCAATTTCGTGTCCACCGGATTTACCGACACGGCGTTGATCTTGACGAGTAGATCGCGGCCTTCAGCCTGGGGTCTCTCAAGGGTGATATCCTGCAAGGCATCCTCGCGATCAATAGGACCAGGGGTTCTATAGGCAACGGCTTTCATTACCAGTCTCCAGCAACGCTGAGTTTGTAAATAGCAAATATGCGGTTCGTGTAACTACGCATCGTTGAAATTATGTTTGCTGTTTCACGCGCACCTGACGTCGTGCGCGAGAAGCCGAGCGTAAGCGAGGTCCTTGCCCGCATGAAAGGCGGGCATACTCGACGCAGTTGTGATGTTTAGCCCGTAACATAGTAACTGTAGATATCTTCACCCAACAATATATAGCTAGGACCTGAATGTACGCCTAGCTCAATCGTAGTTCCTGGCAACGGAATAAATAGCCCGCTTTGTTCAACAAAGAAGGAGTCGAGCCTTATATAAATGCCTTTTTCACCCTTCATTATGGATTCTGGGTTCAATTCTTTAATTGCCGATGGCCACCATTTCTTTTCTATATGGTTCTCATTTGTTGGGGCAGCAAACAATTGCTCAACCGCTCCTTTCAGTTTCACTAGATCAAAATCATTAGCATCTTGATGCCCAGTACAAGCACTTAGGATGAATACCAAAAATACAAGTCTGATTGGCCTCATTTCAGATAAACATAACGATTTAGCTGGCCCGCGCCGCCATGATCCAGAACAAAGGCGGCGCCGCTGTCCGGCCCGCCAAGGCGGGTGTTCGCGGCTCCTATCCCGCCGCTCACCCTCCACACTCCACCTCACGATGACGCCCGCGCTTAAAGCGCCTACTTTTGGTGCCCTTCTCCTAGCCTTCGGCTCTGCGAATACCTGGTATCGGGGCTTCCACCCGACTCGCTTCGTGCCATGCCCGGCACACACGGTTGAGCTAAGTGGCTGCGCGGTGTTTGCGCGGTCCATGCTTGAGCGATTGGTTATGTGCCATTTACCCCTCGCGTATCAACTCTGCCAGACTTCCTCCGTACCAGCGATGCCACTACCAGGCCAAGGAGTGAAAGCACGCCATAGCCGAACAAAAATAATACGCCGATCGGTAACAGTGGGCCGGACGGGAGAGCTATAAGCATATAGGCGAGCTGCCCCACCACGATGCCTAAGTAAGCCACCCAAATATGCCTCGGACATAACAACCCCACGAGTCCACCAGCAACAAACAAGGACAGGAAGTAATATGGCGATTCCGCATCCCACGGCTCTACTGCCTCGGTAATCAGTGGCGACAATCCCCAGATGACCGCACCAAGTAGTGCGGCCACTAAAAAGCCAATTATCATATCTCTATTCAACGGCTCTTCCTTGGCACATGACGGGCTGCACAAGGGGCCGCGCTGTAAGCGCGGTCCCAGCCCGCGGACCCGCGGGCGCACTTGGTGCAGTGGTTATGTGCGACTAACCAAAAAAGCATGCGTACTCATCCTTGTCCACAATATCGAGAAACTCTTCAAGACTATCTACCTCTGGGTCAGGATCGTATCGATGCCATTTAAGGTCCGCTCTTTGCCAATATACTTTACTTTTTCTGTTTTGACTTACGTTGCCATTGCAACAGCCTCTTCTATTGTCTTATCTGGCTGCTGCCACATCGGTCGGATTTCGAAAATCTCGACACTTTGCCCTTTCACCCGAAACCCTAAATCCAACTCTTTTCGAATGTGGGCCGGCGGCCGTCGCTTCTTAACGAACTCGCTGACGAGCTTCTCACATTTCTTTCTCTCGAATTCGCTCAGCGCCATCGTTTTCTAAAGCACATAACGGCTGCACTCAGTGGCACGAGCGAAGCGAGTGTCCAAACTGGAGCGCGTGGTTACGGGCCTGTTCGTGAGCGACGGCGCCATTTTGTGGCTTCCCGAGCAGTATGCATCACTGCAAGAATTGAAATCCGCTGCTTTTCCCAAACAAAGAACACTCCATAGGGGAAGCGGCTTAGCAATGCGCGACGTACGTCGCGATAAATCAGGGGCAATCGAGAAGGATTCTTCCTGTATGGACGCCAGTGTTCGTTCCACAACCACCAGGAAATCCGATCCAGGTCCCGGCACTTTCTCTTCGTACCACGCATGAGCCTCGGTAAGATCTCTTTCCGCTTCCCGCCGCAGGATCTGCTGTTTTTTCATCCGTGTTTGAGAATCCTTTCTTTAACGTCTTTCCAAGGTGAACCGGCCTCGGGATTACGGTGATATTGTTCTAGGCGTTCATCGAGTTCCTTTCTCTGCGCATCTGATAGTTCCACTGTTTTAGGCATTTCAGCGATGCCATCCCACAAGTCTTCCACGAGGCGGAGCCGCTCCGCCACTGGCATGTTCAGTAAATCATTGATGGTAATAGACTTAATACGCACGAATTTACCATTTTGGGTTCTCAAGATCCATCCCGAGTATCAGGCCCGCTCCTACATCCGTTATGGCCATCACGCTGAAATCACCATCCGACTCAGTACAGACCAGAGCATCATTCAGCCGAAACAGGAGCCATGCTTCGTTCCGATCATATTCGTGCGGATCAATCAGCAATGCTTCCCCCTTCTCATGAAACCTAATGGCGCCCATGAGCCACGCCAATTTGCGGTCGTCAATTATGGCGTCTGAGAAAACATATGCAGCGGTCGCATAGTTGCTCCGCCCAACGTTCCGCTTCAGTCGCGCGAGTCTTCGAGCGTGCGCTGGAACGCTTTGTTGGCGCCTGAATCCCAGAGCACCGAAGATACGAACTCTGCCATTTTCTCCCCCAACGTAAGATGTTGGCCCGCATCGAGATGAACGCCGTCAATGCGACTAGAGGAAATGACGGAGTTACAGTCGAAGAAGTGGCAGCCATTCGTAACGGCAACCTCGCGATACGCATCAGCCAATCCGACGCACTTCGAGTCACCGCCGAGAAACTTCGGTGCAATGGGCCCTTTAGGTGTCTGTATGAGCGGCGGAGTTGCCACCAGAATTGGCGGAACTGGCATTCCAGGTTCGATGGGCGCATGCCGGATTGCGTGTACCAGGGCGGCAATGCCCTGCGCGGAGTGCCATGCGTTGTTTTGATGCATGGACTGAAAGTCATTCGTTCCGAGCAACAAGATCACGAGTGACAAAGGAGAGTGGGCTTCGATTCGCTCTGATACTCCAGCTAAACCATTCCGGCCGGCCTTGAACGGATCGTCCCAAACCGTACGCCGGCCGTTAAGGCAGTCTTCGATTACTCGTACTCTTTGCCCATGCGCATTCAACCTGGTCTCCAAGACACCGGGCCAACGCTTCTCGAATGACAGTCGATCGCGCGTACCGGGGATGATCCCCCACGACAGCGAATCCGCATACACCAAAATGTGATCCACGAGCATTCCCTTCAGACGCTCACGTTCCGGCTTAGATGCGGAGGCGCGACAGCGCCGACCTCGCCTGGAGCCGATGGTTAGGGCCATTCCACCCAATATACGGCAAAGATTCTGTATGGCCCGGGTTCTGAGTTTCCAAACTTACCTTTCTCCAGCAGTTTCTTTGCCCTCTCAAATGAGGGCAATAAGCAATGTCTATTTGTTTCTATTTCGGATGCGAGCGAATTACATGACAATGGTGAACATTCAGGACTTGTATGGGCATAGAAAGTCACCACGTCATATCCCTCGAGTGTTTTTGCGTCAGGTTGGGTTACTTGAGTGTTGAAGGATGACTCAGGCGCAAATGGCTTCCATAACTTTTCGTCCTCATCGTATTCAAGCTCATAGACCTCGTAGAAGAAGAGTTTTGTATCTGTGAGATCTATAAAGTGTTCCTCTGCAATTTCTCGAATCGTTTCCGGCGAGTTGAACAGCCAGTAGCCGTTGTGCTTCCAGTAATTGATGTAGTCAGCAAAATCGTCTGAAACACAATTGCTGACGGAGTAGATATCTTCCACACGATTGGCATTCAGCCAATCTGGACGAGCTACAACATGCTTAGCCATGTATCCTGCTGGTATCATTTTGTAATGGTCAAGTAAAAACGGACACCCAGTTAAGCCACCTTGGCTAATTTCTCATACTCAACCGGGCTTACATAACCAAGGTACGAATGTAAGACCCCCGGTTACCCGATTGGGCGGCTCATGTTTGTCTCTGGAATCATTCCGACGGCTTCTTTTTCCTACTACGTATTTCCCGCAGCGCTACGATAATGAGCGTGACAACCGTTAGTGGAATAACGAAGTACAGCATAACTGCACTGAATCCTGGCAAAGTATCATGATGAGATGCAGCTAATATGAGGTATAGCGTGTAAGCCACGTAGTACCCCAGCAATAATGCACCTTCCTGCCGGCTAATTACGTTACCTGTAAAAAATATAGGCAGACATGCCAATGCTACCGCTATCATGACTGGTATATCGAATCCGATGACCGCAGCTGAAACCTCAATGCCTGTTGGCGCAACGATGCTGGCAAACCCAAGCACTCCCATAATATTGAAAATATTACTACCGACAACATTACCGACAGCGATGTCACGCTCTCCGCGGATAGCCGCAATGACTGACGTAACCACTTCAGGCAGAGATGTACCAGCCGCAATAATTGTCAACCCGATAACTAATTCGCTGACTCCTAGATATTGAGCAAAGGACACGGCACTATCGACGAGCCAGCGCGAGCCAAGTACCAATAGCACGAGCCCCCCAAGCACCAGGCCTATATCGTTGATCGTATTACCCTTTGCACGTTTCTCAGTCCCGAATTGCTTTGCGTACTCCTCTTGAACCGCGATGGTTTCTCTGCGGCTTTGGTATATCAAGAACCAGGCATAAATAACGAGGCCTGCCACCAGCATGATTCCATCAGTGCGACTTAAGTTTTCATCCAGCGAAAGGATGAGGACAATAACCGATAACGCTATCATCAGAGGCACATCAAGCCGCACGAGTTGTTGCGATACAACGAGCGGTACAATCAACGCTGAAAGGCCAAGAATGAAAAGGACGTTGAAAATATTGCTTCCGACAACGTTTCCCAAGGCAATATTTGGCTGACCGGACAGCGCTGATTTTACGCTTACCGCAAGCTCAGGCGAACTCGTGCCGAATGCCACTACAGTCAGCCCGATGACCAATGGCGATATGCCAATAGCCGCCGCCAATCGGGATGCACCCCGCACTAACGCTTCCGCACCAAGAATTAGAAAACCCAGCCCAATGACGAATAAAAGAATTGCCATAGTGACCTTAAATTCCTGTAATTGTCGCCCAACGTATTGAGCTCATGCGCGCGAACCGTAGGCGAGCGTCGCATGCAGCGATTGGTTATGCGGCCCAGCTGACGACCCACCTCAATTCCACACTCTAAAAAAATAGGTCTGCGTCCTTGTGTTATGAACAAGGCACTTCTTCATTTTCCCCGGTGAAATGGTCTTTGAGTAAACGACAATGTTTTCCGGATCCTCGAGGCTGTCAGAATCTCGTGGAAACTTCTCTTTGAAGAAAGCCATTGGCGCCGCTTCGACTCCTGCTTTTCGGTAGCTCTCGATTCCTTTCAGCTCAACCACGCGCTCACAACGAAATCTTATGTAGGTATCGTGATGATCCATCCACGTCGAGCCACCACCTCTTAACCCTTCAATCTGTTCAATTGGTGTGGAGAACTCATAATTGAAGTTGTCTTCCGGAGATACTTGGAATCCTCGCGCAAGAAGTCTGCTCCCTATCTCCATTCGAAAAGCGTAAAGCATGACAATTGAGATTAGGAGAGTGGAACCAACGACGAATGAGAGCTTGGTCTTCTTGCTCATGATTTCACCTGGCCGAATAACGCTTGAGTTAACTTGACGGCGCGTTTTCTGCGCCGGTCAAGTTGGACGAATTGTTATGCCAGCCTTCATAGCCAAATATTTCCTGATGATTGTTCATAAGCGCCGTGGCCAGCTCTCCACTATCCGCTAATACAGATAATGCTACGTAAGATTGCAATGATAGTGCACAGGATGTCTCGATGAGACTAACCAAATGTGCCTCTTCAAAATCAACTGTGATTTCCTCCGCTGTAAGCCTCCAAGATACCTGGCTGTACCCGCCATGCGTAAACCCACATAAAACACTCCACACTTGTTCTTTGAAGGAACTCAATGCTTTATTACTAAAATCGGGGATTCTTTCGATGTCATTGAGCATGGCATTGATTCTTGGCGGTTCATTATCACCAATAAATGCCTGTAGTTGCTCATCGGTTGCGACTCTCTGATACCAGACACCTCTGATATGTGCCTCAAATTGCGGTCTTAGTAAGGCGAAGGCTGAGCCAAAATGCTGGTTTACGCAAAGCAAATGGATGCTACCGCTGTGCTCGAGAGATAGATGGAACAACGCTGCTGCTACTCGAGTACGATCATTCGATACAAGAGAGGTTGAATCTACCAGCTCATTGCACTTGTTCAGCCATTGTGCTGACTTGTTCAATGCCTCTATGAGTTTAGTTTTAGTATTTGGCATAACGACCAAGCTCAGCCGCGGCGGCGCGTCAGCGGCGCCGTCGGCTGGAAGCGATTGTTAGCAGATTG
>Ga0111166_1069_pt1 | contig 12605 bp, 9 predicted proteins | sample DeeMarSeWOR28_12_FD_80267 | JGI IMG/M metagenome (GOLD analysis project Ga0111166, IMG submission 80267) | Thiotrichales bacterium SG8_50
GATCGCCCGTGATCATCTTGACCCGAATCCCCGCAGCAGAGCATTGACGCACTGCCGAGATCGCCTCCTCTCTTGGCGGGTCGATGATGCCGACAATGGCAAGCAAAGTCAGACCAGTGCTGACATCGTCGAAAGTGAGCGTGCGTTGAGCGGGAGGTCCGGCCTTGAATGCGATTGCGAGCAGGCGTTGACCCCGACTTGCCATCCTGTGGGCTGATTCTTCCCAGTAGCCTTTGTCGAGTGGAACGTCTTCACCTCGCATGCGGTGATAAGGGCACATCGCCAGCACACGCTCTGGTGCACCTTTGAGGTAGACAAAGGCGTGCCCAGCATGGTCGTGATGCAGTGTGGCCATGAAGCGATGCTCAGATTCGAAAGGAATGACATCGGTTCGCGGCCATTCCTCGTGTTGAAAGCCAGGCTCGAGCCCCGCTTTGACGGCAAAGGTAACGAGCGCACCTTCGGTGGGATCCCCCTCGATATGCCACGTGTCGCCGCTGCCGACGAGACTGGCATCGTTGCACAGAAGCGCCGCACGAGCCGCCTCCTCCAACAGCGGGTAATCTTCAACAGGCGCCCTGGCGCCGTTGAGCAAGATATCGCCATGGGGGTTGTACCCCACGCCGGTCACGTCAAACGTGCCTGTCGCCGTCGCCACGGATTGTACGGTCATCTCGTTGCGCGTCAGAGTACCGGTCTTGTCGGAGCACACGACGGTTACCGAACCGAGCGTCTCAACAGCGGGCAGGCGCCGAATAATGGCGTTGCGTGTCGCCATGCGTTGGACGCCGATGGCGAGCGTAATGGTGATGATAGCCGGTAGCCCCTCCGGGATTGCCGCGACGGCCAGCCCGACGGCAGCCAGAAACATCTCCGCAGCAGCGTAGTCACGCACGACTGTGCCAAACAGCGCAGTAAGCGATGCGACGGCCAGAATGGTGCCCGTAAGCCAGCGACCGAAAACTGCGAGCTGGCGCATCAACGGCGTACTCAACGTCTGCACCTGAGCAAGCATTGCGCTGATGCGGCCAATCTCAGTGCTATCCCCCGTGGCAGTGACGACGCCCATGCCCTGGCCATAGGTCACCAGAGTTCCCGAGTAGGCCATGGAGCGACGGTCCCCAACCGGCGCGTCTCCGGCGACGATGTCGGTTCCTTTGTTCGCGGGTACGGACTCGCCCGTCAACATCGCTTCATCGACTCGCAGCTGGTGTTCCTTGATCAGGCGCAAGTCTGCCGGAACTCGATCTCCGGACTGGATGAAAGCGATGTCGCCCGGAACCACATCGGTGGCATCGATCGTCGTTTTGCGACCCTCTCGGATAACGACAGCTTGAGGCGACAGGAGATTACGCACGGCTTCCAAAGCTCGTTCGGCTTTGCCTTCCTGGACGAATCCAATGATCGCGTTGATGATCACGACACCTAGAATGACACCGGAATCGACCAAATGCCCCAGCAACGCGGTGACAAGACCCGCGGCAAGCAGCACGTAAATCAGCACATTGTGAAATTGCGCGAGTAGGCGCCGCAGCGCACCGCGCGGCTTGGGTGGGGTAATGCGGTTGATACCATAGCGTTGAAGCCGTCTACGAGCTTCATCCGATGAGAGTCCTGCCAAACTCACTTCGAGTTGCGCGAGGACATCGTCCGCAGCTATCGCATGCCAGGGCTGAATCCCCGAATTGGAACGCTTCTCAGTCATCACCGCCACTCACGACCCGGACAGGCTAGAGATGTGCCTTTACCAAGCCTAGCATGTCCTTAGGTCGCGCAATGGACAGCCCGCGCTCGCGCCACGATTGCCACGACGCCTGTCCGCATTTCATTACCTTGCCTATAATTAAGACATCGGGAGCGCATGGACAAGGTCGGGCGTGAGAGCCGGGGGGTAGGAAAGATCCAAGGGCGACGTCCTGGGCTCTCGCGCGGCGCAGTCCAGGTGAGTCCCGCCCACAGCCAAGAAAGAGCGTTACCCCGGACCGGACTAGGAAGAGCAACATGACGAAACCCATCATTGTCGGAACAGACTTCTCACCACGGGCAGACAAGGCGCTGGGTCGCGCTGCATGGTTCGCCAGTCATCTGGGTCGCCCGTTGCGTGTTGTGCACGCATTCAGAGACACGGTCTGGACCAATGTGAAACGCCTGTTCTCCAACGAAGAATGGGCATTCGGGGAGCCGTTTGACACCGCTCAAGTTCGGGCTAACGACGCGGCCGCGGCCCTCGCGCAAAAGTACGGTGTAGCCGTCGCAGCCGACGTACGGGTGGGCGCGGCAACACAAGCGCTATGCGCTGCTGCCGAGGAGTCCGATGCTGAGTTGCTGGTTGTGGGGGCGTATGGTGAAAACTGGCGAGGCGACGCCTATGTTGGTGGCACGGCGCATAAGCTCCTTGCCGAAGCCCCCTGTCCACTGCTGATCGTACGACACGAGGCTGCGGTCGATTATGACCCTGCGCTCATTGGCGTTGACTTCTCCGCGGCAAGCGGGCGAGCGCTTCGCTTCGCTGCGGCAGCCTTGCCCGATAGCGCATTGCACGTCGTGCACGCCCTGGGGCCACTTAACGAAGCGCAACTCCGAGCCGCGGGTGCGGATGATCAGCTTCTCGACCGCTACCATGAGATCACTGCCCAAAGCGCCGAGAAGATGCTTGCACAGAGTATTGCCGAGAACCTTGGCAATACCGGCGAGCGAGTCGCGACCCACGTCACGCCCGGAAACCCTGACTCGCTCATTCGCGAACAAGCACAGGCAACCGGCAGCAGGTTGGTAGTACTCGGAAGACATGGGCAACACTCCGGCAAGTCATTGGTGGGGAGTAACTTGATAAACGTACTCCATCATGCCGACTGCGACGTATTGGTCGTACCCTGAGCGCGCCGGCGATAAGATTCGCCCATGATTATCTGCTTTCTGGCTATGGTGGCGCGAACGACGCATCCCCCGCGTGCGCCTCAAATGGCGCAATAGCACCCTTTTCAACGCGCCATGGGCTTGAACATGCAGGCTGCGATCAATGGTCTCGTGGGACACTTGATAGTTCCCGTCGTGCGGATAGCTACGCTTGAGCCAGCCGGCAATCTGCTCCGGCGACCACTGCATCAGATTCACGGCGCAACCCGTCGCGTCACGAGCGCTCTATTGGTAGGAGCGGCTGTTCACTCAACGGCCTGTGGTGGTCTGCTTCTGGCCGAAGAACGACATTGCCGACTCGTTTATTGTGTAATCGGCATGCCCATCAACGGCCAAATGATGCCAATCGCCAGTGCCACCACCGCCATAAGTGCAATACTGGCGGGAATGCCAGCCACAAAGAACTGCCCCGTGGTGAATTGTCTGGAGTCGTATGCAATGGCATTTGGTGCAGCGCCAACGAGCAGCAGGAAGGGGCAGGCGGAGACGATCAGCGCCGAGTACAGCACGACATCCGGTGCGACACCCAAGTAGGGTGCGATGACCAGAGCTACCGGCAGGGTGATGGCAATTGCGGCGACGTTCATGATGAAGTTGGTCATGATCATGATGAAGAAAGAAATGCCCATCACGAACACGAACCAACCGGATTCCTGGAACATTCCCAGCCAGTTGATGGCAAGCCACTTGGCGGCGCCGGTTTCCCACAAACAGAAGCCAATGCTCATGGCGCCAGCAAACAGCAGTACGATGTTCCATGGAATTTGTTCCAGTTCCTTGACGGTAAGAATCCGGAAGGCAAAGAAAATGATCGTGGAAAGCAGGATCACCGAAGTCTTGTCGATGAATTCGATGGCGGGTATGAACGATTTGACCGACAGTATGACGATCACGGCCAGCACCACCATGCCGACGAAAATTTCCTGGCGCGTGATGGGCCCGGCCTCGGCATAGAGACGCTTGGCCTTTTCGCGCAGGCCTGCGATCTCAGATTTCTCCGGCTTGAACATTACCATCATCAGTGCCCAGCACAGGAACACCATCAGCCAGCCCACGGGGAACATGTGGAGGGTGAGTTCAAAGAATGAAACATGGCGTTCGACGATGTCGTTGAAGAAGCCGAGCGCGACCGCGCCTCGTGCCGCACCTAACAGGGTGATCATACTGCCCGCACCGGCCACGAATGCCATTCCGATAAACAGCCCTTTACCGAACTTGGTGGGTTTGTCGCCTTCCCCGTACAGCGTGTAAATCGCCATCAGAATCGGGAACATAGTGGCTGCTACTGCAGTGTGCGCCATAAAGTGAGTCAGCGCAGCGGTGACGACGAAACAGCCCAGATAAATCATGCTGGTCCGTTCGCCAACGATTGTGAGCATCTTATAGGACAGTCGTCGCGATAAACCGACTTTGGTGAACACGATACCGATGACTAGAGAGCCGAAGATAAACAACACGGACGGATCCATGAAGTCCTTGAACGCGACCTCAGCAGGCCGGATCAAGAACAGCGCCTGGAAGACTCCGATGGCCAGACTGGTGATACCGATGGGCACCACTTCGAACACCCACCAGGTACCCGCCAGCAAAAACAGGGCGAGCGCCGCCTTACCCTCGCGCGTTAGTTCAAAACGTTTGCCCAAGGGATCTACCGCATCGGGCAGTGGGTCGGCGAGGTGGAGCCAGAAGAAGAGGATCAAACCCAGTGCAATGAAGCCGATTCGCTTGAGGTCGACCGCTTCGATCGTGATTGTGAACTGAATCGTCTTGCTTTCGTGGGGTTCTGACATGGCCTATTTCCGTGCTCGTGCTTATCGCTGTTGTTGCTTTGGCAACCAGACCTTCTCGACGCTGTCCGCGATGCGATCAAAGAGATCGACCAGGCGCAGGACGCCAACAACTCGGTCATCTTCCACCACCGGTAGGATCAGAACATCATGAAACAGCATGAGGTAAAGGCACTTGGAAATGGGGTCATTGAGCGTGACACGGTCTTCCATGAGCGTCATGCACTCGGACACGGGTTTGTCGAGTTCATCATGCAATTTGAGCGTGAAGCCGTCCTGCCAGATCACGGAAAGCGCTCGCATGTCTTGACGTAGTCCATCAAAAGCGAAAGGCTGGTTGCCCTTTGCCGCTGGACGCCGTTTGTGCAGGTAGTCGGGTCCAACTGCGCGAATCAGGTCGCGCAGCGAGAGGTAGCCCTTGAGATGATCGTCATCGTCCAAGACCAGAATGGTTCGGAACCTCGTCTGGTTCTTCAGCACCCGGTGCATCAGGTGAATCGCATGACCAAGGGGCGCGTGCAACGAGATATTGGGGTAGTCGTCAATCTTTACGTAAAGGTCTCTGACGTGAAGTTTGTCGAGCATCGCGATTCGACTCACGGTAGCAGGTAGGAAATGCGCCAGTGCTCAGAGTGCGACTTAGCGCGCCGGGCATCTAGTCCTGCAATCTTGACAATATCAAGGGGCCAGTGTCCAGTTCCATAGGCGCATTGTGTTGTTGCTGGTGTACCCGGCTCCGTCCTTTCTGACGATCACGCTTGGGGAAGTCGACGTCTCCCAAGGCTGTCCTAGTACACACTCACGCGGTGCTCGCGGCGTCACGGGCCTGCGCACCGATCTCAGGTTGGTCAATGAAGAAGCCATCGATGCCAGCGGCCAGAAATATGGAGAGCTCCTCGAGTAGCGCGCCATGGTCGTCGGGCTTTCCGAAGCTGCGCAGGTTGGTGGGCAGCATCGCGTTTTCCGCTCGGAACGTGTACGGGTGAACCAACAGCCCCGCCGCGTGCGCGTCGGCGACGAAGCTCGTGGTGTTCGCGCCGTCGAGTCGGCCGTCGGCGTCGAGCGGGATGAGGAAGTGATTCTTCTCCGGCCCTACCGCGTCGGCGTACTCGGCGATGGTTGCGAGTCCCGCTGGTGTGGCCATGGCATCGTAGGTCAGCGAGCCGCCAGCGAGGGTGACGTCGTAGGGCTGGCCTTCACGCCACAGCAGCTGCACCAGGGGCAGATCGGTGAGTTGGCGCAGCTCGCGCAGGTTGCCCACCTCAAAGGACTGGATGAACGCTCGCGCTTCCCGGTTCAAGTAACCGTAGTCGGCCAGTGTCTTGACCAGGCTGGGTTCCATCGCCAGGCCAAGCTGGGCGAAGTATGACGGATGCTTGGTCTCTGGGTAGACGCCGATCGGCCGGCCCACGATCCGGCTCATGGAGGCGATCAGTTCCAGAATCTCCTCGAAGCTGGGGATCTGGAACTGGCCGTCAAAGCGCGTGTTCGATGGCCTTGTCTCGGGGATGCGCTCCGTGGCACGCAGTGTTCTAATCTCATCGAGCGTGAAATCCTCGGAGAACCAGCCGGTAACCTCGACGCCGTCGACTGTCTTGGTGGTGCGGCGCTCAGCGAACTCGGGCCGTTGGGCGACGTCCGTGGAAAGATTCAGCAAATTGTCGTGACGGGCGATCAAGGAACCATCGCGTGATGCCACCAGGTCCGGCTCAACGAAATCGGCTCCCTGAAATATCGCCAGCGCGTAAGCGGCGAGGGTGTGCTCGGGCAGGTAGCCGCTGGCGCCGCGATGGGCGATAACGATAGGCGTCCTTATTGTTGCCAAGCGATTACGCCCCGAGCCGTACTGACGAGTAAGCGTCGTTTATGATCGTGCGGTGTGCCCGCATGTTCAGTTTGTGCCTCGCCGCGAAGGCCGTAGCCTAGGGATGTCGCCGTTCGAGCACCAGCCACCCCGGTACGCCTGTGTCACCTGGCGCCCGTTCGGCAAGTGGTGCTCCGTGTTCAACGGCTTGCACTGGAACGCCCGCGCCGACCAGCGCTTGTTCGAGCGCGCGCAGACGCATCCGGGTCAGTCGCTCCAGTGCCTGTGCATTGACCGGCATTGCCGCCAGCAAACGCTCACGCGTCAGCGCGATCATCAACATTAGCTCCTCCTGGCGTGTGCGGCTCACGTCGGCTTCTGGTGCGGGCAGCAAGTCGCGGGGGTCGCCTCCGTAGACGTGGCGGTAGTGGGCGAACAAGTTTTCGATGTCCTCCATGCTCATCAGATCGGCTTCGTGGGCGCCGGCCCGGCCGAGGCGGCCGCTCAGCATCTCGCGGGCAAGCGCGTTGGCGTCAGCTGCGCTCGGCTGCGCCACGCTGATCCGGGCCGTGGCGATCGCAGCCACGCCAACCGATGCCACGGTCTCACGCAGGCGATGCGCGTCCGGCGCACTCAAGCGGGCACTGCCGGGTGCGAAATGCACCTCCAGGTTCGCAGCTTGCGCGCTGATGTCTCGGGCTGCCGCTGTGCAGACAACCAGCAGCACAAATAGGCAAACTCGCGTGAACATGACGCCCTGGCCAGCACGGCGCACCGAGGTCGTGGTGGCTGCAACGGAAAGGCGAGTAGCGCACATGCGCCGATGCTACCAGCTCATGCGTTACGCCAGAAGAATCCCGCGTCCAGCGGCGCTGTGCGAGCGCTGCAAAAAAAGACCCGCCGGGCGGCGGGTCACAGTCGCACAACACGATTATTGTTGTTGCTCGAGGAGGAGGTTAGCCAGGAGGCATCTGCGCGCCCCCCGCGAATTCAGTTAGTTTGTTCAGTCGCGATCAGCGCGCGCATTTGCGGTTCGGATCGCCGCGTCCAGTGTCCTCAAATCGTCTGCAGCTCTGTGCACGGTCCCGGCTCGCTTTTCAATTAACAAGAGCAGTTTTCATGCCATGTTCGGAGTAACCCTGAAAATCCGCCCAGGTACTGCTGAAAAATGTCTGTATAACAATGAGTTGGAGACCCTTCCGGGCTCGCTGATTGTCACGTGGTTGATGCCATGCAACAGCGACCAAGGGTGCAAAGCACACCGAAGTTGGCGTGGTGTTGGTTGCAGACTGCACCGCCACCGCTGTTGCCAACGCTACTATGTAGGGATTACCCCCACAGCAATGTGTTCGCACTTGGTGCACGGATCCGGTCGCTTGGCACCGGGGTGGCGCGCCTCGATGGGTATTCGTTAGCTAAGTTATTGATTTATCGAATGGCACAGTTTCTGCACGGATACTGCGGGAAAGCGCGTCAACGTGGACAGCTACGTGTCTCACTAAGGAGTGGAGGGATGAACAGGCTAGTACTGTTGCGTCATGGTCAGAGCACCTGGAACTTGGAGAATCGTTTCACCGGTTGGACGGACGTCGATCTCTCCGCGCAAGGCATCCGGGAGGCCCGCAGTGCTGGCATGCTGCTCAAGCGCGAGGGCTTCAGCTTCGACCTGGCGTTCACGTCCGTGCTGACACGGGCCATTCGTACGCTTTGGTTGTTGCAGGAAGCCATGGATCTGATGTGGCTCCCGATCACCAAGGATTGGCGTCTGAACGAACGCCATTACGGGGCATTGCAGGGACTGAACAAGGCTGAGATTGCCGAGCACTATGGCGCCGAGCAGGTGCATATCTGGCGGCGCAGCTTTTCGGTCCAGCCACCTTCTATGAGTTACACCGATCCGAGACTGCCCACCCACGATCCGCGCTACGCGAACCTGGACCCTTATGCGCTGCCTACCACAGAGTCATTGGCGCAGACCATGGAACGGGCGTTGGCATGCTGGAACGAAGTCATTGTGCCTCAGATTCAAGCGGGTAAGCGCGCAGTGGTTGTTGCCCACGGCAACACCTTGCGGGGACTCGTTAAACACCTCGAGGCGATCAGCGACGAGGCGATTGCAGGCGTGAATATCCCCACCGGCGTGCCATTGGTCTACGAGTTTGGTGACCAGATGGAAGTGCTGACCCGCTACTACCTTGATGGTACGGAGGCGGTGCCAGCCGAGCTGGCATTCGCCAGTGCCTGAGAGATAGCCCAATCTTGGTTGCGCCAGGCTCACCGCGAGTGGAGCTGAGCCTGGCGCATGGGAGCCGACCGGGCGTCTTACTGGAAAGCTACGCCGGGTCTGGCGCCGAACAGCTTCACCAGCTTGACCATGGGGCAGAACCCAGTCAGCGAGGACTGCAGCAGGTTGGCGCCGACGAACGCCGTGAACCACAGCCAGTTGATGTTGTGCAACTGGGACAAGGCCAGGCTGACCAAGATCATCGTGCCCGCAACGGCCATCACGATTCGGTCAATAGTCATGACATACCTCCTTATGAATGTGAGTCAGGGTTGGATTGCGGGTTAGTATATTAGAAACAGCTAATATTACAAGTGCCTAATGGTCGATAGGCGGACGATGCTCGGGCCCCGGGGGATGAACTGCTATGATGGCAAGCCTCAGCGCGTTCGCCCCGAGGCCATATGACCACCGACTCCATGACCACTGCAGCCGGGCGCCGCGCCAGCGACGCTGACGCGCCCAGCGGCGGCTACACGTGGCGGTTCGTGCGTGATGTTGCCCTGGAGCACCGCCGTGACCTGCTGAGCGCCAACCTGATGGCCGTCCTGGCGGTCGTGCTCAGCGTTCCGATTCCGCTGCTCATGCCGCTGCTGGTCGACGAGGTGCTGCTGCAGCGGCCGGGGCCACTGGTGCAGTGGATGGACCGCCTGTTTCCTGCGGCCTGGCACGGCCCGGTCCTGTACGTCGTGTTCCTCTTGTTGGTGACGGTTGGCTTGCGCTTGGGCGCCCTGCTGCTCGGGGTGTGGCAAACGCGTCAGTTCACCCTTATCGCCAAGGACGTGACCTATCGCATGCGCCGGCAGTTGCTGGCCCGCCTGCAGCGGGTGTCAATGGCGGAATACGAGACACTGGGCAGCGGGGCTGTTTCCTCTCACTTCGTCACCGACATCAATGCGGTCGATGACTTCGTGGGCGCCTCGGTCAGTAAGACTCTCATCGCTGCATTGACGCTTGTTGGTGTCAGCGCCGTGCTGCTCATCATGCATTGGCAGTTGGCGCTGTTTATCCTGTTCATGAATCCGCTGGTCATCTATTTCACCGTCGCCTTGGGCAAGCGCGTCAAAACGCTGAAGAAGCGCGAGAACCGCGCCTTTGAACTGTTCCAGGAAGCCTTGGTTGAGACTCTTGATGCGATTCACCAGATTCGCGCCAGCAACCGTGAGAGTCACTATATCAACCGCGTCGTTCGCAAAGCCTTCGACATCAAGAGTCACTCGGGCGCGTTCTCGTGGAAGTCGGATGCGGCAAGCCGTCTATCGTTCGGCGTGTTCTTGATTGGGTTCGATACCTTTCGTGCCATCACAATGTTGATGGTCGTGTTCTCTGATTTGACTGTCGGCCAGATGATGGCCGTATTTGGTTATCTGTGGTTTATGATGGGCCCTGTGCAGGAGCTACTTGGCGTCCAGTACGCCTATTTCGGCGCCAAGGCCGCGATGACGCGCTTGAATCGCCTGCTCACACTGCATCAGGAGCCACGCTATCCTCACCTGAAGAATCCATTCGCCGGTCAGACAACGGTTGGCGTGCGGGTCGAAAACGTCACTTTCGCCTATGGCGACAACGAGCCTGTCTTAAAGAATGTGAGCCTGGCGATCGCCCCGGGCGAAAAGGTGGCTCTGGTTGGCGCCAGTGGTGGCGGCAAGTCCACGCTTGTCCAGGTCCTGCTGGGCATGTATACCCCGCAGGGCGGCATGCTGTACTTCGCCGACGTGCCCGTCACCGAGATAGGTCTAGATGTCGTGCGCCAGAACGTGGCCACGGTGCTGCAACACCCCGCTATGTTCAACGATACGGTGCGTAACAATCTCACCCTTGGCGTTGCGGCCGGGGACGAACGGCTGTGGCGGGCACTCGAAGTTGCGCAGTTGCGCGAAGTGGTGCAGGACATGCCACACGGGCTCGACACGATGATTGGCCGCCACGGCGTGCGTCTATCTGGGGGGCAACAACAGCGCCTGGCCATCGCCCGAATGCTGCTCAGCGATCCATGTGTCGTCATCCTCGATGAGGCGACGTCGGCGCTGGACACCCAGACCGAGTCGGCACTGCATAGTGCGTTGCGCGCCTACCTCGCCGACCGAACCACCTTGATTATTGCGCACCGTCTCAGCGCAGTGCGCCAGGCCGATCGGGTCTATGTGTTCGAAGATGGTCACATCATCGAGCAGGGGATCCACGAGGAACTCATCCGCAGCCAGGGTTTGTATAGCCGGCTGTATGCCAATCAGTAGCGAGTGACGAGTGGATAGGAACTAGTGGATAGTAGCTGCTCGTGTGACTGGCTATGCTTACTAGCAACTAGCAACTAGCAACTAGCAACTAGCAACTAGCAACTAGCAACTAGCAACTAGCAACTAGCAACTAGCAACTAGCAACTAGCAACTCTAGCAACTAGCAACTAGCAACTAGCGAAGCGTTACGTCAAAACTCAATTTCTCGTCGGCCCCCAGCCACTGCGAGCGAGCGACGGCGAGCGACACGGCCTCACCGGGCTTCTTGTCCCACATCATGGCGCGCACGTCCGCCTGTGAGCCAACCTGCGCTCCGTTGATGCTCAAGATCACATCGCCCTCCTCCAGTCCTGCCTCCCGCGCGGCGCTGTCATCCGAGAACGCGCTCAGTTTGACCTTGCCGTTGTCCTGCGCCATGTAAATACCCAGCTTGCCCGCCGGAGGCAGCGATGCACTTTTTGCCAGGAGCAAGTAGTCGCCCATCTCGGCCTCCGGGGTCTGGCCCGCGCTGTGAACCACCACCGCGCTCGTGGCCTCGATGCGGCGGGCCAGACGATTGGGTATGCCGTCTCGATAGGCGATATGTCCTTGGCCAGCGAGAATCACCATCCGCATGTCGGGGTTCTGGCTCAGGTAGTCGGCGGCCCGCTCGGCCATGCCCTCATCCCACAGTAGCTGTGCTTCGAAGAACTTGTCGAAGTCGCCGCCGTCGCGCACAGGATGCTGCTCGTAGACTTCCTTTATTCGGCTTCGATAGCGTTCATTGCTGCGATCGATGTCCTGCGGCAACAAGGCCCGGCTAGCCTCATCCAAGCCGTCAAAGCCTAAACGCCCAACCTTTTCAGTCAATTCCTTCGGCACATTCAAGGCGATGACCGGTATGGCGTTATCGCGTGCATACCGTAGAATTGGAGCGTAGAGCCTGAAGTCGTATTTCCAGCGATCGTAGTACTCGGTCCGCAACAACATTTCGCGCTCGTCGATCTCTCCGGCGACGTAGGCGTCGAGGTGCTCTTGAAAAGGTTGCTGGAAGAACTCCATGCCGATGGCGAGCTTGGGATTTTGCCGATGTAACCCCTTGATAATTTCCAGTTGATTCATATGGTGTTCGTATCGGTCGTGCAACTCGCCGACAAAAACCACACGTCGATCGGCTGATGTTGCGACGATGTCGTCCAGGCTGGCCAATGCGCTGAGATCCAGTCCAAGCGTCTCACTCGCCTGGTAGGGTGCCGGAGCAAGGCTCGCGTGATAGCCGTGCGGACTATGTCGGTGCGGTGAGGCGACAGAACTGTTGTCTGCTGAATGCACCGCGGACTCGCAGGCGGTCAAAAACGCTACGGCCAGTATGGGAAATTTGTAACTTGGCATGAGTCTAACCAGTTCAAGTTAAGAAAACAGTGGCTGTCGGTGTGCGCGCGACCAGGCAGCTCGCTCAAGGGCTTTAGAGCGCCGGTTGTGTGCATGGTTTCATCCGGCGGGCCACAAATCCTTGCCCCGAACACGGGGGCCTGGGACACGCTATCATCTCAGCGAGTGGGCGCATAGCCCTGTCAGACGTCAACCGTGGAGGAGAG
>Ga0111166_1100_pt1 | contig 12446 bp, 4 predicted proteins | sample DeeMarSeWOR28_12_FD_80267 | JGI IMG/M metagenome (GOLD analysis project Ga0111166, IMG submission 80267) | Thiotrichales bacterium SG8_50
GTCAGACTGAGGTCAGGGGAGCATTGCACATTGATATGATTTATCAGTAAGACGGAATGAGGTTCAGAATGGTGATTCCATCATATTATCAATAATCAGTAGCGAAGTTAATATTGAGGATTGCTTGATGATTAAGTCAATGAAAAAGGCAGGGCCATTGATGACCCTACCTGAGTTGTCCATCATACTACTTTTAAATCTCTTTTTAAAAGTAACTATTTCAAAAAACCCTACTGAGAAGAAAAACTATAGCAGGCCCATGGTTAAATGACATATCTCCAGAACCAAGGCTCAAAATTGACTCAGCACCTCATCGTTGCTCAATAAATTGCCGGTGAAGTCGCCAGACTGGACGAACTTCGTTGGCTCAAAGCGGACCCGAAACCGCCAGCTACAGTGATAAATGCCGAACCCAGACCCTGCGCTGCATCTTGCGCAAATTCCTGCTTGTCAAGTTTTGTCGGGTTACCGGAGATCCCAGATGCGACACCAGCGTAGACAAGTGTTCCCGCCTGAAAGGCATATCCAAGATATTTTATTTTTCCGACTAACGTACCGATTCCTCTGGCAACACTCCCAGCAAGACCTGTAAATCGAAAGCTGCTATTAAAGACTTTTGTCAATTTGCCAATATTGCCAATTCCTTTAAATCCTCCTGCAATAGCTCCAATGCCTGCACCTATGCCCGCGCCTTCGGCAAACAGATAGAATGTCTCCTCAACGCTGCTGCCGCTTGCAATACCGGCAATAATTCCCTCAGCACCTCCGACAACCCCGCCGATGAATGCACCTTTTGCAACAGCTACGACAAAAGTACCTTTGGCATTGAGTCCCAAAAAAGATAGGGCTTTTGTCCCAAATCCGGCTGTTGCGCTTCCACCGCCAAAGCCCACCGCACCAAGTGCTCCAAGGCCCGCACCTATTCCGCCAGCGATCCAGAACTCGCTGTCTCCAACCCCGAAGCCAAGTGCTGTAGCTATGCCGGCTCCAATACCGAATCCGACACCTCCTCCGAGCAGTGCCAAACCGAGCAGGGTAGTCGTTCCACCGGTAAACACCCCTGCACCTATAAGGAGACCGCTCACGACGACAATGGTAATAACCTCAGCGTTTTCCGCGATCCATTCGCCTGCTTCAGTAAAAAAATCTCCCACATCTTCAATAAAGGAGAAAAACGAACGCCCAGTGGGATCGACGTAGTTGACCGGGTTGCCGCCTGCAAAGGCATAACGGTGCAGGGTCCGCGGATCGTTGATGTCTGCGACGATCGTGTCCGCATTCATAAACCTCCCGAGCTCGGCATCATAATGACGCGCCTTGAAATAATAGAGGCCGGTCTGATCGTCCAGTTTCTGCCCTTGGAAGGTATTCAGCAGTTCACGCGGACCTGCCTTGGCACCTGACCAGTCGACCGGCTCGCCGTAAGGGCGATAGTCTCGCCGTGCGGTCACGCGTGCCCTGTCATCGGTTACGACGTTGACACTGCCGAGATGATTAGCATGGTAGTAGTAAGTCTTATCATTGCCGACGCCCTTGTCCTGTTCTGCAAAGGCATGGACCGGCAAGCTCGAATTGCATAGGAGCATGAACACCATTGCAACGTTTACCGGGTTTGCCCTGCATGCCCGAGCGAAACCGGCAAAACCCCTGCGAACCCGCCAACCGAATAGGCCGTCGAGACATATAAGCAGCAGTATACCCGGCCCCGAGAAGCCTGCTGTATACATAAATGGGCCAGGTGATGAATTGACACTGCTGATGAGCACCACATCGGCCCGGCTTTTGACCAGGGTTGCAACCAGTAGTGGTCCTGCATACACGTGACGTGAAACATGTGTCTTTCCCTCTTCATAAATCCCGTCGATAAAGACTCTCGTTTCATTCTGTGTTTCCCGAACGATGAGTTCGCCGCTTGCATCATAGCGGTTATGCTCGATAAGACGGCCGTTGGCCTCGCGGACCTCGGAGAGACGATTCTCTCCGTCGTACAGAAAGCTCCTTGCGCCTTTGGCGGCCACGTTGCCGCGCATGTCATATCTGAGGGCGAAGGCACGTGACACCTGTTCGGGGTCGATCCATGACTGAGCTTCGGCGCAGGGGTCGATGGCGGACTTATTCCGCTTGCCACGCTTTTTGTTCCCTACCTCTACGGCGCAGCTGACGCGCTGCGGGTGGAGTGGGTCGTCGTGGGTAAAAAGCAGGTTGCCTTTGCGTAGCAGATTGCCGATTGCGTCGTATTCGTAGTTTTCTTCTCCGTAGGGGCCAAGGGCATACACGAGCCGGTTCGCCTCGTCATATGTGAATTGCTGACTGACACCAGAGACCAAGTCATCCAGGGCTACCACATTGTTCATGGCATCGAAACCGTATATAAGCTCCTGAAGCTTGACACCCCTGCCTGTGGCTGAGCTGGACGAAATCATACGTCCCAGATCGTCATAGGAAAAATCGGAGGTGACGCCATTGCCGAACGTGAACTTCGTGATCCGGTTCTCTGCATTGTACCTGAATTTGTCCGTGAGCGGCTGACTTTCTCCGTCTTTAATTGCTGCAATGTTGCCGCCGGTGTCGTAGGTATAATCAACGGTAAATCCGTCCGGGTAGGTCACCCGGCGTACCCTGTCAAGCGAGTCATAGTTGAACCCCGTCACATAGGTGCGGCCGTCCACCGTGCGGCGCCGTTCAATAATATTGCCTCGGGGATCATATGCAAGCTCCAGAATTCCGGCAACATCCTCAACTTCCACGAGTTCGCCTGTTGCATTGGGTGCATCGAGCCCACCATAGTGAAACCGGTGAACTGTTCCGTCGGGTAGTTCTTTTTCGATGAGATCACCGGTGGCAGAATAGCGCAGCCGCATGCTCTTGCCATCGGGCCCTATCTGCTCTATGAGCCGTCCTTCACCGTCATAACGATACTGGAACGTACCGGCGTTCGGGTCCTCAAGGCGCGTGCGCCGCCCCAACGCGTCGTAGCTGATTCGGGTCTCATTACCCAGCGCATCAACGACCTTCGTCAGCTGTCCCAAAACATCATAGATATAACGGGTCTTTTGTTCGGCATTGTCGACAACACGGCGAATTTCAGTGATGTCTCCGTCAGGGGTATAAGACAGTGATGTTGTGATCCCGCGCGTATCCACGAAGCCAACGTCCAGCCCCTTATACGTGAAGGAAACGCTCTGGCCGAGCGGATCCACGATTTGCAAAGGCCGACCGAATTCATCTCGTGTCGCCGTCGCCATGACCGGCGTATCGCCTTCGAAGAAGGGCTTTGAAACAGCCAGCGGTCGTCCCCTTTCATCAAACTCGTAGAGATTAACGATTATCTGATCTTCCGAACCTTCTTCATTTGACTCGTAGATGTTGCCCCAAGCATCGAAGAAGCTGGTGCTCTCAAAGACATTGTCGGTGCCTGCGTTTTCGGTGACCATCATATGTATGAATTGCTCCTCCGGATTACCTACGGGTGAATAGACGAAACTTCTTGAACCGTAGGTCGAAGTCTCGTCACCGGGAGCCACAACGCGACTGATCCGGCCAAATGCATCGTATTGCGTTGTAGTCGCGTTGCCGCTGGAGTTTTCGTCACGGACCAGGGTCCCAAAACGTGGATCGTACTCACTTCGCTTGACCCGGCCCAGTGTGTCCCTACTCTGAGTGCGGAACGTTGTGGTCGCTGCGTCGTAGGTATACACTGTCTCGTGTCCCTCACGGTCGATGAGCCTGACCGGATTGCCAAAAGCATCGTATTCGAATAAGCGACTCAGATAAACATTCGGTTCAACAAGTTCCTTCAGTTCAGTCAGAAGGCCGAACAGGGCTTGCCCCTCTGGCAGTCCATCGTAGATTGTGAATGTTTCTGACAGGATTTTGCCGTCGGAACCGAGCAGACGGTTGCGGACCGGCAGACTCCAGATACCTGCAGCATCGTTGCGTGCGAGGGTGGTGATGGCCTTACTCTCATCGCCCGAGGGGCCAACGTTGGCATCTCTGAATGTCATTACGACCTGAAGACGATCGTCGTAGGTGATTTCAACCCGGTTATGTGTTGCCCCACCTTGGTCAAACCGCTCATTGTCGGTTGATACTGTCTGGACCTGCTTGATGAAATTGCCATCATTTACTACAACCAGAACAGTCGTGACCCGTGCGCGGAGTAAACCTGCAGAGTCATAGACCGAGGATTCCATTGGCCGGGTGGCCCGGTGCTCATCCTGGTAGAAAAATGTTTTGCTACGAAGGCCAAGGGATGGTTTTTGCTCGACTCGGGCGAATCCGCGAAAGCCCCGATCCTCAAACAGTCCGCCAGTGTAGGTAAACTCTGTTACAAGTGTATTGCCGCGGCCATTGGAACGGGATAGCCGTTCAGCCACCGTCATTGCAAAGGGGAGACCCTGGATGCCATCTGCTGTGGTGTTATCGAACCAGGTCGATGATGTCCAGTCGATCAGGGTGACTTCGCCGAGCGTGCCTGTGGCACGAACGAGTTTACCCGATCTCAGGGTGCTGCTGAGGACAATGCGATTTTGGCTGTTGGATTGGCCCGAGGCCGTGATCAGGTCCCCAATGCCGTCACCGTCGATATCGCTCATCGTAGTCCCGGTGCCTTTACCCTCTGAGTCAACAAATGCGATGTCCAAGTCATTGAGAACCTGGGTCATGCCGGTGTGTGGCATCCAGCCTTTACCGGTATTGACAAAGGCCGCAAAGCTATCACCGTCAGCCCGTACGTAGTCAAGCAGTCCGTCATCGTTGAAGTCCATGGGAGCAATGCCCGTGCCCTTCTGATCGGAACTCAAGGCAAAGATTTCGTTGTTCTGCATCGACTGCGTGTAATCGGGATCTTCTACCCATCTGTTGCCGATTCTGAGGTAGACCGCCTGTTGATCTTCTACAGAGCGCACAATATCTGATAGGCCGTCACCGTTAATATCCATGAAGGAATAACCCCTGTAGGTATTGTCTTCAACAAATGGGAAGGGGAGTTCCGCCAGTTTCGACGCGAGATCATTGTTAACATGCCAGCCCGGATTGTTATCTCCTCCATTGAGGAAAACGGTGCGTACGAATCTTGGGGTCTCGAAAAGGAACTGTCCCCCGGTGAATGTGAAGTACCAGGCAATGTCAACCAGGCCGTCACCGTTCAAATCCGCGAGTTCTACTCCCCTGGACTCACCAGACTCCCCGACCAACGCAAACTTTTCCTCGCTGTTGGGCGCGTCCGGGATGATCGGTGGCGCACAGTGATCTTCAGCAATGCAATTTTCAGCATCGGGATCGAAAAAGCCGGAATGGGCGTTGCTTTCAGTGCAATGAACTTCAATGAAATTTTGACCGTCTATGGTGCAGCCAGCGGGGTTCGCGGGTACGGTCGGTGTATCATCATCGCCCGGTATCTCGGGTATGCAGTGGGCAGGTGTACAACCGGCAGGCTGCTGGTCCGGTTCAAATGTATCACAGTGCGGAGCAAGGCAGCTGGAATTGTAGTCCAAATCAGAATATGCTACCGGCAGTCCGGATAGACCCTCCAGGCTGGCGGACCATGCATCGTTTTTTTGCCAGCCGCTGCCTGTATTGAGATACACCTCGTTTTCGGTCTGTGCTCTGGCGATAAAGATGTCAGGTCGGGCGTCCCCATTGACATCCAATAGCCGTACACCAGTGTTTATGCCGCTGTCCGTTACAAAGTGGACACCCGCAGAAGCCAGGGAAGCACTCCATAAAGCGCTGATGGTGAAGTTACCATGGCCGTCACCCAGGTACACCGTCTCTCCATTGTCCGTCAGATCAGTCCGTCCGTCACCGTTAATATCCATTAACTGGACACCTGTTGTGTTCCCCTCACCGTCAATGAGGTCCCGGGGAAGAGTTTGAGTGATCGGATGAGCCCATCCCGGGCTGCGTTCACCGAATTCAAGTTTTCGCAGGATTACTTGAGAGATATCGTCGGAGCCGATCAGGGTAACCTGTTTGAGCAGTGACGGCCCCTCGTTGTATTGTCCGTAGTCAAGTCTGTACCGACGTACCAAACTATTGCCCGCCCACACAGAAATTTGCTTCAAGCGGAGGTTCTTTGCTTCTCGGACACTGCGCAAGTATGAGACGCGTTGGTCCGCGCGACTCTCATATTCAAAGACAACGCGATTCGCACCGGGGTCGCCGGAAGGGGCATGGCCCGTGTAGCGGACCTCGCTGAGATACTTTGTATAGTTGTCCGGATCAGTGCAGGGGGCTGCCAACCCTGTTCCGCATTCACGGCTGTAAGTGTACATGATGGTGTTCCCATTCGGGTCCTCGACACGGTCGAGCAACCACAACTCCCCGTTGATACGGCTGCTGACCGAGCTGCCAAAGCTGTAATAATTCCCGTTTCCGTCGAACAGGCCCCAACCATCACCTTCTTTTTTGAAGGGACGGTAAACACTCTCGATACGGGCCCGGTAGACACCATCACCGTCCAAGTCGCGCAGCTCTCCGCCGCTTCCCCCCAATGAATAAGAATATCGGTCGCCGGCAGCCAGGCTCGGCGTCCCGTCGGCACGCCAGCGTTCAACATGTCCTGTTCCTATCCCCCAGCCAAGGCCCGCGACACCTGTACCTCCCATGGAGCTGTAGGAAAGTGATAACTGAGGCTGCATGCCTCGCCGCCCTGGCGGAACTACGATAGAGATTCTGTCCGAAACAGCGCCTACAGCTGATGAGACCCTTATATTGCCGGGTTCTCCAAAGGCTGTTGGCAGAGGAACTTGCGCCCGGCTATTGAGATTGACTTGCGCGTCTATGGGTACGGATGTGAATAACAATGCGAAGAATAGGCACAGGGAAAGCCAGTTAACCCAGCTGAACCCAGGTTCTTGCTTATCAAAACTCTTTGAAATTAAAACGTAATGATTTTTTTTATGCAACTGATAAGAAATTACTTTTATAAATTCTACGATCATTGCAATGATAACCATTAAAATTAATATCCAATTCATAACTGTATCTCCTTTGTTTTTATTAAATAGAGTTTGTCTCTGTTAATATTTTTTATCAATGGTCATTTGAATCTAATCAAATATTAATGATATCCCTATGTGTTAAATTTCTTCGTGAAAGCACTACCAAGTTATTTAATCGTTGATAGTTCGGGTACGGGGCAATAGCAATAAGATCATAATATAATAGAGCAACTTTTATGCCACGTTACAACTATTCAAATTCATTGCCTTTTAAAATTAAATTAACTTAAAAAGTGTAAAGATTATTATAACGTGTAAGCAATCTCGACATTTTTGGAAAGTCTATGCAGAAATTAGATGACCCCACTTTAATGATTAGACGGATTTTCTGCAGAGTGTGGGTTGTATCGGCTTTATTTATAACCTCAATAAATCTTCAGAATCCAGACTTACTTCATTTTATTGATATGATGGATAAATCTGCAGAATTTTAATTGAGGCAATTTTAACGTTCTGTGGCGGGCAAACTAACTCGATCTGATCAATAACTTGAACATATAAACAAAAGAAAGAATACTTCAAGTCAATAAATTATAGCGAATTGACAGGGATCTATATCTATTCCTGTTTCTTGCATTATTCCTCACAAGCGGGAAAGCAAAAAGTGCAATAATCCGCTTATGCTAAAATCAATCCATGGCAAATGGAAATTCAAAATTGGTATATTCTACCGATCAGTCTGTTTCCCTTCAGGACGATGTAAACAAAAAGAATGACTATCCGGACCTTTCCCCTGCCCAGCAGAAAGTGACTGTCCGGCATGACCGGAAAGGTCGGGGAGGGAAGTCAGTCACTGTTGTTGAGGGAATGCAGATGCAGCAGAAGGAGATGAAGTTCCTCCTTAAGCAATTAAAGGCCAAACTCGGTACAGGCGGAGCCATCAAGGACAGTACAATAGAAATCCAGGGAGAACACTGCGATGCAGTCATGGCAGTCCTGGAAAAAAGGGGCTACAGACCGAAGCGCTCCGGCGGGTGATATTGGCCCGGAGGAATTGCACCCATAATAACATGACGTATGAGGTACTGCTTCAATCATCACCGGCAGGATCGTAGTTACAAATTATGGCCAATCATAATGCAAAGAAGAAAGATTCCCTATAACGGGCCATCAGCCAGACCCACAAAAAACTCTTTTGCGCAATCCATCATTGCCTTATTAAGCCCGAACCTTTAATATAATGAGTTTTGTTTTTTCTGCCCTGAAGAGGGTGAAAGGTCGGCCCCTGCTGCACAATAAATAGTGAAAAGGAACTCCGCTCGTCGTGGATATATATAAAGAATTATCGCGTCTCAACCCCCGGCAGAAAGAAGCTGTAATGCATGCTGACGGGCCTCTTCTTATACTTGCAGGAGCAGGCTCGGGTAAGACCCGTGTCATTACAATGCGGACGGCATACCTGATACATTCAGGCATAAGCGCTGATTCCATTCTGGCAGTTACATTTACCAACAAAGCTGCCCGTGAAATGAGAGAGCGGGTATCGAAGATGATAAAAAAGGGAAATGGTAAACCTGTCATTTCAACATTCCACTCACTTTGCCTGAGTATCCTCAGGCGTGAAATTGAGGCCCTCGGCTACAGGAAAGACTTTACGATCTACGACACATCCGAGCAGCTTTCGCTCATGAGAAGCATCATGTCGGACATAACATTTTATGACAGAAGCTTCAAGCCCGAGTCGGTCCTTGAGAGGATCAGCATGACAAAGAACGAGTTCGCACCAGAAAGCGGTGATGAGAACGAAGATCCTGTGGAAGAGGCATCTTCATTGCTGTATCCGCGTTATCTTGACGCGCTGAAGTCAATGAATGCGCTCGACTTCGATGATCTCCTGGTACTTACACTTAAACTCTTCAGGGAGCATCCCGGGGTACTCCGGAAGTACAGGGAACAGTTCAGATACATCATGGTTGATGAGTATCAGGATACGAACCGGGTGCAGTATAATTTCATAAAACTGCTGGCCGGTGAAAGAAAGAACCTCTGCGTTGTCGGAGATGATGACCAGTCCATATACGGCTGGAGGGGTGCGGACATCAGCAACATCCTCGACTTTGAAAAGGACTTTAAAGGCACGCTTACCGTAAGACTTGAGCAGAACTACCGCTCATTCGACCATATACTCAAGGCTGCGAACGGAGTCATACAGAACAACAGAAAGCGAATGGAAAAATCCCTCTGGACGGAGAGGGGTGCTGGCCCCAGGGTCAATGTCTTCAGGGCAGGGAACACGGAAGATGAGGCAGACTGGGTCGCAGACAGGATCTCCTTGCTCATAAACGAAAAAAAGGTATCTCCGGAAAGCATTGCAGTCATATACAGGGCAAACCTGCTATCAAGGCCATTTGAGGAAGCGCTCCGAATGCAGAGGATTCCCTATACAGTGGTCGGCGGAACAAGCTACTTTGAGCGGAAAGAGATAAAAGACATTGCGGCATACCTCAAGATCATGGCAAACCCTTCAGATACCCTCAGTCTTCTGAGGGCTGCCAGCGCTCCCAAAAGAGGTCTTGGCCCATCGGCCCTTGGTGCAATTGGTGATTATGCCCGATCCAATTCCATAAGCATGTTTGATGCCTTTGGCAGAGCATCTGACAATAAGAAACTCAAACCGGCCGCTGCCGGGTCTGCTGAAAAATTTCATCAGCTTATATGCCGTTACCGCGATCTGTTTGGCAGCTGTAAGGACATGGGCAATAAGCTCAAGGCACTTATAGAGGATATTGATTTCAGAGATTACATAATTGCTCTCTACAAAACACCGGAGGCCGCATACAGAAGGATCGAGAACCTGGACGGCTTTATTGAATCCATTAAGCATTATGAGTCAGTTCAGAAGGGACCGTCACTTCCGGGATTCCTTGAGACAATGGCCCTCACAGACCTGATCGAAGAAAAGGAGGAGCAGGGCGAATACGGTGTGACACTGATATCATTCCACTCATCAAAAGGACTGGAGTTCCCTGTAGTTTTCATTACTGCAGCAGAAGAGGATATCATTCCCCATAAAAAATCAGTTGCTGCACAGGGAGGCATCGAAGAAGAAAGAAGGCTCTTCTATGTCGGAATTACCCGGACGATGAAGGAGCTTTTCATTACCTATACGGAAAAGAGAGTAAAATACGGGAAAGAGACACCTTCTGTTCCTTCAAGGTTTCTGGAGGAGATTCCTGACGATGTCTCAAAATTACTGGACAGGTTCGACGAACCCGACCCGGAGAAAGATAAGGCCTACGTAAAAAACCTGTATGAAGAGTTTATGGGTAAGTTTCAATAGGTGATCCATATATTCCCGCCCTGCGTTTCTTTTATAAACCTTGGAAATATAAAAAGGAGGATTTAACAGTACGTTAAATCCTCCTGAAGAAGATGTCTTGATCCCTGAAATCTTTGCTGATATTAAACTGCTGCTTCCCGGGCCTCTTTCAGCCAGAGCAGCCTTGAGTGATTCATTACAGACCTGTTCACGCCTTCGATCAATTCAGTTGCATTCACATCGAGACCGGGTGTTTTCTCAAAGGCATTGAATTTCGGTTTTGAGCTGACCTGAAAGGCCTTCTTCATGTCTGCTGCTGATTCCTTTATGGGTTTTCCCATAACCTTCGAAAGCTCTATAAAGATATCTTTGTGCTGTTTGGCATCACCTGCAGGGGTGATTGTCTTAGACAGGTCTTTGGCCTTGCCGAGATAGTTGATGATTGTGCCCTTGGACTCAAGGGGAGATGCAGCGGGCAGGACAATGTCAGCTTCTTTTGCAAGGTCAGTCATGAACGATGTCTGTGCAACAAGAAATCCGGCACCGGGTTTCTTTGCAACCGGCACTTCACCGACAGCGTAGAGCAGATCAACACCTCCTGAAATCATATCATTGTACGATTTGCCTTCTGTTACAAGACCCATTGACACGACGCCACGCGCATTCGCCTCAAGCGGAACTGCAGCGACTTTCACCTTTATCAGCAGCGAAAGATTGCGTGCGGCCTTGAACAGCGAAGGGCTGCAGAATACTGCTGCTGAACCTGCGCCGGAAAGAAGCTCGGCTGCCTTTTCCATATCCTCTGATACTGAAAGAGCCGAAACTGATGACTCAAGATCCTTGCCTCCCTTGTTGCCCTTATCAACAAGGCCCTTTGCCAGCTGAGCAAGAGAAGAGGCCTCATCACCCTGAATACTGACCGTTGCAGCAGATGCGAGTTTCGTATCACCCACATTCAGGACGATCAATTTTGCTCCCCGAGCCACTCTTTTCCTGATGCCTGCATCAAGGGCAGGAAGCACTCTTTCCCATTGTGAGGGATTCAGGCCAGCCACAAGGATGACGTCAGAATCATTAAGATCAATGGCATCAGAAAGCCTCATCGAGTCTGCATCTGCATACAGGCTTGCAGTTGTATCGACGTTCTTCGTCTTAATCACATCTGATGCTAGTTTTGAAAGCACAAAGGCATCCTGGTTCAGTATTCCAGCAGTGCTTATAACTCCCGTATTGCCCTTTGCTTCTTTTAATTTATTAGCAACGATGCTGAGGGCATCTTTCCAGGTTGTCTCTTGGAGACTGCCATTTACTCTCTTCATGGGGGAGAGAACCCTGGCGTCTGAACTGACCGCATCGAATCCATACCTGCCGATGGCGCATAAATACTTCTCGACTGAACCGTCCTCAGCAGCAGCATTGATCTTGACAATGCTCCCCTTATCGGTGCTTACCTGAATGTCACAGCCATTTCCACAGGACAGGCAAACAGAATGCGCTGTCTCATAGTCCCACTCCCTGCCTTTTCTCCACCTGTCAGCTTCGAGCAGTGCGTTTACAGGACAGGCATCAACACAGCTGCCGCAGAAGGTACACTCCGATTCCTGCAGAGGCTTGTCCATTGCTGTTGCAACCTTTGCTCCCACTCCTCTGCCCATAAAATCGAGCACGTTGGTACCCTGTTCTTTGCATACCCTGACACACCGTGCGCAGAGTATACAATAATCAGGATCTCTCTTAATGTAGGGGTTTGCCTCGTCTGTTGGGTAGCCGAATTTTTTTCTCGTAAGGCTGGACTCTTTGACCTCAAAGTCGTAGGCATACTGCTGAAGCTGGCACACACCTGCCTTGGTGCAGGTCATGCAGTCAAGGGGATGCATGGAGAGGATCATATCTACAATAAACTTCCTCATCCCCTTGATCTCGTCAGTATTGGTATTGACTACCATGCCTTCTTTTGCTTTGGTGATGCAGCCCACGACAGGGCCCCTGCCGCCCTCAATTTCGATCATGCAGAGCCTGCATGCGCCGATGCCCCTCATGCCCTTTATGTGACAGAGGTTCGGGATGTGTATCCCCGCTTTATCAGCAGCCTCAATGAGGTTTGTTCCCTCAGGGACCTTTACCTCTTTGCCATCTATTTTCAGAGAAACGTTTTTAGACATTGAAACCCCCTATATATAAAA
>Ga0111166_1060_pt1 | contig 12299 bp, 12 predicted proteins | sample DeeMarSeWOR28_12_FD_80267 | JGI IMG/M metagenome (GOLD analysis project Ga0111166, IMG submission 80267) | Thiotrichales bacterium SG8_50
GAGGGTCACTTCAAATGGCTCGTGTTCTTTTACGCGCACAGATGGCATAGATATCTACTCTAGAAATAGTTGTTAAAACAATGAATTCGAATTCACCCGCCTTTCAACGGGACGCGCGATTTTATAGAGTCCCCGGCCGTTTGTACACACCCTCGATCCCGAAAAAACGGGCATAACGGCGGAAAACGGCCCCTTGCTCCCCGGGGGTTGCGCCACCACAATAGCGCCCATGATTGTTTTAGGCCTGGAAACCTCCTGCGACGACACGGGCGTCGCCATTTACGACACCGGACGCGGTCTGTTGGGGCACAAGCTCTACTCCCAGATTGTGCACGCCGACTTTGGCGGGATCGTGCCGGAACTGGCCTCGCGTGACCACATCCGCAAGCTTTTACCGCTAATTCACTCGGTACTGGCGGAATCCGGCGTCGCTGGCAGCGACATTGACGGGGTTGCCTACACAACCGGGCCGGGCCTCGCCGGGGCCCTGCTGGTGGGTGCATCGGTCGGCCGGGCACTGGCCTGGACCTGGGGTGTACCGTCGATCGGTGTGCACCACATGGAAGGCCACTTATTGTCGCCCATGCTGGAGGACGAGGCGCCGACTTTCCCGTTCCTGGCGTTGCTGGTCTCGGGAGGCCATACCATGATTGCCGATGTCCGTGGCCTGGGCCAGTACAGCATCCTGGGTGAGTCCGTGGACGACGCCGTTGGCGAGGCCTTCGACAAGACTGCCAAACTCCTGGGGCTGGGCTATCCCGGCGGCCCAGCCATTTCCCGGCACGCGGAGGCAGGCCACGCGGACGCCTACCGGTTTCCACGGCCAATGACTGACCGACCAGGTCTCGACTTCAGTTTTAGTGGGTTGAAGACGGCCGTGGCCACCGAACTCGAGGGGCTGACGCTGACCGACCAGGTGATCGCAGACATTGCACGCGCTTTCCAGGAAGCAGCGGTCGACACATTGGTAATCAAGTGCCGGCGCGCGCTGGAACAAACCGGCAGAAGCCAACTGGTGGTGGCCGGCGGTGTCAGTGCCAATCGGCACCTGCGAGATGCCATGCTGACCATGGCCGACATGCACGCAGCTCGAGTGTATTACCCGCGCCCCCAATTCAGCACCGACAACGGCGCCATGATTGCGCTCGCCGGCGCCTTGCGAATGCAGGCCGGGCAAAAAGATGAGGGATTGGCGTTTTACGCACACCCGAGATGGGCGATAGACGATTTGACGCCTGCGGCGTCGTAACCCCGATTATTTTCCGATTTTGCTTTCGCTGCCGTCTAGCAGGCGCTTGACGTTGCCACGGTGGCGCCAGAACAGAATTGCGCTCATCAAAATGCTGCCGACAACATACGCCGGGTCGCCCAACCAGTACCAGACATAGAGCGGTGACAGCGCCGTCGCGACCAGCGCCGACAGCGATGAGTAACGACTGACCACGGCAACAACAACCCAGGTAATTGCCAGCGCACCGCCCACCCACGGACTGGCGCCGAGATAGGCACCGAGTGCCGTCGCCACGCCCTTGCCGCCCTTGAATCCAAAGAACACAGGAAACAGGTGGCCCAGAAACACCGCGATCATCGTGGCGGCGATTACTGATGGCTGCGCACTGAGTTCACGCGCAATCAACACCGCGACGACACCTTTCAGCAAATCGCCGAGTAGTGTGGCAATGGCTGCTCCCTTACCGCCGTAGCGCAACACGTTGGTCGCGCCCGGATTGCCCGAGCCGACCTCGCGTGGATCCTGCAAGTGCAATGCACGCGCCACCACCACGGCCGAGGAAACGGAACCAAGCAAATAACCAATAAGGATTGCGGAATATTCAACCATACGATTTCAATCTATATATAAGGGTGTGGTCGCCAAGACATGGGCAATGAGATTCGCTATAGTGCTTTGAAACTATCATATCCCCTGACCAAACAAAACGCGCTTCACGCTCGACATATCGGAACCCTGCCTTGGACATTACCTTCCTACACGGTCTTAAAGTCGCCTGCATCATCGGCATCTGGGACTGGGAACGTGCCGCCAAACAGACCGTCATTATAGATCTGGACATGGCCAGCGATAATGCCAGGGCCGCCGCCAGTGATGACATCACGGACGCCGTGGACTACAAGGCCGTTTCCAAACGCCTGGAACAGTTCGTTGGTGACTCGCAGTATCAGCTGGTTGAAACCATGGCCGAGGAAGTCGCCCGGTTGCTGCTGGAAGAGTTCGGGCTGACCTGGGTGCGAGTACGCATCAACAAGAAGGGTGCGGTCCGCAATGCGCGTGATGTCGGCGTCGTGATTGAACGCGGCGAAAAATAATCCGGCGTTATCTAGTTATTTCTTGCCAGATGGCCTGCACGTTGAAGCATGTTTTCGGCAAGATCTTCCCGAAAACCAAACATTTGCTCTGTCCCGGCCAACAGCACCGGCACGCCCTTGCGGGCGAGCCCCAGGTACAGATTGCGACCCTTGGCACTGCGGTCGATATCGTATTCCAGGTACCGGATTTTGTTTTTCTTTAGATACTGGCGCGCCAGCCTTGATGTGTCGCACCAGCGCGCAGTCAGTAGCACGACCCCGCCGCGCGAGGGTTTCGCCGGACTATCAATGATTTCGGTCAGTCCGCTCATGCATTCAATCGACCGCATCAACCGGCGACGATCCGCCCTGATCTGATCCCGACTGCGGTCCGAGTAGGTTTTATTACCGCGAGCATCCGTCCAGTCGTGCGGCTTGTCCGTTTCCCTGGTGCTATTCGGCCTGGGTTCGTTGGAAAAATGAACACGACCTTCGTCGTCTACCCAGCGATAGACATCAGCGGCCTGCGTGGTCTGTGCGAACGCGGAAACGGCAATAATGATCGCGATCAGCCAGTGCATGGAACCTTACAAAACTACCCAGCGACCGCCGTCCACGGCCATGATCTGACCGGTAATAAACTCCGCATCGCGGATCATAAACAGGACGGTACGCGCAATGTCTTCGGGATTGCCGGATCGCTTTAACGGCGTGCTGGATACAATTCGTTGCTTGGCCATGTCGTCCAGATCTTTTTCCGGCCACAGAATGACGCCCGGTGCGATGGCATTTACCCGAACCTTGGGGCCTAGTTCTCGCGCCAGCGACTTGGTTAACATAATGAGTCCAGCCTTGGCCATGCTGTAGATCGTATGATTCTTTAGCGGCCGATCACCATAAATATCAGCGATATTCACGATGCAACCTTCGCTGGCAATTAGTGAAGCGCTGGCAGCCTGTGACAGAAAGAAAGGCGCCTTGAGATTGGTACCGATCAGATCCTCCCAGTCTTTTTCGGTCGCTTCGCCAATGGGCGTGGGATAGAACGTTGAGGCATTATTGACCAGCACATCAAGCCGGCCGAAGGCCTCGATCGTCTCGTATACGAGGTTGCTGAGCACGCCATTCTTTAACAGGTCACCGTTGACGAGTACGACCGAATCACTGCGCCTGGCATGTAATGTTTCCTGTAGCGCGTGTGCTGATTTCTTGGAATTGCGGTAGTGGATGACAAGATTCATGCCCTCGTCATGTAACTGATGGGCGATTGATGCCCCGATTCGATGCGCGCCCCCGGTAATTAGCGCTACCTTGCCTGACAATGATTTATCGGCCATGCTCGCTGTTTTTATAGTTGCAGACCAATCCACCATACCTGCTCAAACCATAAAACTCCAACCGTAATGGCGCTCAAACCAGACGATCCACCAACAGGCTTGCCCGAACCCGGTGCGGACGAATCCGAGCACAGCGACCGTCTTGTTGCGCTGATGCAATCGGAAATGGCGGCCGGACCGATCAGCTTTTCCCGGTTCATGGAACTTGCCTTGTACGCGCCCGGCCTCGGTTACTACAGCGCAGGCAAAACCAAGTTCGGCGAGTCTGGTGACTTCATCACCGCACCCGAACTCGGCAACGTGTTTGCGCGCTGCGTCGCGCACCAGTGTGCGCAAGTGTTGGAAGAACTGGATCGCGGTGACATTCTGGAGGCCGGCGCCGGCAGCGGTGCGCTCGCGGCCGACTTGCTGGCAGAACTGGATCGACGCCGACAATTGCCTGGGCACTATTACATACTGGAGTTGAGTGCGGACCTGCGACAGCGCCAGCGCGATCGAATCGAGCAGGTTGTGCCGCACCTGCTCGAACGGGTTCAATGGCTGGACGATTTTCCCGACCAGGAGATCCAGGGCATCATCCTCGCTAACGAGTTGCTGGATGCCATGCCAGTCTCGCTGTTCCATGTTACCGACCACGGCATCATGGAGCGCTATGTCGCGCTGGAGGAAAACAGCTTTGCGTGGAAAGAGCTGCCGGCTTCACCGCAAATCCGGCAACGGGTCGAGGCACTGGAGCTTGATAAAGACTATTGTTCGGAAATCAATCTCGGTGCCGAAGCCTGGATTCAGACTGCGGCGCGCAAACTCAACCGCGGTATTGTGTTGCTATTCGACTACGGCTTTCCGCAACACGAGTACTATCACCCGCAACGTAAAACCGGCACGCTAATGTGCCACTATCGTCACCGCGCGCATACTGACCCGCTGACCTTTGTCGGCCTTCAGGACATCACTGCGCACGTTGACTTCACGGCAATGGCGCAGGCGGCAGTGGATAGCGGGCTGGACGTGCTGGGTTATACCTCGCAGGCGGCATTCCTGATGGCCAGCGGCCTGAACGAGATCGTGGCAGACAGCAGCCCGGAGGCCACTCGCGAGCATCTGGATATGACTACGCAGGTGAAAAAACTGACCTTACCATCCGAGATGGGCGAGCTCTTCAAGGTTATCGCGCTGGGGAAGGGTTTTGATTCTGTATTGTTCGGCTTTGAACTACAGGACCGTCGGGGCCGATTGTAATCAACCAGCCATCCGGGTAACGCCGCTAACCTGGGCTATCGCGGACTGATCACACCGCCATCAAAAATTTGCCTTTCTCGCCACTTCCACATTCTGGAATGTCGTTCATCTCGTAGTCCTCTATTGCCTGAATTTTATCTCGATCTGCTTCATATCACGCGAATTCGATCGCGCCGATCGGGAATGCCGTTGTGGACTTTCTGCCATTTGCCGTTTTCCAGAATTTCGTATGACCGAAAGGCGCAAGGTAAACCTTTGGCGGTCATCAACTCCTGACGATCCATTAGCTGGAAATGCAGATGTGGCGCGGTAGAGTTGCCGGCGTGACCCACTTCGGCCAGTTGCTGCCCCGCCCTGACGCGGTCTCCGGCACTTACCTTGAATGAACCGCTATGAATGTGGGCCATCATGCTATAGATGTCCCCGTGCCTTAGAATAATGTAGTTACCGAGAACGGGTTTGAGGTCCCTGTTGCTCTCGATCTTCTTTCTGAAAAAGAAGGCATGCTTTAGTACGACTGCGATATCGCGAACAAAGTGAACCGGGTCGCGCTCCCCCACACCATCTTCTGCCTCGATTATGTCAGCGTCGAACGGCGCATAAATCGGGGCTCGCCAACCAAAACATTGGGTCAATCGAACGCCAACCAGTAAATAGCCGAGCATCGATTTTCTGAAGAACTTGTAACCTTTTGGCCGCGCCCAGTCGATCTGCATCAGATCATAGGCATAGGTCTGACCAAGCATGTCGAGCCCGTGACTCGGCACCTGATGACCGGGCGTATGTGGTGCGGCCCATTCGCCGCGTAACGGAAAATCTACAATAACCGGTTGTCTCTCATCATCCATGACACTTCTCCCTGCTAAATCAGTTTTGCAAACAGATCATGCTCGTCAGCATCCGTAATCTCCACCTCCGCGAACTCGCCGGACTCAAGCGACTCTGCGCCCTTGATATAGACAAGACCATCTATCTCCGGGGCATCGGCCATCGAGCGCGCGATCGCACCTTCACCGTCAACGCTGTCGACCAGCACTACTTGCGTTGTCCCGATCTTGTTTTTTAGTTTTTCCGCCGATATCGCTTCCTGCAACAGCATCAGCCGCTCCAGGCGGTCTTGTTTCACATCTTCCGGTACTGCGTCACCCATGGCATTTGCGCTAGCACCCTCGACCGGCGAATAGGTAAAACAGCCAACGCGGTCCAGTTGTGCCGCTTCGAGAAACTTGAGCAATTCTTCAAATTCCTGCTCGGTCTCGCCCGGGAATCCAACGATGAAGGTCGAACGAACGGTGATCTCCGGACAGATATCACGCCAGTGCTGAATCCGCGCCAGGTTGTCTTCTCCGCTGGCCGGGCGCTTCATGGCTTTAAGAATACGGGCGTTGGCATGCTGCAGCGGAACGTCCAGGTACGGCAATATTTTTCCCTCGGCCATCAAGGGTATCAGTTCATCAACGTGAGGATAGGGATAGACATAATGCAATCGTATCCATGCACCGAGCGCACTCAGGGCATCCGCCAGTTCGGTGATGCGCGTCTTCACCGGCCGCCCGTTCCAGAAACCGGTCTTGTACTTGACGTCGACACCGTAGGCGCTGGTGTCCTGTGAAACAATCAGCAGCTCCCTGACGCCGGCGCTAACCAGGCTCTCTGCCTCGGCGAGCACGTCGCCAACCGGGCGGCTGACCAGCTTGCCGCGCATGCTGGGGATAATGCAGAAAGTGCACTTGTGGTTACAGCCTTCGGATATTTTCAAATACGCATAATGCCTTGGCGTTAACTTGATTCCGCCGGGTGGCAACAGATCGGTATACGGGTCGTGTGGACGTGCCAGGTGCTGATGCACTGCGTCCATGACCTCATCCAGCGCCTCGGGGCCGCTCACTGCCAGCACGCCCGGATGAGTCTGCCGAACGATATCACCCTTGGCACCGAGGCAACCGGTGACAATCACCTTGCCATTTTCGGCCAGGGCCTCACCAATGGTATCGAGGGACTCCTCAACTGCATCGTCAATAAAACCGCAAGTGTTGACCACCACCAGCTCGGCATCATCGTAGCTGGGGGTGATCTCGTAACCTTCAGCACGAAGCTGTGACAGGATGCGCTCGGAATCAAACGTTGCTTTGGGGCAACCCAGACTGACAAAACCTACACGCGGCTGTTTCATCCAGTCTAGTCCGCTTTCAGATAGGCAAAGCCCTTGTCTTGCAGCTCGGCGATGCGAACAACGCCGGAGGGCACCATGCTAACGCCCTTGATCACCTTGCCCTCATCCAGATTGACCGCGTTTACAGTTATCTTGCACAACTCCAGCTTTATGCCCTGACCCATTGCACTCTGCAAACGTTCGGTTAACACCTTGCGCTCCTGCTTCAGCACCTTGTCCTCGGCAAAAGGTGTTTTTGCCAATGGATCTCCGGTAACAAAGCGGATTCCGGCGCCCAGAAATACGATTCGGATATCGTGATCGGCGAATGCCTCTTCATAAGTTGTCAGCATGTTATTAACGCTGGTCAACATGCTTCCAAGCCGAATCGGATCACCGAAGTCAACATGCCATACCACCTTTTTTACATTACTGCCTGCTTCGACCTTTTCCGCCGCCGCAACCGGAAACGCCGGCAACAGTGCCAGGGAGACCAGAAGCACGATGCCGGTCAGGCGATTGAACAGGCCGGGGGCCCGATTTACCAAAGATTTCCTCATCTCTACCTCCTTGATCATTTGTCGTTGGGATCTGAATCCGTCGTTGTTGAATGAGTCATTATTTGTTTTATCGCCTCTACGCGCGCTTCGTGAACGCGATTGCCGATGGCCTCCCCGGCGAGCCCGTCAGCCTGGGCCTGCCGGGCGATGGCACCGCTGTCGATTCCATTGGCCGCGCTGAAAGCATCAGCAAACATCTGGCCTTGCGGGTAGGGCTCGTTTTCCATGCCCTTGCGACCACGCGAATCTGCCTCGCACGCCAGCACGAACAGTCCGACGCGCTCCGGCTTCCTGAAGGCATCCATTGATTCAAGCACCTTGACCACTGTCGTTGCCCTGAGTTCGGCAATGCGATGACAGTCGCCGTGATGGCGCGCGGTCAATATTGCCAGATCGCGATATTCATGCGGCACACGAATGCGTTCGCACAGTTTCTTTACCAGTTCGACTCCTAGTGCTTCGTGGTCATAGTGGTGCGGCCAGCTTTCTTCAGGCGTTACCCCTTTGCCGAGATCGTGCATAAGGGCCGCAAATCTTACTCGCGTGTCGTCGCTTAATGCAGCCGCCTGATCCAGCACCATCATCGTATGTACACCAGTATCTATTTCAGCATGATGGTGTTCCGGCTGCGGGACACCATATAGCCGATCAATCTCCGGGAATATTCTTGCCAATGCGCCACAGCCGCGGAGCACCCTGAAGAACTGCGACGGTTGATACGCGGCCAGCGCACCCTCCAGCTCCGCCCATACACGCTCAGGCACGAGGTAGTCGACCTCACCGTCGACCACCATTTGCTTCATCAGCTTGTTGGTGCCGTGAGCAACGTGGAATCCCCACTTCGCGTAACGCGCGGCAAATTTGGCAGTGCGAAGAATACGCACCGGGTCTTCGCCAAACGCCTCGGAGACGTGTCGCAGCTTGCCGTTGTTGAGGTCTTCCCTGCCGCCAAACGGGTCAATGATTTCGCCGGTCTCGTCTTCCGCCATGGCGTTGATCGTGAGGTCGCGGCGCCTGAGGTCATCTTCCAGGGTGACATCGGGCGCTGCATAGACCGTGAAGCCCTTGTAGCCATGACCGCTCTTGCGCTCGGTGCGGGCCAGTGCATATTCCTCCTTGGTCTCCGGGTGGAGAAAAACAGGAAAGTCAGCGCCAACCGGCCTGAACCCCTGCGCCTCCATCTCCTCGGGAGTAGCGCCCACGACGACGTAGTCCCGGTCCTTGACTTCGAGACCGAGCAACTTGTCGCGCACCGCGCCGCCTACGAGATAGGTTTTCATGGCATCATCGTAATGTGGCAAGGGGGATTAATAAAGTTTTCATCTCAAGGTCGGGTTTCGCGGAGATCGTGTTCGCGTCCGCCTCCCTTGTTGCTGGCTGCTCGACCGTAGGCTATTACAGCCAGGCGATAGACGGTCAACTCACCATTCTCGCGCGCCGGCAGCCAATCGACGAGGTAATTGCCGATCCCGCGACGACACCGGAGCTGAAGCAGAAACTGCAACATGTAGTGGCCATGCGACGTTTCGCGGTTGATTCACTGGACCTGCCGAATAACGCCAGTTACACCAGCTACGTCGATCTTGAGCGATCCTATGTCGTGTGGAACGTGTTCGCAGCACCTGAGTTTTCGCTAACACCGCTGCAATGGTGCTACCCGGTTGCCGGTTGCGTCAGTTACCGCGGCTATTTCAGCGAGGATGACGCAAACCGTTTCGCTGACAAGCTGGCCAGCGACGGCAACGAAGTATATGTGGCGGGAATCAGTGCTTACTCAACCCTTGGCTGGTTTCATGATCCGTTGCTGAACACCATGCTCACCCGTTCCGAGGCCAGCCTGGCCGGTACGCTGTTTCACGAACTCGCGCACCAACGCCTCTACGCCAGGGGCGATACCGCCTTCAACGAGTCCTTTGCAACAACCGTTGAGCTCGAGGGTGTGCGCCAATGGCTGCAGAAAAATGGCAGGGAGGGTCAGTACACCGGTTACCAGACCACGCTGGAACGCAAACTACAGTTCATTGCACTGGTGCAAGATGCCAGAGAGAAGTTGAAGACATTGTTCGCAACCGATATGCCCGACCAGCAAAAACGGAAAGGTAAAGAAGAGATTTATGTCGAATTGAAACAGGACTACCGGCAACTACGAGAACAATGGGGTGGTTATACGGGCTACGATGCCTGGTTTGCACGCGACCTCAACAATGCGCACCTGGTACCTATCGGCAGTTACTACGACTATGTGCCCGCCTTCCAGGCGCTGCTAAACCGGCATCAGGGCAATCTGAAGGCGTTTTATGAAAGTGCAGAAAAACTGGCTGAACTCAAACCTGGGGCCCGCCATGAAGCGCTCGAGCAGCTATTGCCGAAGCCCTAGCTACCGCGACGGCGCGGATGTTCGCGGCGTTCATGACCAAGGTAGTGTGGCGCCACTGCCTCGAGTTCGGTCGGGGTAATCTCGAACTCGTGCGGAAATCCACCCTTGCAACAACTGTCTTCACGCATGGACCGGTAATTATCCAGACTGATCGGCTTACCCGGCAGGATTTCACCGACCAGCGCCTGCAGTCGCGACAGGCCGTCGTTTAACGGAATTATCTGGCAACGCTGGTGCGTGAGCTTGGCAACGTACTCAACCAGTTGCCTTAGCGTATACACCGAGGGTCCACACAATTCGTAGCGTTTGCCGTAGGTCCGGTAATTACCGATTGCCTGAGCAAAAACCTCGGCAACGTCTTCGACATAAATCGGCTGGAATCGTGCGTTGGGACAGGCCAGGGGTAACACGCCGGGCGCCAGCCGGATCAGGCTGGCAAAGCGATTGGTGAAGCTGTCGCGCGGACCAAATATGACTGACGGGCGGAAACTCGTGACATTGACTTTCTGTCCGGCCATTTGATGTACGCGGTCTTCGCCAGTGCCCTTGGTTCGCAGGTATTCACTGGGGGCACCATTGGAAGCCTTGAGGGCACTCATGTGCAACAGCCGTGGCACTTCCTGGTTCTTGCAAGCATCGGCGACATACGCCGGCAGGATAGCGTGCGCCATCTCAAACGTGGGCTTGCCACGAAACTCGTTGAGTATACCGACCAGGTTGATCACGACATCCATGCCAGCGAATTCCTGGTTGAGAAATGACTGATCGTAAATATTGCCCTCGATCAGGTTTACCGTCGGCAGCACCAGCAGCGAGCGGTTCGATTCGCGATTGCGTGTCAGTATCTTTACTTGATGACCCTGGTCCACGAGCTTGTCGATGATGCTGTGGCCAACGAAGCCAGTCCCCCCAAGGATGCAGATATTCAGTTTTGACATGATGCGCTCTGTGCAGATGATAATACGAAGCCGATGCCAGCCGGCGTTAATATCAGGATTCGGTTTATGCTGCGCGATTTTGCGTGATCCCGCCGCGTTGTCAAGCAGGTACCGTGGCTAACGGCCTTTTATAATTCTAGGATTAACTTCTTCCATGCGTGACTTCAGGGACGTGGGGGCAAGTTCAAGCCGGTGCTCGTAGATCGTGGTGAAACCCATCACGTTTTTTACATAATTTCGGGTTTCGTTAAACGGGATGGAATCGACCCATACATCTGCTGACATGCTGTTATCGGCCGGTAACCACTTTTTGATCCGATGTGAGCCAGCATTGTAGGCAGCGGTTGCCAGCACCTGGTTACCCTGATTCCGGCGCAATACCGTCTTCAGATGATGGGAGCCAAGTCGCAGGTTGTTATCAACATCCAGTATTGCCTGTTTACTCCGGATATTGAGACGCAGGCTACGCGCGGTGGCCCGGCCCGTACGCGGCATCAGCTGCATCAGCCCCAGGGCGCCGGCACCTGAACGTGCGTCGGTAACAAAAGCGCTTTCCTGACGCAGGACACCGTAGATCCAGCCCGGGTCAACACCACTGCGCTGCGCATTCTTTTCGACCTTGTCGCGATAGAGTATCGGGAAACGCAAATCGAGGTCATCGAGGTGGCCGCTCTTGTTGACGGTATAAAGTGCCCGGTCGTACCAGCCCCACTGCTGCGCAGCGACTGCAGCAGCCTGCAACTCGCGCTTGTTCATATGCTGTATTACCCAGAACCATTGCCGACGCGCTGACACCACCTGGCCGACATTGAACAACTCCTGTGCGATCTGCATTTCCGGGCGCGCCAGCATCGCGCCCAGCTCAACCGGGGTAACCTGGACTGCACGGTGCTTCATCGAGTACGGCGCGCCGACGCGATCAGCAGCAAGGAACCCATAGTAACCACGCTCCTGAGCCAGATCAGAATACAAATCCCAGGCCGCGTCTTCATCGCCAGTCTGCTCGGCAATGCGCGCCTGCCAGTAGCGCCACTCGTTATCTTCCAGTTCTTCCTGCTTTAGCGCCGCAATGAACTCACGTGCCGTCTCCCAGTCACCGGCACGCAAGGCCGCGCGAATTCGCCAGTAATGCAGATTGCGGTCCTCGGCATCTGCAGAAACAGCCGACAACCAGTCCACGGCCTGGGGCAGATGCCGTTGCGCAGCCAGGATACCGACATATCGCAACACGTAGTTTTCGTCTTCACCAAAAAAGCGATGTTCCTGTTTCAGTTTCTGCCATTGCTCCATGGCCGCTTCCGGGTCCCGATATGCCAGCCGCACGACGGCATGGTTCGCTACCATGCGCGCAATCGGCTTGTCGATTTTGTAATTGGCCAACTCCAGTTCTTT
>Ga0111166_1110_pt1 | contig 12248 bp, 10 predicted proteins | sample DeeMarSeWOR28_12_FD_80267 | JGI IMG/M metagenome (GOLD analysis project Ga0111166, IMG submission 80267) | Thiotrichales bacterium SG8_50
GTCAGTAGCCAAGCAATAATCGTGCTCGTGCCACCTTTAAAGGTAATTTATGGCCTATTCCACTGATGCTGCAGGGACTTCCAGCCGGAAAGCATAGGCCAGCGGATGGGCGGCGTGACTTGTATGCCTTTCCACGGGATTCGGAGGCGTTCCGGCCGTGCCCGAGCCGGAATCGCGCGCTGGGCGGAGACGGTGAGGTTTCCGCCGGTGCTATGCTTTTTGCGCCACCTGAAAGACCTTGGCCTGAATGAACCTGTTGCGCTCCGATCTGTTTCTGATTGCGCTGTACCTCGTGCCGCTTGTCGCGGTGATGATCTGGTACGTCCGTCGGCATCGCCGGCATGAGGCGAAGAACGTCGCCACCTGGCAGGGTGCCGTCGAATCCGGGCTGACTGAACCGGCATCCTTGCACCCCGTGATCGATCCGAAGCGCTGCCTCGGCTCGAAGGCTTGCGTCAGTGCCTGTCCCGAACAGGCCATCGGCATCATTGGGGGTAAGGCGCGCCTGGTGGACCCGGCCAAGTGTATTGGCCATGGTGCTTGCAAGGCGGCGTGTCCTCACGATGCCATCGCCCTCGTATTCGGTACCGCCAAGCGCGGCATGGACATCCCCCAGGTCGATGGGCATTTCGAGACCAACGTGCGCGGGATCTTCATCGCCGGCGAGCTCGGCGGGATGGGGCTGATCCGCAAGGCAGTTGAGCAGGGCAGACAGGCCATCGAGCGGATCGCCAAGCGCCGCGATGGTGCTTTCCCCTACGACGTCGTGATCGTGGGGGCGGGACCGGCGGGACTGGCTGCCTCGCTCGGTGCGCTGGAAAAGAAGCTGCGCTTTGTCACGGTCGAGCAGGAGGACGCATTTGGTGGCACCGTGTATCACTATCCACGCAACAAGATCGTCATGACGGCACCGGTGCAATTGCCCATCATCGGCAAGGTCAGGATGGGGGAAATCAGCAAGGAAAAGCTTCTCGAGTTCTGGCAGGGCGTTCTCAGCAAGACCGGGCTCAAGGTCAATTTCTCGGAGCGCATGGAGGCGATCCGGCCGGACGGCAAGGGTTTTGTCGTCCGGACTGCGAAACAGGAATACCGTACGCGCTGCGTGCTGCTCGCGATCGGGCGTCGTGGTACCCCGCGCAAGCTCGATGTGCCCGGTGAAGAACAGTCGAAGGTGGTCTATCGCCTGATCGACCCCGAGCAATATCGCGGGCAACACGTGCTGGTAGTCGGCGGCGGCGACAGTGCGCTCGAGGCCGCGCTTGCAGTGGCAGAGGAGTCGGGCGCTAAGGTTACCGTCTCGTATCGCGGCGATGCCTTTGGACGCGTGAAGCAGAAGAACCGCGAGCGGCTGCAGGCCGCCGAGGCAGGAAAGCGCGTAGCGGTGCTGCTCAATTCAAACGTCAAGCGCATCGACGCCGATCGCGTGGTCGTCGATCAGCAGGGGAAGAACCTGACGCTGAAGAACGATGCCGTGATCGTCAGTGCCGGCGGCGTGCTGCCAACGCCGTTTCTCAAGGAAATCGGGATTCTGGTGGAAACCAAGCACGGGGAGGCCTGAAGGCCTCGGTGATCTTCCCACGGGCCGGGCGCGTCGTTCCGGCCACCCGTCTCCACTATCCTGCGTGAACCTTCGCCTCAGCGTTTCCGATCTTCGCGCGGTGCCAGGGAAACGCTTCCTATGCCGGAGCGGACGCCGTCGCCGAGCTTCGGTTGAGTCGGTGTTGGCTCTGGTTGGCTCGAAACTGGCTGGTGCCCCTGTCGTTCCAGGCCGGTCAGAAGTTCATAGACGCACGGCACAACGAAGAGCGTGAGCAGCGTGGAAACCAGTACGCCGCCGATCACAGCCATGGCCATCGGGGACCGCAGTTCGGCGCCGGGGCCGATGGCAAGCGCAAGTGGCAGCGCTGCTGCGATAGTCGCGAGCGAAGTCATGAGAATGGGTCGCAGTCGTATCGGGCAGGCCTCAAGCAGGGCGGCGCGAACCGAGGTTTCGCCACGTGCCCGCACCTGGTTGGTGAAGTCAACCAGCAGGATCGAGTTCTTTTTCACGATGCCCATCAGCAGGATCAGGCCAATGAAGCTGAAGATGTTGATGGAGTGCCCGAATGCGAGCAACGTGAGGAAGGCGCCGGACGCACTGAATGGCAGGGCCATGAGGACCGTGAACGGGTGCACGAAACTGTTGAACTGCGAAGCGAGCACCATGTAGGCGACTACCACGCCGAGGAACAGCACGAACCACAAGCTTGCAAAGGATTCCTGGAATGCCTGGGACCCGCCGACGAAGCGCACGCGGTTTTCGGGCGGCATGACCTCGCGGGCGATCGCCCGGGCCCGCTCCAGCGCCTCCTGCTGGGATTTGCCCGCCTTTACGTTCGCGAATATCTTGATGGCACGCTCGCGATCATTGCGGTTGATCTGCGCCAGGCTCCGGGCCTCGCGAATCTGGACCAGCTCGGTCAGTTTGATCAGCTCGCCACGATTGTTGCGCACGTAGAGCTGGTTGAACTGGTCCTTGCGAGTCAGGTCCTCGTCGCGAAGGCGCACGCGCACGTCGTAGCGATGGCCACCGGAAGAATACTGCGCGGCCACCACACCACCGACCATCGCGCTGATGGTCTGGGAGATCGCCTGGATGCTGACCCCGCGCTCGGCAGCGCGCACCCGGTCGGGAATGACCTGGAGTTCGGGTTTGCCGAGCAGGTAGTCACTGTCCGTATCGGTAACAAGTCCGGTGGCATCAAGCTTTTCAATGATCTTATCGGAGTATTCGGAGAGCTTGTCCCAATCCCGCCCCTGAATAGCGAATTCGATCGGAAAGCCGCGTGAGGCGGTGAACCCGCGCTGCGAGAGATCCTGAACGGAGACGCGCAGCCCCAGTTTGCGCAGCGCCTTGCGCGTCACGTCCATGAGTTCCTGCTGGCTCAGCTCGTGACCGCGTTCAGGGTCGACGCCGCGGCTGCCCTTGGGCTTCATGCTCACAAACAGGTTGAACAGATTGGCCTGTCCGCCGGTGCCGAACCCGCCCACGGCCGAATAAGTGCGCCGGACTTCGGGTCGCGCGATGAGAAAGTTCTCGGCCTTGCGGGCCACCGAGTCGGTGTACTCCATTGAGGATTCAATCGGCGTCTGGGCGCGCACGATGAACATGCTCTGGTCCTGCACCGGCATGAATTCCTTATTCACGAAGTGAAACGCGGCGAAGGAGCCGGCAAAGAACATCATCGATCCGCCGATGGTGAGCCAAGGATGGCGCAGCGAGAGATTCAGTCCCTTGCTGTAGGTTCTGGCGAGGAACTGGAAGGTTGCATCGGCGACCCGCCCGACGCGCGTCGTACGGTTGCCGGCCTCGACGAACTGGGCCGAGCGCATCGAGGTGAGCGTCAACGCCTCGAGCAGCGACAGCATCACTGCCGCCGTCATGGTGATCCCGAACTGGAAGAAGAAGTAGCCGATCACGCCGCTCATGAACGCCACGGGCAGGAAGATTGCCACCACGGCGAGCGTTGCCGCGAGCGCGGCGAAGGTAATCTGGCGGGTGCCGTTCAATGCCGCTTCCACGCGACCCTGACCCATCTCGCGGTGGCGGACGATATTCTCGAGCACCATGATGGCATCGTCCACCACAATGCCGATCGCGAGGCTCAAGCCGAGCAGCGTAAAGGTGTTGAGCGTAAAGCCGAAAAAGTAGAGCACCATGAAGGTGCCGATGATCGATGTTGGAATCGCGAGAATCACATTCAGCGTCGCGGTCCAGCTGCCGAGGAACAGCCAGCAGACCAGCGCGGTGACCATGGCCGACATTACCAGCGCGAACTCGAATTCGTTTACCGAATCCTCGATGAACTGGGTGGTATCGAAGTTGACATCGATGTTCATGCCCTCCGGCAGTCGCGTGGCGACCTCGGCCATGCGCTCCTTCACGGCGTGGGCGACCGCCACGGTGTTGGAGCCGCGCTGCTTGCGAATGCCGAGGCCAACGGCGCGTACGCCGTTGGCGCGTGAAATGCGCCGGATGTCGTCGAGGCCGTCCTCGATCTTCGCGACCTCCTTCAACATGATGCGCGAGTAAACCGGCTGGTTGCCACGCTGGTTGACGACGATGCGCTCGAATTCCTCGGTCGTCTTGGCTTCCCCGAGGGTGCGTACGTCAAACTCCGTAGGTCCGGTTGCGATCTGCCCGGCGGGAAGTTCCGAGTGCTCTGCGCGGATCGCGTTCAGGACGTCGGTAACCGCCAGCTCGTAGCGGTTGAGTGCGGTGGCCGAGACCCACACGCGCAGGTTCGGCTCGACGTAGCCACCGAAGGCGATCTCGCCCACGCCGCTCACCGAGGAAAAGCGATCCTTCAGGACGTCCTTGATGTAGCGCATCAGCTCGCGCGGGCTGTGCCGATCGCTCGTAAGGGACATCCACAGGATCGGTTGATCCTCGGGATTGGTCTTGCTGATGACCGGTGGTTCGATATCCGCTGGCAGGTAGCGTTGTGCGGCTGCGACCTTGGTCTGCACTTCGCGCAGGGCGTCGGCGATATTGCGTCCGAGCTCAAATTCGACCGTGATGGTCGCCGCGCCGTATTGTGACGTCGAGGAAACACTGCGCACGCCCTCGACGGTCATGACCGAATCCTCGATCAGGTCGACCACGTTCGTCTCGACGATCTCGGGCGAATCCTCGATCAGGTCGACCACGTTCGTCTCGACGATCTCGGGCGCGGCGCCAGTGTAGTTGACTTTGATGGTGACTACCGGGAAGTCGACATCGGGCAACTGGCTTACTCCCATGCGCGAGGCGGAGATGAGGCCGAAGATGACGAGTGCCGCCATGAGCATCCAGGCGAATACCGGCCGGCGGATGGCGATCTCGGGCAGGCTCATGGGGACGGTGTGGCGGCGCTTGTGATGCCCGCGCGCCGTGCGGAGGCAGCGAGCAGTCGCTGGTAGTCGGCCTTGGCGGTCAGCCGGGCGCGGTCGAGGGCGCGCTGGTTCGTCTGGAAGAGCGCCTCGAGCTGGGTGATATTCAAGACAACACTCTGATACAGCGCCCGGATCTCCTGCTCCGCCGCGCGCGTCACCTGGCTCATGGCGAGCTCGGCTTGGGTGCGCTGGGACGTTGCTTCGCGCACCTTGGACTGGACACTGCCGCCCGCATAGATCGGGATCGTCAGCGCCAGCTGCACGTCCCAGTTCGAGTCGCTCAGGTAGCCCGGGCGGTCGAAATAGTAGTTGCCGTTCAGGTCAAGCGAGGGCAGGTGCCCACCCCGCGCGACGGTGAGGTTCTCGTCGGCGGCCGTGATTCGCTGACGCGTGGCGCGGACATCAGGGCGTGAATCCACACCGGCGAGATAGTTCTCAATCGGATCGACCCCGGCCGGCAGCGTCTCCGAGTCACGCAACGGCGTGTCCGCGGCGAGCCCGCTCAGGAAGGCGAAGACCTCGCGCGCCACGCTGAGTTGCCCGCGCAGCTGCTCGATCTGGGCGCGAAGCGTGCTGATGGTGCTCTGCACGTTGAGGAGTTCGCTCACGCGTGAGCGGCCGATGCGCACGCGTGCCTGGATTTCCTTCTCGCGCTAACAGCAATACCCGCGCGTTCTGGTAATCGTCGCTTTGCGCGCTGATCAGCGCCTCGGTCTGGCGCATCGCCGCGATCTCGCGGAAGCCGCGAAACAGCGGCTGGGTAGCGGTGACTTTTGCAAGTGGCTGGCGGCTCAGGTTGCTCGGTGTGGAGGGGGCGCCACTGGGCAAGGGATCCTGCCAAAGATATGAGCCATAGCCGCTGATGGTCGGAAGCAATGCGGCGGTGGCCTGCTTGTAGCGCTCCTCGGCCTGGCGAATCAGCTCGGACTGGGTGGCGATGACTTCGCTGCGCCGCACCGCGGCAGCGAAGTAGTCGTCCAGCGTGAGCTCCTGCGCCGCGACGCCACGCCCGGCGGGGAAAGCTGTACAGATGAGCAGGCCGCAGGCCAATGCCTTCGGCAAAACCGATGAGCGCTTCACCACGTGACTCCATCCCGCGCTGCGGCACCGTACCCCGTGGTGTCCGCCGGCCGGGACCTGAAAATGGGCGGTAGCCGCGCACTATAGGGAGCTTGCCAGATGGCGGCAAGGCGGTCTCGGCATGGGTGTCCCTTTGCCTGAGTTTTCGCTCAATGCCGAAACATTCTGGCGAGAGCCTTGTCTCGGGCGGACTTGCCGAGCAAGATGGCCTTCCACCTTATACACAATACAATTTTACTGGAGCGCCCCTGGGTACAGCCACCAAGGGCGGCGGGTTCCAGCTCTACGGCGAGCACTTTGCGGCGGCGTTGCACGAGGCCGATCCCTCGCTTCACATCGAGGCACGCGCGACCCGCGGTAGCGCCGAGAATTTGCCGCTGCTGGAAAAGGGCGAGCTCGACATCGGCCTCGTCGAGGGAAATGCCGCTCGCGTCGCCTTTGACGGCATCGGTCGGCCGCTGACGCGGTTGCGTATCATTGCCGCGATGTATCCCGGGCCCGGCATGTTCGTGGTCCGCCGCGACAGCCCATATCGAACCATTGCTGATCTCAGGGGCGCATCGGGTCTGACCATGCTGGCGCGCGATGTGCTGGACGGTCTTGGCCTTTCACCGGATCGCGACTTTCAGGCCGTGTATCTCGACAAGGCCGGCGACGGCCCGAAGCTCGTAACGGAGGGCAAGGTCGCCGCGTTATGGGGAGGGGGGATTGGCTGGCCAGGTTTTACCAAGTTGGCCGCGGACAGCGTGGGCGCGCGCTTCATCGTGCCCGACGCCGATGAGATCGGTCGCATCCGCACTAAGCATCCATTTCTCCGGACGATGACTGTTCCTGCCGGAACCTACCGCGGTCAGGACACGCCGATCACGTCGGTTGGCTTGTGGTCATTCGTACTGGCGCGCGCGGATCTGCCCGATGACACGGCCTATCAACTCGCGCGCGCCCTGCACCGTGCAGAGCCCAGGCTTAGAGAACGCCTGGCGCAGGCGCGCTACACCACCGCTGCCAATACCGCCGCCGAGGCGCCGCGCCCCGAGCTGATCCATCCCGGGGTCGCACGCTATCTGCGTGAGACGGGTGCGCTGCGCTAGATCGTCCACGTGTTGTCACATTTGCGGCATTTCACTTTGAGCCAGACGCCATCGGTTTCAGGCGCGTCGTCCGGAGGTTGCTCCTCTTCAGGACCGCCGGCGACGACCGTGAAAATGGCATAGGTGCCGCAGCTGGGGCAGGTAGCGCGTGCCCCCAAGCGTTGCGCCAGCGAGAAAATTCTAGCGAAGCGTGACACGCCGAAAAGCGAGAGCGCGAGGCCGAGCGCCCCGACGCCGACGCCAAGCAGCCCGTGGGCAGGGCCTGTGCGTGTCACCACCATTTCGATGCCAGCGAAGGCGAGTATCGTGCCGAGCAAGCAGGTGACAAGATGCGCGTAAGCTTCGATGAGAGTGCGCTCATACCAGCGGCGAAAGCCGAGCTTGCGGATGCGCGCGACGGTGTGCATGGCCGATTTCTCGCGGGTCGGGCAGCCCATTCTACGCAGCTGTGCAAGTCCGCGCGCTACAAACCATGATTGGAACGAATGACCCTAACCTCTGAGATTGCAAGCCTGCTGCTGCTCGCAGGAGTAGCCTGGTTCTGGCAGCAGGCGCTGCGCGGCAAGGAGATCGCGCGTTCCGCGGGAAAGCGCGCCTGTGATCAGGCCGGCGTGCAGTTTCTCGACGATACCGTCGAACTGACGCGTCTTCGCTGGCGCCGGGACGCGGCGGGCGGACTGCGCATACAGGTTTCGCGGCGAACTGGCGCTGCTCGGCACCAAGGTGCAATTCGTCGAACTGGAGCCCTATCGCCTGCATTAGCACAGTGCTTTGCTCGCTTGCGGCGCTTGGCCGATGGCGGAGAATAGGAGCGCGAGGCAGTACGCGGGACAGAAGACTCATGAGTGAGCAGGACGTAGGTACCCCGGCGTTGAAGCGCCTGTTCTTCGCGCTCTGGCCGGAGGTTGCGTTGCAGGAAGCGCTGCACCGTATTGCCGCGACAATGTTGGGCCCGGTCGACGGCCGTTGCACGCCGTCGCCAAACATCCATCTGACGCTGGCGTTTCTCGGTCCGGTTTCGGAGGAAGCACGGGGCTGCTACGAGACAGCGGCGAGCGGTGTGCGTGCGGAGCCGCTCACGCTCACGCTTGATGCGTTTGGTTGTTTCCGGCGCAGCGGAATCCTTTGGGTTGGGGCGGGGCATGCGCCGGCCAGCCTCTTGGCGCTGGTGCGGGGGTTAAGTGAGGCGCTGCGGAACTGTGGCTACGAGCCGGACCAGAGGCCGTTTCGCGCCCACCTGACGCTGGCGCGGCGGCTGCGTCGCTGCCCGCGGTTTCCGGAGCTGCTGCCCTTCGACTGGCCAGTGCGCGATTTCGTGCTGGTCGAATCGCACACGGGGCCGCGCGGCGCGGAATATGAAATTTTGCGCCGCTGGCCGCTCGCTTAGTACCTACCAGAATGCCAGAAGCTTGCCGTTCTCGACCTTCGCGTCGAAGTGCTTGAGCGGGCGGGTGCCCTTCGCCACGCACTGACCGGTTTTCACGTCAAACGCCCACTGATGTTTCGGGCAGGTGAGGCGAAAGCCCTCCAGCGCGAGATGCGGTATGTTCGTCACCTGGTGCGGGCAGCGCGAGTCGTATACCCGAAAGTCATTCTTCTCGCGGTAAACGAAAAGGCTGCGGCCATCGGCGCTGCAGTAGCTCACCTGACTCTCCGGGATCTCGTTCACGCTCTTCAGTTCATGCCAGCGCTTTTCGGCGCCAAGGTTCTCGGCGCGAAATTCCGGCAGATCCATGTCGAGCAGGATCTCGGTCGCCCAGACGATCTTGGTGAGGCCGAGTGCCGGAAACGCCTGCATGACGGCATCGAGGATCTCGTTCGGTGAGCAGCCAACATCGAGCGCGCGCACCAGATACTGGCGAAATCCGTTCTCGGTCTGCGTGGCGACCTTGGTGATCAAGGTAATGAGCGCGCGTGTCTTGGGGTCGAGACTTCTGCCCGACTCCTTCAGGAACTTGAGATAGGCTGTCATGGCCTCGGGGCGGGCCTTGACGAGGTAATTCAGTGCATCGCTCATTCGATTCGGTCTCCGTGGGGATAGGCCCGTGTGTGATGCGCCATTATCGCGTGCGGGACCAGCGCTGGCCAGATGGTGAGTCAGGCTCGCGCATCACGAAATCTCCACGCGACGCCAGGAAAAACAAAACGGGCGCGCCAGCGGCGCGCCCGTTTTGCATGCGCCAAAGCTGGATGAGGCTAGCGTTTCTTCTTGCCCGCCAGCATCTGGTCGATTACGGGCGTGAGGATAATCTCCATGGCGAATCCCATCTTGCCGCCCGGAACCACGATGTTGTTCGGGCGTGACATGAACGAGTCATTGATCATCCGCAGGTAGTACGGAAAGTCGACGCCGTGCGGATTGCGAAAGCGGATCACGACGAAGCTTTCATCCGGCGTCGGGATGTCGCGCGCGATGAAGGGGTTCGAGGTGTCCACGATCGGGACGCGCTGGAAGTTGATGTGCGAGCGCGAGAACTGCGGCGTAATATAGTGCACGTAATCGGGCATGCGCCGCAGGATGGTGTCCACCACCGCCTCGGTCGAATAGCCACGCTCCTTGGTGTCGCGGTGGATCTTCTGGATCCACTCCAGATTCACGTCCGGTACCACGCCGACCAGCAGGTCTAGCCGACCAGCAGGTCTACCCACTTGGCGGCGTCAACGCCGGTCTTGGCGTCGACAATGCCGCCATGCAGGCCTTCGTAGAACATGAGATCAGTGCCGGTAGGTACTTCTTCCCACGGCGTGAACTCGCCGGCCTTGAGGGAAGTGCCAAGCCGCTTGTTGTGCTCGGCGGCCTCTTCGTCGCTGTGCAGGTAGTAGCGCTTTGAAGCATTTCTCGATTTCGTCGAACAGGTTGGCCTCGGGACCAAAGTGGCTGAAGTGGCGATTGCCGGCAGCCTCCGCCTTCTTCATCGCCTCGCGCATTTCGACGCGGTTGAAGCGATGGTAGCTGTCGCCCTCGATAACTGCAGGCGTGATCTCCTCGCGCCGGAAGATGTGCTCAAAAGCGCGTTTGACCGTGGTCGTGCCCGCGCCGCTCGAGCCGGTGATGGCAATGACTGGGTGCTGCGAAAGCGGCGATTCTACAGCAGGCCGCGCGGGCGGCGCCACGCCGGAGGCCGCCAGCTGTAACGATTTTGCGCTTCTTGTGGAATAGGGCTTTGGCGCTTGCAGGAACTCAAGCAAAAGGCCCGGCACCCAACGGTACCGGGCCTTCAGCTTTGCGTGGCTGCTGAATTACAGGGCAATGCCGGGATTGTTCTCGGCGCCCTTCAGCTTCGGCGTATTGGCCTGCGTGATCTTCACGGTCTTCTTGGCGCGCAAGTACTCAGCCACGATATCCCAAATATCCTTCGCCAGTTCCGGCTGCGGTTGCACGCTCGCCCAGCCCGCGACCTTGTACTTCTTCCTGGCGTCGATCGGTTTACCCTTAAGCGTCATGTCGCTGATGCGCTTGCCCATCGGCGCACTAATATCAATGGCGTACTCCAGGCCGCCGACGCGCACCATGTCGCCGCCCTGCTGGTAGTAGGGGTCCGGATTGAAGAGGTTGTCGCCGACATCTTCCAGTATCGTCCTGATCTGCTCTCCGGTGAACTCGTTGAGTGTCGTCTTGCCGTAGGTAATCGCTGTCTGGTCGAGCACATGCTCCATTGTAATCGTGTCGCCCGGCAGCAGCGAGGTTCCCCAGCGGAAGCCCGGCGAGAAGGCGATATCCGCGCCCTGGATCTCCATTAGCGCGTCGCAAATCAGCTGGTCGAACGTGCCGTTGAAGTTGCCGCGGCGGTAGAGCAGCGACTCGGTGACCGCGAGCTTCTCCTCAAGCTTGTTCTTGAATGGCGCGCGAACCTTCTCGATGAACGCTGCCATTTCCTTGTCGGGCGCAATCAGGTTCGAGAACACCGGTAGCAGCTTGTAGCGGAAGTCCTGCACCTTGCCGCCGCGGACGTCGAGATCGAGTACCGAGAGGAACTTGGTGTTCGACCCGGAGTTGACGACGAGCGTCTTGCCAGACTTGTTGCTAATGACGGACGGCTGCGGCATGGCGTCGTGAGTGTGGCCGCCAAGAATGACATCGATGCCAGTGACGCGCGAGGCCAACTTGAGATCCACATCCATACCGTTGTGCGACAGCAGCACCACGACCTGGGCGCCTTCACCACGCGCCTTGTCGACCATTTTCTGTACGCTTTCTTCCTTGATGCCGAACGACCAGTCGGGGATCAGGTAACGGGGATTGGCGATTGTCGTGTACGGGAAGGCCTGGCCGATGATCGCCACGGGCACCTTGTTGATCTCGCGTATCACGTAGGGCTTGAAGATCGGTTCGTCCCAGACAGCGTCGTTCACGTTCTGCGCGAGAAACTCGATTTTTCCCTTGAGATCCTTTTCGATGATCTCCTTTACGCGCGCGGCGCCGTGCGTGAACTCCCAGTGCGCGGTCATGATGTCGACGCCGAGCAGCTTCGTGGCATCGACCATGTCCTGACCCTTGGTCCAGAGTGCGGTGCCCGAGCCTTGCCAGGTGTCGCCGCTGTCGAGCAGCAGCGAGCGGTTGGGGCGCGAATTGCGCAAGGTCTTCACGAGGGTGGCCATGTGCGCGAAGCCACCGACCTTGCCGTACTTGCGCGCGGCCTCGTCGAAATTGAGGTAAGTAAAGGCGTGCGCCTCGAGGCTGTTCGGCGCGATATTAAAGTGCTTGAGCAGTGCTTCGCCCACGAGGTGCGGCGGTGTGCCGACCCGCTCCCCGACGCCAATATTGATGTTCGGTTCGCGGAAGTAGATCGGCAGCAGCTGCGCATGGCAGTCGGTGAAGTGAAGCAGCGACACATTGCCGAATACCGGCACCTCGTACGGGTTGCCGGATGCGCCACTCGCACTGGTGGCTTTCTTGTCGGCACAGGCGGGCAACATGCCCGCGGCGCTGGCGGCGGCCAGCATCTGAAGGAAATCGCGTCGCGAAAGGCTCATGTCATCTACTCCGGAAAATGGGAAGAACGATTCGGGGTGAAATCTGCGCATGGCGGACCCGCAAGCCGCGCATTCTTGTCTGCTCTAGGACGGGGCGCAAGACCGGTCTATTCCGCCTCAGAAAAAAAAACCCGGCCGGGGGACCGGCCGGGTTGTGTGCTGCGATCCGGCAACCTAGTTGCGCATCGC